>Ga0163217_1113215_pt1 | contig 12352 bp, 15 predicted proteins | sample SynspAceP_FD_185933 | JGI IMG/M metagenome (GOLD analysis project Ga0163217, IMG submission 185933) | Saline lake microbial communities from Ace Lake in Antarctica - Synechococcus sp. Ace-P (PacBio error correction) | ecosystem: Environmental > Aquatic > Non-marine Saline and Alkaline > Saline ... | reverse complement strand
ACCTCGGGACGACACATCTCGATGTCAGAGCGGGTCACCGTCTTCGTCCGGCGGGGAATGCAGCCGTAGCGCGAGGTTTTAGCCCAGGAGTCGCCCGAACCCGATCCACTCCGTGAGCTTGAGATATGGGCCGGTTTCGGCATTGCACTCCCAGTTCGTCATTGTTATCTGTCGGAGATTGAGCTTCCCCACCAGATCGCGTCATTAAACGCAAGCTCCTGTCACTCCTAATTCATCCGGGCTCCAATGCCGACAAGTATCCAGTGCAGGACAGATTGAACAATCGTCTGCTTGGACTGAAATTGGTCGATCGCTTCCTATGATGGCTCACGCAAGAGCACAGGTTGCGCTGCCCGGAGTTCTACGGACAATCCCCACCGAGCTTTGTCCAGCTTCGGTTTCCGAGAGACAGAAAGCCCTCCGTCGTCTCTTCACTTCTATTGCAAATACCCCAGGGGCACCGCGTCGTCATGTCCTACGTTGCGTCATGGAATGAACATCTCACTGGAACTCCTTACCTACCTTCTCCCCCATGCCAAGCTCCTCCGCTTAGCTTGATCGCTGCGCCGAGGGTTGAACGTGCCGGCCCACCACTGCCGCATGTTTCCTTTCTTCCTCGCCGGCGCCCACCGCACGCTTCGATCCGGCTTGGCTTATCCCGCTCACATCGTCCTCCGGCCAGCTGGCTCGAGATCAGGATGATCCCCAGAAGCACTAGTGAGGGAAAATAGCCAAAAGGTCCTCGGCTCCAATGGGAGCGTCTTGGAGGCAAAGCCCTGGCGTTATCTGCAAGGCTCGAGGCCCAGCAGCTCCTTCATCTTGCCGGTTCCAGCGGCTGAAGCTCCTCCACCCGGGACAGATCTCCTCCAGCAGGGCCAGCTCCAGGTCGATATTTTTTCTTTCAAAACCCTGTGTGTTATTGTGGTGTGTGTTTTAGGCCAGTAGCTGAGCATCGGCCTCCAACCCCAGTTTCAGCCCCACGCCGGCGCGTTTGAGCCTGAACAACGATCCGAGCCCGTCAGGATGGCGATGCGTAAGGACTTGCCAGCGCCGGCGAGCTTTCCGCTGGCGCGCCACCACGGCACTCCCAGACAACAGCTCTGTCTCGTGAACTCCCATCGAATGGCACTCCCAGGAGCGGCCCGGCGAACCATTGGTTGTCCTTGGACGGGCAGCCCCTGCCTCGTAGAGGGAAATTGCCCCCATTCGGGGCTGTCCCAGGAAGCCGAAAACGCTGCCTGGAAACCACCGACTGGTGAGTGCGAAATCCGGGGCCGAGGTGTGAAAAAACGGATGGGCGAAGCGTGCCCCAGCACGGCTTCTCGCATCGAACCCCAGCCTGCCAGCAGGTTCCAAGCAAGAGGCTTCTGCGGGCACGCATCGGCACTCGCTGTGGGGGAAAGGTTCTGACAGGCGGGCATAGCCGCGCAATCCAGCTACCGCAACGCTGACGCAGCGGACGAGAATAGGTGGTGAAGCGTTGCGCTGATCCCGGTTCAAACGGTGGCCAGGATTCCTCAGCGCATGCGCGTGGCTCCGGCAGTTGTTCCCACCCCCGTGCCAGGCGGCGGGACTGCTCCTGGCGCAGGCGAATCAGGCGGCGCAGGGCCGACCCACGCTATAATCAGCCTGGCGCGAGCCTGCTCCAGGCTTAGCCGTTGGCCTGGGCCCAGCGCCAGTTCGCCCACCAGGAGGCGTACCAGCCGGACGTTGCCGCTCCAGGTCCTGCGCCAGACAACGGAAAACAGGTTCCGCCGCCCAGCCCTCACCTGACTGCTCGCTTGCTTCGGCGGCGGCCAGCAGCTCGACGTTAGCGGTCGTCTCTGACTTTGTGCAGCATGGCGGCCAGCAGGGCAGTTCGTTCGCCCGCCCGCAGGACGCCCGGCAGGCCGGCATCAGGCGATGTTCTGATCAGTAGAGGTTGCTGTGAAATGCTGCCGAGCAGACGAGTGCTTCGCGCAGGTGGCGCCGAGCCGGTCTCCAACGCAGGTCGGCCCCTGGTTTCTGAGATTCTATCGTACCATGGAGCGTATCTGCCGAGCCACTGTGATGGGCCCCGATGACGCTCTTGCGGTGCCGTCTGTCAACGGCGATCTCAGCTTCAGGTGACAACCGTTTGCTGCTCACGGCCATTCCGACCTGCTGGGCGACGTTTCCGGCAAGCTGGGGGTCCATCATTCGACCGCATCGGATCAATTTCCAAGAGACGATGCGACCGGCAAAGCATTGCCCAGTACAAAGCGCTGCAAAGTCCGTGTAACGGTTCAGCGCCGACGGCCTTTAACCTGATCCAAATTCCCGTACAGACCCACACCCCTCCCATTCCTGTTCGCCACGATCACGGCGGTTGCTGACGCCTTGTTTGTCGTTTTGTTCATCAGGTGTGTGCATCAATTATTGCTGCGATGTTGTGCCATTTCGTGTTGGCCGATGCTCTCTGAACTTCCCGCAAGCCTGCTGCTTTTTTCTGCGCGAAGATGCGGGCTGGCCATTGCCCTTGAAACCCCACCGCTACTGAGGCGCGGCCAGCCCGGTCGGCCCCACTTCACTTCATTGTCAAGCTAAATCCCCATTATGCTTGCCAACCGAGCGAGCAAGGCATCAGTTTAATCCTACTGAACTGAAGCACATGACCTGACCCCGCTGTTGGCGCGATTGGATCAGGCACGCGACAGCAGATCGCGTTGCTCAGGGAATCGTCGGCCTGCTCAATCGCCAGTGGTCGACGCCTCACAATCAGCCTGACACCGCCGATTGGCCCGTCCTCTCTGGATCGGCGCCGCCACCTGCGAGCAGCAGGCTAGCCCTTGTTGACGGCAGCGTCCGATCTGCTATGATCTGACGATCCGCGGAAGCAGGCATGGCCTCCGCCATTCGTGAGCCGAGGCCAAGAAGCGCAATATCCATCTGTCCATTGCTTTTCTTGGCAGACGCCCCGACCTGCTGCTTGCCGGCACTCGAATCCAATTGCGGAGCATCGCCTGGAGCGGACTGGTGGCTTCGGCAACCTGCTGCTGCCACCCCAAAAGCACCTGCTCGGCGGTGGCCTACATCGGACGGCGCCGTGGCGGCGACTGCTGCCACCGCACCAGCCGCGCCACCCTGCAGTCTAGACGCTCGCGGACGTCTCACGTGCGATGCGTGCCCGCCCGGCTGCGGCACGCGATGATTTCGCCTGCGCCTGGTATCTCTCCGAGAAAACGGTGCGCACCCACTGCCAGCGTTGAAACGAAGCTGATGCCCACCCACCCTGCGCGTGATCGCCCTGCGCTCAGCTGTTGCGCTGATCAGTGGCACTGAAGCCGCACTCCGCATGCCACCTGCCGATGTCACCCAGCGATCGCAGGCCTCACCGCGCGTTGGAGCCACCGAATAGTGATCATCCCCCCAGGCTCGCAATTGCGTGAAAGGTGTCGACGTAAAGGCCATGTGGCACACTGGCCCCGCAGCTTGGAACCCACTCCCTGCCCTGTGCGCCCGCCCGGTGGGAAAGCGCCAAGAGCCGATCAGCAGGCTATGCTGCCAGGGAGAACAGGAGTAAAGCAGCGCATGACCGGACCAAGGAAAGGCCAAGCCCGACACGTGTCTTAAGCCTATGCGTGAATCCCCCAACGCCCGGGGATTCATGGATCGGCGTGCCCTGGAGATTACGAATCTCGCTACGACCCCGCTTCCAACCACCGGGGCGCCCAACCTGCTTCTGCACGCGCCTCGCCGCCCGCCATGCTTGAACCTCAGTGCGATGGTGCCTGCAAGAAAGACGCCATGAACGACGAATGCGCCCTGGGTGCCACCTCGCCAGCTCGCGGGCGTGATCGAGCCGTCAGCTCAGAGAGCTTGGCGCCCGCCAACCTCCCAGTGGCTGGCGCGTCGAATTGCCGAGCGGAATCAACGACTTGAGGTGATGCGGCGCAGCAGCATCGCGTCCGATGCCGACGGCGACACGGATCTCGACACAGAGGTGGATTCGATGATGCATACATCTTGGGCGCGCAGTAGGGGGGGTGGTGGGGGAGGGGCCGTCTTCACGCGCTCTTGTGGACCAATCACAACACGGCGCACCTTGAGCAGCGCAGGGCGGAGGGGAATGGACGAGCTCTTCCCATGTTTGCCAGACCTGAGTGACTTGACAGCGAAGCGCCATTGCCGCCTGCAGCCCCTCGACGCCGCCTCGGGGAAACCACCTGCCCGATTGAGCGTGTGGAACTGAATAAGTTGCACCGCGGCTGCATTCTCTCGACTCGTTTCGTTGAAACCTTTCGGCTTTCTGAACCCATGTTGGCGTTGCATCTTTCATTGGCCCCGAGTCTTCACTACCCGCATCACTGCGTGCGATCTATATACATATATCAATCAACGCACTGTGCACCTGAGCTCTCATAGTGCTGATCGCAACCACCCGACCCTGCTACAACGATAGCACCTTTCCTCAATCTCTTATAGCATCACATCTCCTAGATGATAATCCCTGTGCATATATACACACACACGTGCCCGCCGCCACCTTTTCCAGATCTCCAAAAGAAACAAGGCCAAAGGGTCCTTGGATCACAGCGCTGTTGCTCACAAAAAGGACCTGATCTCTGGAAGGCGTCGGGCGGCCTTGGTGGTAGCGGAAAAGTGGTAATGCATGATAAAAGGGGATGGAGGATACTCTACTAACAGATCGTCTCCTTGGTTGACTGCTGACTACAGGCTGGCAGTGCGAGAGCGCCCGGATGGGTCGCTCATCCGCCCATCGCGGCGTTCACTGGGGTCGTCCATCGCGTAGCTGGCCGTATGACTTGTTATCGTTGCCCGATCAGCCCCTGGGGCGTGTGGACTTGCAGGCTCAAACCAGGGCGATCTGTTGCTTCCGGCCAGGCGCGATCGCGTTGCTGCGGCTGTCTATGTCGCAGGTGAGTGGCGTCGAGCAACACGCCTGGCCCACGCCTTCCAGGCTGAGGCGGGCGTTTCTCCAGCAAGGATGTTCGTACGCCGATGGCTTACCCCACGGCGCCCTGATAACTACCCTACCCTTCTACCCTCTCTCGCTCTCTTCACGACCCCTTTTTTGTGTTCCCCCGCAACGCTTGGCTTGGCCAATCCCGTGGAGTTGTTGCAGAAATCTCTGTTCACTGCCCAGTGCGCGGCCAGTGAAACCCAGCGGGCAGCTCGTGCGGCGCCAGGAAGCTTTTGCTTCGCGCTCGAGTTGGCGGATGCCATCCCGCCAGCAAGGATGGGCGGGTGCTGCGGGACTGCAGCTAGAGCTGGCGTAGAGCGCCAGCGCCAGCGCTGCGCTGGGGCGCCGCCGGGCTTTCCGCGGACCGTCACCACCGCCACCTTGGCTGACGCACCCACTCCCGGGCCCATAGCGGCCCCAGAAAACAGGGCCAGAAACGGGCCGGGCGATCGATTCGTTCTCGCTGTCCCCTAGCCCTCCGCAAGGGCGACTCATCCGACCTTGGCCGTTGCGCCTTGCAGCCTCCATCCACCAGGAAGGCGAATTTCGGAGCCCCATCTGATGATGATTTGACTTCGACATTGAACTTCAACGTCCAGGTCGTTCCACGGTAACGATCGGCCGTCCATTGCAACGATGATTTTCCCAGCGCAGATCACCATGGGCCATTTCGACAGCCCCTTCCAGTCGGCGCGCTGCAAGCAGTTAATACGCCGTTTTCCGCCCAGCCAGTTTGGCCAGGACGCGGGCCCCAAGCATGGATAGGTGGCACGGGCCTCAGGAATCGAGTGGGCCGCTCTTGGAATGGCCCATATACCTGTTCCGTGGTCTGGCCACGCTCCAATCGGGGCACGTCAGGATTGTCCCCATGGTTGGCGATATGCTGAGCCGGGCGCGCGAGAGGGCTGAGGCGGCATGGGCGCTTCTTGCTCGTTTCACAGCTCGGAGCGCTCGGCAAAACCAGGAAAGAGCGTGCGCCAGGGGTTCCCTCTCGCCCTGCCCTGCTCAGGTGGGTGTCCGCTCCTTGTTGTATAGGTCACTAGGGCGCGGTGGAGACCGGTCCTCTCATTCCGAATATCACTCTCGAGCTGTCCTGCACGGAATGTTCTTGTATTGGTGCGCCTCGTCGGCTCGCGCGCTCAGCGAGTGTGCGTCTCGGTCGCCAGATATATACGCTCTCTCCTCACCGCAGTATTGAGGGTGGGCGACTTCAGTGTCTTCGAGCTGCCGTTACTTGCGTGGCGCGCGCTTGTGTGCGCGCGCGGCAGTGCTCGGCGCGAAGCGCGCCTCGCGATTAGTGCCGAGTTGATGCTCGTAGCGCGACTTATCCACGTGTGCTCTCCTCCGCAACGTGCAAGGCTGGTGCACCAGGCCGCCATCGCACCTATGAGTCCTGCGCTTCAATCAGGGCAGTGAGTGCCTCACTTCTCTCGGTATAGTAATATAGTAGTACGCGCCGCTCACGCATAGTGAGAGAGCTATCACGGGGTACGTGATAGCGCCGCGCTCTACTTCTGCATCGACCGCAGCTTCGCGCGCGCGCTCACAGCGCATCTCAAAGTGCTCTCATGAGCGCGACGCGGAGGGGGGGTGCTCTCGCGCACTCGCGTCGCGAAGTCTCACTTAGCAGGGCCATCCTGCGCGAAATATCTCCAGGGGGCCTACGCAACGTTTCCTCCGGGCGGTCTTGGCGTGGGATAGGTCATGCTCTTCAGAGTGCGAGGATGATCTATATATCATTCTCGTACCGTGGTGCTGCTATTTATATATGTAGGCACGCCTCGCGTCTCCGTTCTTAGCTTGCGACGGACTCTCGCTGCTGCATATTAGCTTGGCGTCTCAATCTATGCGTTCATACCCGTGGGGCCAGCAAGGTCCTTCTGCTGATCGGCTCCTTGGCAGCTCTCCGGTCGGAGCGCCCAGAGGGCGGCCAGATTCCTGCCGACGCAAGTGATCTCCTCGCAATGGCTGGCAGACATTCGCTGACAATAGTTCTTAGGCTACGTCCGTGCGACGCCCTTCTCAACTGATCGGGCTTAGTGCCGCGCGCGTCTGTGTGAAGAGGTATCACAATCCAGTATGTTTACCGTGAGGCCTCCTCTGCCGTAGCTCCGCGCTCAGAAAGCGATCCAGAGTCGGTTCCGTGCGCTCTCTTTGGGATATGCGGGCTTGCGTTGGCTTTTGTGACTCGGACGGGTGTCAAGGTTCATCTCTCGTGCACTTGTGTCGCTTTCGGCCCACATATTTGGCAGCGCGCTAGTACGAGTCATTTCCTAGCAGATTCGCCGAGTGCGTGCGAAGCTCGCGAACCGGCACCGGCGAGCGCGGGATATCGCCGTCGCCCGCATTGGGTCGCTCTCTCCTTGTGAGTATGCGCGCGCCGAGTCTAGCTTGCCGCTTGTGTATGCTGGGACCTCTGTCCGCCAGATGCTTGGATAGCGCTATGTCCGAGACAGGACCAAATAACGCCACAAGGCGGCGAGCAGATCTCAGTCAGATCTGTCGCAGCCAGCGGCACCAGGCTCGTCGGTCAGGCGAGACTTTCACGGGGCAGGAGCCGAGTCAGCCGATCGACCGCGCTTCATCGATCTGCCCGGCTTTGGTTGCGGCTGGCAGACAAATACGCACGCCAAAACGAAAGCCAACGATACCATGTAAAGGCACCAACCGCAGAGCACAGCAATTAAAAGGGGGCAGCCCAGCAGAGTTGCCGGTAAGAACTGCACCAGGTCACAGGCTCTGCGCGATCAGCGCTCGCATGTAGGAACTCGTACGTGAGCTTACGGGCACCATGCAGCCGACGCGTCCTTGAGAGGACGTGTCATGACGCTCACGCTATAGCAGGACCGACTGAGACGGCAGTACGAATGAGATCGACGCGTCTGTGTCTTCCGCGCGCCACCCTGGGCTCCGCCGACGCGCGTGCAGACTGGGCCCAGGTGCCCTGCTCCAGGGTGTCTCTCGGTCTCGCATGCGGCGTCGATCTCTGCAGCTCCGGCCACCGCTTCCCACACATCTGGCAAACCACGACCAGGGTGTCGGCTTGGCTAGCTCGCAGGGTGTGGCGGTCGGATTCGCCAGCCAGGGACGGGTCGCGGAGCGAGGCTTTTGGAGGGACGGGGCGATTCGAGCCGGTGATTCAGGCTGATTGTGAGGCGTCGACCCCACTCGGCGCGATGAAAACAGTCGGGGCCGGCTATTGGCCTGAACGCCAGTGGAGTCAAACCTCGCTCGATCGCGCATTCAGCTCCGCGCCGCTCGCAGTCTTCAGTCCAATCGCGCCGAACAGCGTGTGCGCATCTCGCGGTCGGGATTGCCTTTATCCAGGTCATGAGATTACTTACACGTTACATGCTGCTCTCCGCGGTGTTGCCAGGTATATGGCTCTCGACCAGAGGCCATATGGGGCATCTAGAGCACTGCAAATAGACCGCGTTCGCAGGCGTCTCGGCGCGGCCAGCGCGTCGAGCGGTGTGCGCCTTTTGCTCTCGAGTGCTTTTCGTGTGGAGGGATAGTTGGACGATTCCGAGGCCCTTGGCCAGGGCCGTCTTCGGCTAGCCGCGCAAAGTGGATTCACGGGGCATGTGCGCAGGCTTGCGAATCAGGGCCGAGAGCGGCCTCGCCAAACACGGCGAAAAATTTTTGAGTGGCACCTCCACGATGTCGTTAGCGATCTTTAATGACTATGATCACAACCTTAGCATTCGTGAACAAACACCGACACTCAAAAAACGCGCGAAGACCCGATCGAGCAACGCTTCGTGATCGTTGCGAGCGACAGCAGGATTGGCGCGTGGTTAGATCAGGCTGACGCGCGGATATCGCGGCGCTGAACCGCTACAGGAGACCTGTCGGTCAGGCGGCCTTGAGCCTAGCCACATGGGTTGTGCCTCCGCGTGGTCCATCGTCTCTTGATGATCCTGATTTGCGAAGGATCGATTGAGTGTCACCGCCTTCTGCTCGAAAAGCGGGTCCTGCTCTAGCAGCCGGCCGACTCGCCCGCGTTGAGTGGCAGACAGAAATGCACTTGCTTGGTTAGCCTAGCCGAGGAGGTGCTAGCCAATCAGCCTTTGCGCTGATTGCAGCCCGCGCGACACCGCAGCAGGGAGGGCGGTCCATCGGGGGGCCTCCATCAGTGCTCGGGCAAGGACGCTTCAGGCTTGTAGCGATGCATCCAGAGACCATGGCGCTGCCCCAACCTCGCGTTGTGGCAGTGGACTTGCCCGGCGGTGCCCACGGATTTGGGCTTGTGTCTCTGCTGACACGGGCCCGTTCTCTCGGGGGCTCACGGGCAGCATTTCACAAGCACCTCTACTGGGATCAGAACACGGCTGATGCGGCCTGCCGGGGCCTTCCTGGCGCGGGACAAACTGGCCTGCTGGCCCGCCAGCTGCGGTAACCAGGGTCAGTTAGCAGCGGGACGCCTAGCGAGAGCTGCTGGCCGCCGCCGAGCAGCGAGCCAGCAGGTGAGGGGCTGGCTGGCGGAACCTGTCGTTGCATTGCGCCAGGACCTGGAGCGGCTCAACGTCGGCTGGACCCCTCCCTGGTGGCCGACTGGGTGCCCAGCAACGGCTACAGCTCTTCGGCAGCAGGGCTCGCGCCCAGCTGACTTCAGGCTTTCGCTCCGGGCCCTGCGCCGGCCTGATCGCCCTGCGCCAGGGAGCAGGCCCGCAGTGGGCACGGTGGAGGACAACTGCCGATGGGCAGTCGCGCAGCTGCTGGGAAATCCTGGCCCAGCCGTTTGAACCCGGGTCAGCAAGCAACGCCTCAACCACCTATTCTCTCCGCTGCGTCAGCGGCCTCTGCGCGTGGCTGATGTCGCCTGATGCCGGCGCAGACTCTCGCGCTCCAGGGGGCCATATAAAGCCCAGGGCCAGCGACCTGCCGATTGCTGGGGCCCAGCAAGAGCCTCTGCCTGAACTAGCTGCAGGCCTGGGGGTTCGTTGCCGAGAAGGCCGTCTGGCACGCTCGCCCCATCCGTTTTTCCCCACCTCGGCCCCGCGATTTCGCATCACCAGCCGGGGTGGTTCCAGGCCAGCCGTTTTCGGCCTTCCTGGCGGGACAGCCCCACGAATGGGGCATGTCCTCTACTTGAGCAAGGGCCTGGCCCCGTCAGGACAACAATGGTTCGCCTGGCGCTGGGAGAGCCACTTCGATGGAGTTCACCGGAGAGCCAGGGCCTGTTCTGGGAATGACCGGGTAGAGAGAGAGACAGCGAAGCCTCTCGCCCCGGCGTGGGCAACCTCGCATCGCCCAGGCCCTGACCGGCTCGGGGATCGTTGCTCTCTTTTCAGCGGGCTTCTACCGCGTGTGGGGGCGGGCCTGGCTTGTGAAGTTCCGGCTGGCGGGATGTGAGGGGCCGTAGTGGCTGCCAGGCTTTCTTGGCCTCCACATCGTTTTGCGCTGATTTCGACCTGGAGCTTGGGCCCTGCGTGGGTGGGTGCGATCGTGTCGGTTGGAGGGCTTCTGCCGCCTTAGGAACCGGCAGCTTGAAGGAGGTGCTCGATGTGGGCCTCTCGACACGCGTGCACGATAAACGCCAGGGTTCCTCCATAACGGCTACGGTCCATGGGTGAGCGCTTTGACTGGTTCGTGTTTATTTTTCGCTTCCAACCATGTGCCTCTGCTTCGTGGCGTTATTCCCTGCTCTCTCAGCCCAGCTGGCCGAAGGCGATGGAGCGGGAGGACAGGCCCGACGGGATGGGTCGTGCGGTAGTTGCCGCCGGCGAGGAAGGAGATCATGCGGAGCGGGGCAAGTGGCTGGGCAGGCTCTTGTTAACCCCCTCCAGGGGCGGCAGCGTCAATCAGCGGGTCAAGCTCGGGTGTTGGCTTGCGGGTGGTTGAGGCGGGTCTCTGCTGAGAACAAGCTGCGTGCGAGAGCGGCTTGTTCTGTCTATCTGAAACGAAGGCTTGGAGAGACTTCGCGACCGGGGGGTTGGAGTCAAAGTGAGAGTGCGGGGAGTGAGCCTGGGGATTCGTAGCGACTCCGCAGCGCAACCTTGCCTTGCTCCATGGCGCGAACATCGAAGCTGCCCAGTTGGAGCGGACAGCTTTGTGCTCCGATCTAGCATGCCCGCTCGCTTGGCGCGCAGTGTCGGCGCTCGATCGCAAGTCTCGTGCTCGAACGTCTCAAGACTCATCGAAGTGGCTGGCGCTGCCATCAGGTGCGCATAGATTGACGCTCGCGAGGAGCCGGCCGAGGTGTGCTCGAAAGCCCTCTTTTCGCGTCGGTATCCTCCCTGGCCTATCATATAGCGCCCTCACGGCTGCACTGTCCACACCTGCGCGAGGACGGAAGACTTGGTGACCCGCGTCGACATCGAGGATGTGTCCGTCACCGAAGGCGTGGTGGCAGGCAGCCTGGTTGGAGGCTCGGATATCGGCTCATGACTTTGACGACGGCGGCGAGGTTTGACGAAAGGTGATCGCCGTTCTCGCCGACTGACAACGGGTGGATCACCATCACCAGCTTCGAGCAGCTCGGCGCCATATGGGTCAAGGAAACACCTACTACTGGGAGCACTACAAAGAAACCTCAAGAAACCAGGCACCTGCAAGGTCAACGCGGTTTATGGCGTGGATGGGCGATGCGGATCGTTCAAAACCTGTGAGGCCGCGGCTACAAACAGCGAGATCGAGGCCAAACTCGTAACTGACGCATCGTGTGGATGTGGGTGTGGGTGCCGCTCACCGTGCCGGCGCCAAGCATGCGACGGCTCTGAGCAAACGCTTCCTCAATTTGTGAAGGCCTTGATGAGCCTCGGCTTGGGCATGCTCCCGGCCCGGCCTCAGGAAACAAGGCGGGCCCCCGCATGGGAACGGTCGGTGCCGCCACGGCCCCGGCCTCGGAGGCTCCCTCCAGCGCCCGCTTGCAACCGTCAACGGCCATCGACAGCGCCGCGGCCGTAAGTGCCCACACAGCCCTGCCACCCCACCGCGATCGCCGTTCCGATCAGCGAATTCCAGAATCTGCTGGCTCTCGGCCGGGTGAGATCCGTCTGCTGAGCGCGATGGCAAGATCTACCGGACCCCTGGGCCCGTGGCGATCGGCGATTCCCAAGACCCCCACACCCACGGGCACCTTTGCCGTGGAAAGAACAAGGTGGTCAATCCTCAGTACGGCCAGCACCAGGACGGCAAGATTCTCAACCCCGGTTGAAGACCGTGGACCATCTCGGCCTTCTTTGGATCGGCCCTTCCATTAAGTGGACAAGGCTTTCGGGAGAGATTTCGTCGGGGCTCACAGAAACTTCCCGGCTCGATTCAGGCCGGTCCAGGGCGTGTGGCCTGTCTTCCGTAGGGGCAGGTTATGGGAGGGCCGGGGCGGGTTGGAGGTAATAGCGCGGCGGCTCAGGGTCGGTGGCTTGCCAACCGCTGTCTGCATGGTCTTTGCCTCCAGGTTGCTGATCT
>Ga0163217_1094475_pt1 | contig 12353 bp, 18 predicted proteins | sample SynspAceP_FD_185933 | JGI IMG/M metagenome (GOLD analysis project Ga0163217, IMG submission 185933) | Saline lake microbial communities from Ace Lake in Antarctica - Synechococcus sp. Ace-P (PacBio error correction) | ecosystem: Environmental > Aquatic > Non-marine Saline and Alkaline > Saline ... | reverse complement strand
ATGGCAAAGACAATTGATCGCGGCGCTCGCGGCAACAAGGCCGGGCAACCCTGCCAAGAACGAAAGCGCTTCGGCCAGCAACGATCGGCAATGGTTTGCCGTCGCAAGCGGCGCAAGGCCACGCATTGACCGGAAAGACGAGCGACAGGTCACCACGATGCAGGCCGGACGGCAGCTGAACTGGTAGAACCAGTGCACGGCGATCGAAGGAGCGCAAGGAAGGGCAGGTTTCACGCGGCGGGCAATGGTACAAAAAACGCGAGCGGAGGACGCTCAGCGCCAATGACGGCATGGGACAAATTACCATGCGGACGTGAGGATGGTCGGCCGCCGCGTTTGACGAGCACGTTCGATGGCCGCCCAACGTTGATGTGCGGACATCAGGCAGATCGACGACGGGAGGATGTGTGGGTCATGGGCGGGCGGGTGTATGCAGCGGGTTTGAGATCAGAGGGGAAGGCCGACGCCGCCCGGCAGGGTTTGACTAATGCCCCCTGAGGTTATTCTTCGCTAAATGAGGGAAAACGAACGCCATGGCCACTCACGATATAACATCTGCCGCGGCGGCTCGTAGCTTTACGGCAGCGGCGCCGCGCGCGCGAGATGGACGTCGCGTCGAATGGCGGCGATTACAGGCTGGGCAGGTTAACGGCCAAAGGGCCGCGAGGAGATCGACGCACGCGGCCAGATTCGTCACGCCGGGCTTTGTCGACTATCCACACCCATTATGACGGCCAGCCGCCTGGGGCAGCGAAATCAGTCCATCTTCCCTGCACGGCATTACCAGCGTCGGATGAGTAATTGCGGGGGTCGGCTTTGCGACCGTGCCGCAGCCAGGACCAGGACGGCTGCATTCCGCCCTGATGGAATGCGTCGAGGATATTGTCCGTTTCCAGGGATCACGGCAGAGGGCTTGCCTCTGGCGTGGAGAGCTTCGGAGTATCTCGACTTCCTTGGCACCGTGAATTCGGACGCTCGATATCGCTCCGCACAAATGCCCATGCCGCATTGCGCGTGTTCCGTCAGTGGGCGGACAGGGGGCGGCCCAACCGCGAGACGCAACGCAGACGAGATTCGCCGAGATGGCGCGCTGTTGAAGAGGCGTCATGGCGGGCGATGGGTTTCGACATCGCTTAACACTCAATACCGCACGTTCCGACGCAACCGCACGACGCTGACCGCCAGCGAAGCCGAATTGACGGGATCGCCATGGGCCTTGCAGAGCGGGACAGAGGCGTCTGCAATTGTGTCGGACTTCACGACCGCAAAAGGAGTCGCCGATGTGCGCCGGTACGTCGAGGCGGTCGGTTCGGCCACTGTCGGCTGTCTCGGCGGCAGGACGATGTGGCGCGGAAGGATGGCGCATCGCTCCTGGGCGCAGTCGAACGGCCGCAAGACGGGTTGACGATGGCAGCCAGGTGGCTCCGCGCCTGTGGGCGTGTTGTTGGGTCTTAAATCACACTCAATATATTCGTGCGCATTCTGTATTCAGGGAAATTCCACGGACCTGACATGCATGAAAAGGGGCCGCCTGAATGATTCGGATTTCGCCGCGGCTGCTGCCCATGAACCGGTTGCCGACAACCCGTTCCTGAAAGTTATGTGGCGCAGGTTTCGGCAAGATGTTCAGCTTGGTCCGACCTGTCGTACTATGAGCCGGCCCGGAACGCACGATCGAGCTATCGCGGCCGACGCGGCCGTCAGCAATGAAGAGGCCGCTCGACCTGATGCTGGAACGCGGCGGGGCACGGCATGCTCTACATGCCCTTCGCTGAACTATGTCGCAGCGGCCTCGAAAGGCCGATCCAGCCCATGATAGGAGAGCCGGTGTCCGGGCATGGGCCTGTCCGAATGCGGGGGCCATTGTGGGCATTGATCTGCGAGTGGCAGCTTCACCACGACCATGCTGACCATTGGGACGCGGAACGCTCGCGCGGGCCGAACTGCCGCTGGAATTCTGATTCCACCGCCGACGCGAAAACGGCGCGCTGGATGAGGCTTCGATGATCGCGGCTTGATTGCGCGGGTACCGGGCCGACTGCAATGTCATCGACCCTGGACAGCTGAAACTCACCTGCCGGAAGTCCAGTATGACTTTGCCAGTGGGGGGCGCTGATGCAGAAGGCCAAGTGGCTACCCTGGCAACGATCCTGGCCGGGCAGGTGGACATTTCGCGATGCACGCCAACCGGTGCAAAAGCGGGGCGGCTGCTGCCGCGGGGCACAAGCGCGCTGCGCGGCATGGCGGCTGAAATAGAGTAGTGTGAAGTACACTTGACATGTAAGCCTCCTGGTTAAGTGTAAGGTTCACTTTGACATGGGCCGATTTTAGTGCAACCCGTGGTTATCGCATTGGCACAGGCGCTACGACGGCGCCTTTATGGCCATGATGGTCATTTACTCCTCGATCATGGCTTTTGTAGCGGGCTTTTTGCGAGGAAAGATCATCGCCGCTTTGGCTTCGTTGTGACTTGTGCAATCGCAACGGCCCTGCCTGTTGTATCGGAATATGGGCCGTTCTGCGGATGGCGCACGAGCCGATAAATACATCGGCACGCCAAATACGGGCCCTGCCGAGGGTGCGCGATGCTTGCCAGAGGAATTGTTCCTCACAGGCTTCTGCAAAGTACGACGTGATAGGGCGGGTGAAGGGTTTCGGGTTCGGCCAGCTGATTTTTCTGCTTCGGGATGCGTTATTGCTGCGCGCGTCGGCAAGACGGTTGTAGCCATGAGAATCTTTTCGGCTTACTCAGACGGACGCGCTTGGAGCCAGGCGGAATGGCCGACCGGCTGGATTGGTGCGCGCCAGTCAGTCAATGCGATAGAGGACCGGCAAATCGATCGTCACTTCACGGCTTTGGCCATTCGCGCGCCTGGTCGGGCGGGGATCGAGGAATTTTCGATGATGGAAGGGGCGTGACGCGGCGCGCCGATTAAGCCTAGTCGATGGGCACCGACCAGCGCCCGGCGAGAAGCGTGGGCGCTGAAGGGGCGCAGGTCCATCGGGCGCTTTCACCGACCCCGAGTGAAGTGGATCGGCAGGTTCATGCGCCTCGGCGATGGCACAGCACCCCGCCCATGTTGGCCGTCCCGTCTAGCTGGTCTTCACCAGACCGTCACGGACCGCGTATTGCGGAACGCTCGATGGTCAGCGCAGTTCTGGGCCGAACGTGGCGTCAAGCACCGAGGATGAACGTCATGCGGAGCCTCGTGGATCGAGCGTTGCGCGCGGACGCGGGACCACTTTTTCAGCTCAGCATCCCAGTTTCGCTTGGTTCTGACAGGCGTCGGGGTGTCGACGAGCCACGAGTCGAGGTTTTCGGCGCCTGGCGCGTCGATGCTTCGTAGGACGAGACCGGCGGCATCGGGCAGTCGGTTGGACATGACGGGGATTGCCGGCCCGGTCGCCCCAGCGGTGAAAGTGTTCGATGCGGCGGCGACGGAACGTGTCGCGCGAACAAGCAGGCCTTGCCCCGATCCTTCAGCTTGAAGGCGATCTTTGCCGATCGTGGTCGTCTTGCGGACCCGGTTGACGCCCACGAACAGGCACAACGCGGGACGGGCCGCGGAAGTCGGACGATCTGCTCACGCGGGCGAGCGGACTCAATTTTTTGAAGCAGGGCGTGTTTGATCTCGTTTTCGCTAATTGCCTATGTCGAAACGCTCTTTCGACAGGTCTGGTCACGCGACGGGACGACGGCAGCGCGAGGTCTGACGTGATTCAGGAAGGGCTTGAGATATTCGAAGCGTCTCGTCATCCAGTTTGCGCTTGTTGAGCGGCGAGCCCGAACCAAGACGGACGAGGAGCGCCCCGCGAGGCCCGAGCCGAGCTTGCGGACCAAAGCCGGGATCATTCGCTTCGTTCCAGAGCTGCTCGGCGCCGCCTGCTTCGCTCTTCGCGCAGCGCACGGCCTCGCGGCGATCTTCCAGCAGTTTCAGTTCGGCGGCTGCTCGTGGCCGGACGGCTTCGGTTCTTCACGGGCCAGCCGGGCGGCTTCGGCGTCTCCTCAAGGCGCTTAGCGTTCGGGCTTATCGGCCCGGGCAAGGGCTTCAAGCGCGGCGACGGCCATCAGCCTTGGCGGTGCTTCGTCGTCTAGGCGGAGACGCTTCGGTACTCTGCTTCAGCGGCTTCGGCCTGACGCCTTCCCAGGGCTTTGTGGAGCTTCAGCGACGACGCAGCTCGATTTCGGCCTTTCGGCGGCTTTGGCGGCGATTTCAGCGTCGGTGCGGAAATCTCGTCGCCGAGAGTTCGGTCGGCCATCGCGGCAAACCGGGCCCCTTTGCGCGTCCTTCCCTTTTTCTTTCCCGAACCAGAGGATCTTCAATTATCCAATAAAGCTGCGTGCGTTTGCCCGGTTTATATGGTTTACGTGGCGACGCGTCCAGGCGGCAAATCGCCTTCCAGCTGCAAAGGCGTGGAGTTGGCAGGCGGGCACGACGCATCGCGTGCCACGAAGGGCGTCAACGCATGCCGACATGGCGAATAGATTGGGCGACAACAAGCGCTTTTCGCCGGCGGCGCGGAAAGGCGGGCGGCGCGGTCCTGATTCGTTGAATGGCTCCAGCTGCGGCATGCGGGCAGCCGGCGTGCCGGGACGAGGCTGTAGGGAAAGCATCAGGGCAGTGATTCCGCATTTTTTACGAGCCGAGGGGGGGAAAAATTTTTTACTCGGGGAAAAATTTTTTATTTGCCGGGGGCTTTTTTTCGGGTTTTTCGGTTCGGAAAAAACCGGCGATGAGATCGGCACCAAAGGCAATGTCGGGCGAAGCCGTGCGCAGCGCCGGTCAGCGCGATGGCCTGAACACGCGAGTGCGGGCCCGTTTGCAGCGCTTTCAGGATCAGGGTCGTCGCCATGTATGCAGCGAGAGGGTGCATGTAGGGGGCAGACGAGGTCGAGAGGCGCCCGACAGCGCGTCGCAATCCGATGCGTCGAGACGAGATGCGCAGCTGGGCAGGCCCGGCACGGGTTTCAGTATGCGTGCACCAGTTGCCGAGTTGGCGTACGCGCAGGTTCAGCGCACCCAGCTTAGGTCAAGGTCCACACCGGTGAGACACCCGACTTCATTGATGCCCGGTCTCGACGAGAGAGACGCACCTCCGCCACGACTTCGCAAGCCGGACGGAGGGAATTGCCGCGGCCATTGGCAATGATGCAAGAATGATGCACGATGGTCGCAACCATTTGGGAACCTGCAACATAGCGCTGCCCGAGTCCTTCCATTGCGTCGATCAGAGTGGGCGCGCTCTCGCGCACCGCCATATGTCGTTGAGCGAATTCTTCTGGCCGTGTGAGGCAATGTGCCGGCTTCCATGTCTTCGGGGCTGGCTCTTCTGCTGATTGCGATGACGCGGTGACTTTCCGCATCGCCGCGAAAATGGCCGGGTCAATCTGCCGGCGCACAGCCCTCACGAGAATGGATGCGCCGGGATGGTCCTTGGCCGCGCGAGAGCGGATGGCCTGGCGGGCCAACGGACGGCTTCGCGAAGTCCATGCGCAGGTATTGGAGTGACGGCAATCGCCGAGGCCAGCGTCTGTTGCATGGCTGCGCATACTCCGGATTTCATAGGTGTTGACGGCGGATTTCGAGCGTGAGTCAGCGTCGGGCTGGAAGGGGCTGTCGTTCAGGGTCATGGCGGATTTCACGGCACATCGGCGCCGTCTGGGCCGGGAATCAAGTCGCACGGGCAGTCGGTGCTCAGATGACCGTCTCGGAATTCCAGCTCGACGGGCGGGTCATGTAGAAATGGTCGTCGCTTTCGCGCCAGTCGATGATCATACTCGCCCACCATCCAGGATCAGCTTCGCGGTGCGCTCAGTAACCGCACGGCCGGCAACGAGCGCCGCACAGGCCCACGTACGCAGGCTTGTGAGGCCGCCCCGCGCTCCAGACGCGCACACCGAATATGTTCCTATTCGATATCTGCGCGAGACCCGACTTCGTGCTTCCGGAAACAGACGGATGCCATTCGACCAGCGGGCAATGGCAGGGAAGTCATAAGCATCGCATCCTTCACGAAGAAGAAGGCATGCGGCTTGCCATGGAGACAACAGCCGGGCGACAGGAATGGGCTTGTCCATCGGCGACTTCACGATCGACGCGGCGCACTCCATCTTTTTCTGCGAGCGGATGTCCTCCAGGCCCACAGGCGGCGAAGCCATGTGTCGACCCTGAACAAGGCCGTCGATGGCCTGTGTAGCCTTTCAGCCATGTCGGCCTCGGTTCTGGTCGTGACTATTCGGCTGCGTTCCCTCGAGATCAGGTAGGCACGGCAGCGGGCACCAATTTCGGCAGGCCGCACTCGGCCCCATTCGCATTCATATCCGATGACACGTTGCCTTGTGGCGTACGTTCCGAGCGCAATAACCTGAGTCGGCCTGCAGGTCCGGCGGCAAATTCGGCGCACCTGGTCTTGCGTCGGCGCGAGGGCGTTCGAGGCGGGGCATCCAACACGGCAAAACGCGTTGCCGGCGCCATTCATCTTCAGATCTCAGGCGCGGTTGTGTATTCCGTTTTTTGCGGCGGTCAAAACCGGGCGATTCAAATCGCTACTTTTGAGGCGGTGGCAAACCACCCAGCCGCGATCTGTCGACAGGGACAAACACCAATGCGCGCTACATCAGCTGGGGGAGATGAAGAACAGCAGTCGCAATTCGCCACACAGCCATGTCGACAGGTCGCTGGACAATCACAAGCCTGTGGCTGGCGGGCACGGCGCACGTCATGCAGGGGTTACGGAGCCAGGACCCACCGCATGTCAGGCGGCCGAACTCTGCAGAAGCTGTTTCGGGTCGAGAATTGGCCCGTCATTTCGGCCGGATCCGCAGGCCGCGCTTTCCCAATGGCGACGAACGCGGGGCGAGTACATCAGGCTGACCAAGTGCGGACAGGACAACCGCAGCACCATTGGCGCAATTCGTAAACGTAAACAGGGCCATATACGCTCATGCCGACTATTATAGGCATGCCGCGTCAGACGGAAGCGGCGTCGGTCAAGTCGGAATGGCGGCCAATAGTCGAAGTCGAGCAGGTCGCCGGCAGAATATTTTCCGTCGGGCCCTTAGTTAGGCGAAGGCGCCGGGATTCCTGGTCCTTCACTGCGGACGAAGACGAAAGGCGCAGCGCGCGCAGTTGTCGACAAGGCGGCTTGTCGAGCACCTCGCTTCCAGGCATAGATCGTCGTCACCAGCAAAAGAGCGGCGTGACACGTAGCTTGCCCGCATTGATGGCCCAGATCTGGCTGCATTTGCGAACCGTTGAAGGACGCGAAGCGAGCGATCGAGATGACACGCCGCGTAGATAAAGGCGTTTGCGAGCGGTGATCCTTCTGGCCATGCGCATGAAATGCACTTTGCCGTTTATTCTCGGTTAGAGGCGGGTGGCGATTATGGTGGTTCAGCCTCTTCACCGCCATGCCGTCGGACATGGTTGATCTTCTCGCCAACGCATAAGTCGCGAAGTATGGGGCTGCCGCCGAGCATGTCCCAGGTTTTCATCTCGGATAAACCTGACAATTCGCTAGCGGTTACGCAGCGGGCAAGTCTGGTAAGACAGGCTCGGGCGACGGATTGTCCTCTCGAACTTGTTTGACATCACCAGCGCAGAGGACATTGACCGTCCTCGCCGATCTGGTGAACCCGGTTCGTGCGCACCATACAACGGCCTGTCTTGCCTTGGGACATTTTCCTTTGTTGCCTGAATCACCTTGGATACGGTGTTCAGCGTATGCCCGGCAGACTGCAGGAGAAAACCCGGCCCCCCCGGGGGTCAGAATAGCAGGTTGCCACCGCATCAGGAAATGTCCGCGGTACGGACTTGCCGAAGACAACATGGAACGAATGAACGGTCGATTTGCAGAGGCCGAGGCCAAGCAGCTTTCGCAAACTCGGGAGGAATATGGGCGAAGCGATGCGGTCATGCGCTGGTAGAGGGCATATGCCTTTCAGTCAGCGTTGCGGCGTTCGCATGACGAATCATGCCGACGCGGAAGTCCTCGAAATAATTCGGCGTTTTGATTTCTGTTCGCTCGCCAATCTGCCGCTCGCAAGTTGAGGCTCCAACCGGGCGCAGGTCAGAAGGTGTCAGGCGCTGCGTCGATGAAGCCAGTCAGGGTTTCTGCAACACCTGACACTGGCTGCGTTCGAAATCAAGGCCGGAAGCGGAAAGGAGCAGAACGAGCGAAATCGCCGCAGCCAACCAAGGCAGGCGGCCATCACCTGCTGTCACGCGCTCGACGAATTGGTCGATGGCCCGGCGGACCCATCAGCATATAAGGGAGGCCAACTGGAGGGGAAAAGGCGATCATCAGGGCCGCAAGGGTGAACCAGATCAGCATCATGTCGCACGTATCGCGCATCAAGGCTGAATTTTCTGTTCGCCGGAAATCGTTGAAATTTGAGCGAATCGGGCTTGTGGCGCCGTTTCGCCAGCGAATTAGATCAAGCAGGTCGAGCGGCCGTTCGAGCGGCCGGCGAGGAAGCTTTCTTGCCCTTGATACCGATCGGGCGCTGGATCAGTTTCGGGTTCATCGGCCATCTGCCGCGAGACCTCGGCATCGCTGCCCGTCTGGGCATGTTCCGCATCGACGGCATTTATTCTGGCGCAAGAAGTCGCGGGGCGATGACGCCCCCGTTTCGCGGCGAGATCGACAGTTCTTCCAGGCTGAGTCTGCTCGGACACGGTCATGTATGTCGTAACGCGCGGACTGGAATGCGCTCTCGTGCAACAATTCGAGCCCTTTGCGCGACGTGGCTGCAATCCGGATGTGGAGGAGGTATTAAGTCTGGAATCTTTCCGGTTTAGGCAGCTTCGACGCTTTGATGTGCCTGGATCATGGCGACGGTGCGCCGCGCTCATCCAGATGAAAGAGCCGGTCATTTGCCATTGACCTTAGGGACCGCCCTAGCGCATTTTCAGGATCGGCGAGGGCCTCGATCACGGCTTTTGCCTGTTTCGAACATCTGCGGCTCGGCGCGAAGATCGAGTTCGCGGAGTCTAAGCTGGGACGGGTGGATCAGCGTCTTGCGTCAAAACGGGCGCCCTTTCGCATTCTTTCATCAGGCCGTTTTGTCCTTGATGGTGTTGAGACGCCGTCAATCCGCGAGCCCGTAGCACGACCGTTGCCATGCGAGACCGAGCGCGGTCTGGAAGGCGATTCGGTCTGTTGTCGCGCGAGCGCGGTTTTCTTGCGAGGTCGTTGGTGCCATGACGAAGCGACAAGGCGCGTCGGAAGAGCCGCTTCGGCAATCTCCTGTGGATATTGAGAATGGCGAGCGGCATCTCGATCATACCCAGCCAAAAGTCGGCCGGGCGCCGCAGCCGTCAGCGGAGGCGTCGAGGCGGTCGATATCGGGCCCGACACGAACTTCGGAACGAGAATCGCGGTCTGCGCCGCTCTTGACAGCCGTTTTCAGGTCTTCGGCGCCCACTCGGTGTCGAGTCTTGATCAGCACGACGATCTCCAGGGGATCTAGCAAGCGCCTGAACGGCGGCAGTCGCGCGCGCGCGTCTGCTTGGCCTCAGGCGCGACGGATTCTTCGAGATCGAAAAATCAGCGTGTCGGCCGACAGGCTTTGCCTTTTCGGGCGCCGGGCATTGCACCCGGCATATTAAGGCAGGAGCGGCGCGGGCGGTTGGCTTGGTTGACATGGGCGGTTTGACGGTTGATCGGGATTGGGAAGGGTGGCTCATTGTTCAAAAGATCAGATGGAACCAAGGGAACTCCATTGCAGACTTTTCCGGTTTCGGGAACGGTCGCGACGGGTTCGAACCCGTCCGCGAGGCGTATCGCAGAAAACTTGCAGATGATGGCGAACTCGGGCGCAGGCTTTGCCGTGTTGAGGACGGGGAACTCATTCGTCGATCTCTGGCGGTGGGCCAACGGGCAGAAAGCAGGCCTGGGACGCTGAGGCGAAACGCTCGTGGCGGTCTATTCGACGACAAGGGCGTTTTCCGCGCTCGTCCTCGCCGCGTCGTGGCGAACTAGATGAGGGGTTTGAAACGCGGGTTGCCAAGGTTCATGGCCGAATTCGGCAGCCATGGCAAAGAGGCCGTGGACGATCGGCGAGTTGGTTCAGCCATCAGGCCGGCTTGCCCGGCTTTCTCCACGAAATCGATTCCTACCCTGGCTCGACCGGCCGCCTGCGCGCCGGCCATCCGCACGAGCTCGCTCCTTGGATCCGCCGGATGGCCCCATGGATACATCCGCTAACATGGGGCTATTTCGTGGCGACTGCCGCCGCCTCGCGGCAAGAACTGGGCCATGTTGCGCGAGAATGTATGCGAACCGATGGTCTTATAGATTTCAATCGGCCTGCCGCCGGCGATCACCACGTTGCGCCGACATTCGCGCCATCTGCCCTGCCGAAACTCGCGAATGACGAGCGCGAAGCGTGCTGCCTTCGGCACAAATGGTCATCCAAATCGCGGCGGCGCGATCTGGGCGGAAATCGGAAATTTCTGGCCAAGGGCATGGTTTACGGCGCAAGCCGTCGCCGGCACTGTATGGATGCTTACGCGCATATGGCCGCCGTGACGGGACAAGCTGATTGCCGCAGGGACTGTCAAGAAACCTTCGTACGGTCTCGGGTCGATGCCCGGACCTCGAGCTCAACATGGTCGACCAGTTCGGCGCAGCATTCATGCCAAACGCATGGCTGTTTCGAGCCCAACCCGCACGGTCGTCATTGCGCTGGGGCGGGTCATGGCCATCGGCCGATCCGGACCGGCGACTGACCTGCGCTATGTTCGATGAACAAGCAGTCCAATGTCCTTTCGGCGACCGCGCGCCGTGCCGGGAGTGAACCCGTTTACGAGTGTCTCTGAGATTGGTCGGCATGTCGATTGGCCGGCTTTCCTGATTGCATGGCGGCGGTTCGCAGCTGGACCCTGCCGAAATGGGCTGGCTGCAGGCCCTTGTCGGAACCAAATCGGGGACGCGGGCAGGCATGATGGCCGTCGCGGGGGTGACGTGGGCGCTGTCCAGCTGTCGCCGGCAGCACGGCCTGTCGGCTTGCTGTTCCGAGTCGCCCATTCTCTATGAATCGCTGCGCTGGGTGGCGTCGCTTCATGCTTTTACCTCGCCTGGGAGGCAATTTTGACGACTCGGGCTCGGCCCTGCAGCATGACTGGTGCGCGAGGGATTCGCGGGGCTGGTGGCGAACCTTTTGATCCGAAAGCGCTGTCTTCTATCTCGTCATGTGGGACAGTTTGCCGTCCATCTACCAGGTTTCGATCTGGATCCAGATTGTTCATTTTGGGCCTCATTCCGACCTTGCAGTGGCATTATGGTGCATGTTGACCATCGTGCTCATGGCGCCAGGCTTTGGCGCGCATTCGAGCGCTGGCGCACCTCCTTGCCGGGCCCGGATCGGCTTCGCGTGGCACTGGTCCGCGATTCAGTCTGGATCGGGCGTTTCGACGGGCCAGGGGCTGACTGCATTGGCAGGGCATTGCAACATTCCAAATCGACATTGGTCCCGTCAACATGCAATTCATGCCGTCGGTCCTGGCGCCAGCTTTTTTGCATTCAGGCCGGGGTGCGGTCGCGGCGCGAGAGGCGGCGCGCCTTGGCCTCGCCCAACTACGCTGTCAGGTCGTGTAGAATGGGCCAGCGCGGCCCAGAATACACCGAACGCCACGCGTGAGTCCAGCGGAACGCACTCGTTTGAAAGACCAGTGTCGATCAGGAAACTGCAGGGTCGCCGATATATTGCCATCATGCCCACGGTGGACAGTTTGAGGCGTGTTGGGCCGCCAGCGAACAGGATAACGGCGTGGCAGTGATCGCCCGGCCATGCATGAGCAGGGCGATTGTCCCATTCCGCGGTCCCATCAGGCGGACGGTCCGGTTGCTGCAGGACCAGCTGAACCACACGGCCAGCGCCAGCGGAGTCAGAACGCAACTCGACGAGGAATTCGGCGCGGCTGATCGATCGGCCACTTTTCTTGCGGATCCGAATAGAAGGCGAAGTGAAGCAGAAGCAAGCGCACCCAGGGACATGCCACGAGGCGATCGTACGGCACACCGACACGATCGCGGCGGACGCCACGCACATTGGCCAAGCGCAGGCAGTTCGGAGAAATCAGCATGCCGAAACAAGGACGTTCACGAGGCGGGTTGATTTGTTATAACCGAGCGAGGCTCCTCGTGCGGCCCTGGTTCACCGCACCAAGTATAATGAGCCAGTTGACCCCGTCAGCAGGCCTGACAAGCGAGCCATTGGTTATGCGCATGGAAAGGCGAGCGATATCCCGACCAGTTCGCCGCGCGCAATTCAGCAGGTGTCGGTCATTACCGACCAAGATGCGATGTGAGAGAAAACTCGACGCGCCGATATGGTTACATCGCGCGGA
>Ga0163217_1072893_pt1 | contig 12353 bp, 18 predicted proteins | sample SynspAceP_FD_185933 | JGI IMG/M metagenome (GOLD analysis project Ga0163217, IMG submission 185933) | Saline lake microbial communities from Ace Lake in Antarctica - Synechococcus sp. Ace-P (PacBio error correction) | ecosystem: Environmental > Aquatic > Non-marine Saline and Alkaline > Saline ... | reverse complement strand
CTCGACGCGAAGAATTGCGCTGATCGCATCCGCTATCCGTCGTCTGAAGGACGGTAATCCGCGTTCTGGCCAAAGGCGAGATCACATCGAAGATCAGGCTTGCGTCGTTCAGGTGATACAAAGCGCAATCGAGGCATCGAAAAAGCCGGCGCGTAGCGTGACTGTGGACTGCTAGCCAAAGGCTGGCACTTTGAAGCGGCCTGATCGCTGGCGGGCGACGGGGCTTCGTCGCCTAGATAGGGTCTGAGTTTTCCCAAACGCCGCCACCGGGACATCCGATGGCGGGCGTTTTTTTCATATAAAAGGACTTGCATGCATCCGCTTGCAGAACAAATGGCCGCCAACATAGCTGGGAGCGCCTCCGCAAGGCGGACAGAGCTTGCGCAGCCGTACCTTTTCACCATTGGTATGCTGATGGTGTAACCGCCTTGGTACGTATATTCCGCGTTCCCGCGCATCGACGGCATCCAACTTGCGCGCTTTATGGACGACCGCGGCTGCTTGTATCGGTGGCATTCCTTTCGATGTTTCACGTGGGTGCGCTGTCCCGGATTGGGCATCTTTGCCCTTGGATCATGCCGTAATATCTTCGGCTTCGATTCATCGGTGCAGCTTCTGGGTTCCGATGTGGGAGCCGCTGAAGAACGCTTAAGAAGAGGGTGAGCAGGGCGTCGCAAGTGAACCAGTACACGCGCTATGGTACGGTGCCTGGCTGGCAACGGGCGCGGGCTATGGGTCTTGGCAAAGTCACTTGAGGCGTCGGCCTTGCGTCGAACCCCTGGCCTTTTCTTTACCGCAGCTTGCGTGATTACCGATCGTCGGCGGCACCAATGTTTTTCCTGATGTGGGTGGGTAGCAGATCACCAGCCGCGGCACATCGGTAACGGTATCTCTTTGATCATCTTCGTCCGGGCGATCATGGCCGAAGTTTGCCGGCGCGTTGGTTGGCGCAGTTCTTGTCGCAGGGCCGGTCTGGTGGCAATTAGCCCCTTTCGTCATGTCGGTGTGATCTTTAATGGTCATCGCAAATTCATGCCCTTTGTGGTGTTTCATTGGAGCGGAGCTTGCGCAAGATCCACATCCAGTATCCCCCGTCAGCAACGCGGCATTTGAAGGTCTATGACCGCCTCCTCTAAGGGGGCGGGGGGGGCCCCAAACCTTTTTTGGGGCCGGGGGGAATTTTTTTGATTTTTTTTTTTTTCAAAAGGTTTTTGGGGGAAAAACCCCGGGGGGGGGGGGGGGGGGGGGGGGGGGGGGCCCGTTGGGGTGATTCCTGCGATCTTGCCTCGGCTCTTGCTTCTGGCTGCCGACGGACGATCAGCACGTTCTACTGGTTGGATCGACCAACGTTTCGTAATGTCGACGCTGCTGGCCTACTGGCCCGGGTCAGCCCGTGATTATCTGTTGTTTTCTTCACGATTCATGATCGTGTTCTTTACCTACTTCTATACCGCGAGGTCGCTTTAAGACCGATGAGGGCGCGGATTAACTTTGAAGACCAAAAACGGCGTTTGTTCCACGCATTTCGTCCGGGCAAGAAAGACGGCGAATATCCTTTGACTATGTCGTAACTCGCATTCTGGTTTTGGGTCTGGCTATCTGGCGCTTGTTGCCTTGTTGCCGGAATCATCCGTACGCCAGTTCGCTGTGCCATTCTACTTTGGTGGCACTTCGGGTTTGATTATTCGTCTCGGTAGGGATTGGATACGATACAACAATTCAGGTCTCACTTGCTTGGCACACCAGTAACGAGGGGCTGATTGTGAAAAATCGCAGCTACGTGGCTAGCGTTGGTGCGAGCAAGCGAGGGGACCGGCGCGTTCGATGGAATATTATTCCTACTAGGACGCCGGGGGCGGGCACGAAGGAACACAAGGCGGCGTCGGGCTCGTGGACGAACGTGGCATGGTGCAGCTTTCACGGGTGATAGCTGCGGGCCGCCCGCCACGTCTGGCACCGAAATGGGCAAGCGGCGTCGCTTGATGTCATGGATCGCGCGAACTGGTCACCGATGAAATCGTCATCGGTCTGATCCGCGAGCAAACTGACAATGACGATGCGGCGAACGGCTACATCTTGACGGCTTCCCCCGGACGCTGGCGCAGGCTGATGGCCCTGTAATTTACTGGCTGAGCTGGCCGAAGGGAACCTTGATCGCGTGATCGAGATGAAGGTCGACGATAATGCGCTTGTTTGCGCGGATCACGGCGCGATCGACTGCGCGGAATTTGCGGCGAAGGTCTTAATGACGCGACCAAGCCCAATTCCGAGTGATGGCGTCGCACCAGCTTGCGGCGAAAATCCGAGGTTGTTTCGCGCGCGATGACAACGAAGAAAGCCTAAAGACGCGTTGCTGGGCTTAACAAGCAAACCAGTCCGCTTGTCGGTATTATACGCCGTGGTGACCTGCGGTCGGTTGGATGGTTTGGCCAGCATGAGAAGTTGCGGCGCAGATAAAAAATCGCTATCGACGCACTGTTCGGTTGGGGGCTTGACCCCCCGGCCAGCACGCCTCTAGATACCCCCATCCCGCAAGGGATATCACTGCCGTGGCTAGGGTCGCACCCAAACGTTACGGGATACCTTATAGTTGACTTGGGCCCGCCGCACGTTCGGTCGGGGCCTGCGTTGTGAAAAAAGGGTCTGTAGTATCACGGACCGGCAACGAAAAGAAAGCTCAACGTGGCATCGTATTGCCGGCGTAAACATCCCGACGTGCAAAGCGGGTTCAAATCGGCCCTGACCTATATTTTGCCGAATCGGCAACACGATGGCAGCACAAGATCTGCGAAGCAAACCTGCATCGGGAGTCACGCGCCGCGTGAACGATCTGTTCGACGCTGAAGTGTGTTGAAGATCCCGCGAATACATCGACGAGCACGTCACTGTTGAGCGTGACTTGCGTTCGTGGGAAAACCCAGGATGAAATCAAGCGGTTGTGATGGACCTTGAGCTGGCTTACGCGTGCCCTGCGTCACCGTCGTGTCTGCCCGTTCGCGGTCAGGCGTACGCACAACCAACGCTCGCACCCGCAAAGGCCCCGCTACAGGCCATTGCTGGCCAAGAAGAAATAAGGAGCTCCCGTCATGGCACGAGATACCCGCCGGACCGGCAAGAAAGAGTCTCCAAGAACATCGCAGCTGGCGTGCGCATGTGAACTCTTCTTTCAAAACAACACAAGATCCTGTTCGGACGTTCAAGGCAAACGCGATTGCCTGGTCCTCCGCAGGCCACATGGCTTCAAGGCGTAATCGCGTAAATCGACTCCTTTATGCTGCTCAGATGCCGCAGAAGATGTTGGCAAGAAAGCCCAAGAACACGGCGTCAAGACGCTGGAAGTCGAAGTGCAGAGGCCCCGTTTCGGGTCGTGGAGTCCGCGCTGCGCGCCGCTGGCTGCTTGCCGGTTTCAACACACTTCGATCCGTATTTACCCCGATGCCCACAACGGCTGCCGCCCACCCAAATCGTCCCGGGTCTAAGTTAGCTTCTACATGAGAGGGCCGTGCCGATTGTGCGCGGGCCCCAATCTGCCGTTTTGAAACATCGAGCGCCCGAACTTTTTTGGACATGAAGTCGAGCAAGGATGGAGGGACTATGATCACAAAAACTGGGACTGAGCTATCAAAGGCCGACACAGCTGGACGTGAAGCCGGCAATAGACCCGCACCGCAGGCGACCTTGATTCGCAGAACCGCTGGAAGCGTGGCTTTGGCCTGACGCTTGGCAACCGCGCTGCGCCGCATTCCTGATGTCGTCGCTGCAAAGGTGCCGCTATCACGCCGCTGCCAGATCGACAATGTTTCCTGCCATTGAATTCTCTCCGTCTCTTTGGTGTTCCGAAGATGTCACTTGACATCGTTTCTGAACCTGAAGGGCGTCGCGATTCCGTATGGACGTGGAAGGCCCGAAAGCGTTCTGAGCGTTCAGGCTAAAGGTCGGCTCTGTCACCGCTGGCGACATCTCGGAAACGTCTGGCATTGGTTCTGAACAAGGATCACGTGATCTGTCAACCATCGACGATTGGCGCTGATCTGTTACATGGAAAACTGACGGGTCAACACCGGTAAGGGCGTATGTCGCCGCGACAAGAACAAAGCCCGGGATGCCCCGATTTGGATGATCGCAAATCGACGCGATCTATTCCCCCGGCAAGAAGGTCAGCCTATGACGTTTCCAGCCGACCGCAAGGTCAGGTTCTGCGACTATTGACAAGCTGACGATGAAGATCGAAACCGACGGCTCGCTGAAGCCTGACGATGCTGTTGGCCTATGCTGCGCGCATCCTTCAGGACCAGCTGCAGCGTTGGCGGTGAACTTCGGACGAACCAGAATCGGGCTTCTGCCTGGGTGGGACGAACGACGGGCTGGAATTTCAACCCGCTGCTGCCTCAGAAAGTCGACGAGCTGGAACTGTCTGTTCGTTCGGCAAACTGCCTGAAGAACGACAACATCGTCTAACATTCGGCGATCTTGATCAGAAGACCGAAGCCGAATGCTTGCGCACGCCGAAAACTTTGGCCGCAAGTTCCTTGAACGAGATCAAGGAATGCTGTCGGGCATGGGTCTTGCGCCACCTTGGCATGACGTCGAGGGGACTGGGCCAGACAATATCGGAAGATTTCTGGCCAAGGAAGTTCGACGACCAGTATCTAGAATAGGGGCCGGGTCCGATCCGCCCCTTTTCCCAAATGGCCCGCACCTTAGCGGGGAATACCTGGGTGCAAAACTAGCCCCCAATAATGCGGGCTGACACGCATCAGACCGCATGCCACAAAGTATAATTAGGAGATGACCAAATGCGTTTCACGCAAGCGGCTACCGCAAACTGAACCGGGACCCAGCGAGCACCCGTAAAGGATGTGCGTAACAATGGCTGGTTCGTAGATCGAGCCACGAGGCAGATCAAGACGACCTGCGAAAGCTAAAGAATGATGAAGCGTATTCATCGACAAAGCTGATCACGCTGGGCAAGCGCGGCGAACCGGCACGCGCGCCTCAGGCCAACCCACGCGACAGCTTGGAAGCAAGAGATGCACATGCCAACTGTTCGAAACCTCGGCCCACGTTACGCAGAGCGCATGGCGGCTACTGCCCGCGTCATGAAAGCTGGCTGTTCGATATGGCCGACAGGCACCGATGGCGATCTCCGAGCTGGTCGACCGTGACCGCGACGCCAAGGCGCTGCTGACAAAGCCCGCCTGGATCGAATCGACAGAAGAGGCGTAAGCCACTCTCCGCCATCCATATCGCGGGAAAGGGCTCGTCCAGTGGACGGGGCCTTTTTCGTTTTCGGGGGTGCTGCGCAGATGTCTTTCGATTACCTGCTGAAACGGACCTAGATATCGTTTATGCCGGATCTTTTATTGATAGCCCCTCCACGCCGTTCCTCGTTGCCAGCGCTGGCCCGCGCCCGTTGGCGGACCGTCTTGCGGCCCGCAGACCATTGGGGCAAGAGTGACTGGGCAAGGACAGGTTCTGGGGCCTGACGCGCCGCTTGGCGCGATGCTCGCTTCGGGTTCACTGTCGTCATTGGTGTTGTGGGGGCCGCCCCGGCGTGGGCAAGACTTACCATCGCCCGGCTGCTGGCGGATGGACGGACCTGCATTTTCGTACAGATCAGCGCACATTCTTTACCGGTGTGCCGGAGCTTGCGTAAGTGTTCCGAGGCCGGCCCGCATGCCGCCGCCAGAAACCGGCAAAGGGGACAAGAAAATTTGCTGTATCGTAGACGAGATTCCACCGTTTCAATAAGGCGCAGCAGGGACGGGTTTTCTGCCGCATATGGAAGACGGCACGATCCTTCCATGTCGGTGCCACGACGGAAAAACCCCAGGCTTCGAACTAGAACGCCGCCTTGCTATCGCGGGCGCAGGTGCTGGTCCTGACGCCGCTTGGAATGCGCTGACTCGACTCTGTTCGCGCAGCGATGCAGAGGGCAGACCTTGAGACCGCAAGCTAGGCCGCTGGACGCGCGAAGCGCGAGGTAACTGATCGAACATGGGCCGGACTGGCGACGGGCGCAGCCTGGTTGAACTTGATTGAAAACAGGTGGCGGCGTGGAAGACGGACAAGCCCGCTTTGGCACGGACCCGCGCTGACGTCCCGCCTGATGAAGCGGGACGAAAAATACGAACAAGTCGGCGCACGAGCATTACCAAACCTGAAATTCTCTGCCTGCATTAAATCGGTACGCGGACTGACCCCCGATCTGCGCTTTATTGCTGGCGCGGGATGCTGACGGGCGGGTGAAAAAAAAAAAAAAAAAAAAAAAGAAAAAAAAAAAAAAAAAAAAAAAAAAAAAAAAAAAAAGTTGCAAAAAAAAAAAAAAAAAAAAAAAAAAAAAAAAAAAAAAAAAAAAAAAAAAAAAAAAAAAAAAAAAAAAAAAAAAAAAAAAAAAAAAAAAAAAAAAAAAAAAAAGGAAAAAAAAAAAAAAAAAAAAAAAAAAAAAAAAAAATAAAAAAAAAAAAAAAAAAAAAAAAAAAAAAGACCCGCGTTACCTGCGCGCCGTATCGTGCGATATGGCGGTCGAGGATATCGGCCTTGCCCGATCCGGCAGGCCCAGCCAACATCTGCATTCAAGCCTGGGAAACCTATGAGCGCCTTGGCAGCCAGAGGGACGAGCTGGCACTGGGGCAGGCGGTTCACGTAACCTCGCGCTCGACGCCTAAATCGAACGGCAGGTTATGTCGCCCTTTCAGGCGGGCGATGGCTGCTGCGAAAGCAAACCGGGTCGAGAGCCGCCGCCGCGACATATCCTGAACCGCGCCGACGAAGCTGGAGAAGGAACAAGGCTTATGGCAACTTGGATATGCCTGATGACCACGACGCCGAGGACGTTATGCCGGTCAGAACTATTTCCCCGATTACGGATGAAGCGGGGGAATTTACTATCTACCCGTCGATCGCGGGTTCGAGCGCGAGCTGAAAAAGCGCGCTGGATTTCTTTGCGCGGGCTGCGGGTCAAGACGTCACGGGCGCAACGGAATTTGACAAGTTGGACCTGTTCGGGCGACAGGGGGCTGATGATCTTGACTGCTTTTCACTGTGGCCCTTGGGCGGGGCGATTGGCGCCGGACGTTGCGCTGGCTGGACCGGAAATGCTGACGCTGCGCATCCAATGGGCAGGGTTCCCTTGGGGACCAGTGTCGGTGAATGTACTCGGCTTCGTTACTGATTGGGCGTGGTCGTTGTGGCGGCCTGCGGAAAAGGGCGGCACTGCGTGCAGCCCCCCCCCCCCTGTTTCTTGATGACCGGACTGCTCGGCGGCTTCACGACCCTTTTCGGCGTTTCCGCTTGATGCGGTGGCGCTGATGGAACAAGAGGCCAGTTGCAATCTGCCGTTCGCTATAGTAGGCGGCCAGGCGTAATTATTGACTTGCGGGGCGCCTGGTCTTTGGCATGACTTTTGACACGGATTGCGTATTGGCATGAGCAGCGGTGTTTCAGACGCGGGTATTGGCCCCGGACGGCGGCCGATCAGCGGCTTGACCTTAACCTGCGGCGGCTGTTTCCGCACCTGACGCATGGTCCGCGATCCGGAAAAGATGCTTGCCGGCAAGGGCGACATCCGCGGTCGACGGCGGCCGGGTAAAGTCCGACCACGCGGCTTGGACGTCGGGCAAAGCGTTCCCGATCCGGCCAGCTGCCCCACAGAGGCACAGGCTCGATGCCGAGCGCAGCATGATGGAAGCAGGGCGGCACCAAAGGCTGACGCTGACGCCGATCATGTCCTGCGTGATTACCGCGGGACGACCATATGAATTCGTCATCAACAAGCCTTGCTGGCCTGAGTCGCACTCTTCAGGGAGCGACTGCCACGGTAATCGAGCCATTCCTCGGCACGTTGACGCGGTGATGTTCAAGAAGTGCGGCTCGCAGAACTGTTTGTCGGAATATCAGTGGCACGCGGCCAAAGCCGCGCGTCTGGGTTGGGCGCACCCGTGCTTGGACAAGGACACCGTTCTGGGCGATATTTCTGAATTTTTGGCCCGCCGGCGTATGGCGGCCAAGGCAACCCGCTGACCGAAGGAACCTTAAAGCACCATGCCAACGCGCAAGATTCTATTGAGGCCGCCGTCCTGGCGTGCGCATCCCGCGCCCGCGACGATTTCAAGTACGGCCTGCTGAGGGCACCCGGGTCACGGCGAAGTTTGCGCGGCCTGAGACCGGAAAAAGATGCGCCTGCATTCACCCCAAAGAACGTCGACAGCACCGAGGGCGCAAAGCGCGCCACGACGATTACGCTGTGCTGCGACACGCTGCCAAGCGGGCTTGCATGGAGTTTGCTGCTTGTGCCCGAATCACAGGCCGGAACCCACAGTTGCAGGCGCCCCACTGGCCGAGATCGGTCACGATTATCGGTGACGGCAAAATACGGTGGGACAGAGCAGGAAACATGGGCGACGGGCTGGGGCGGGCTGGCAATGGGCGGCATTCAGCCGCAAAATGCACCTGCATGCGCGCAGCATTGACCATTCGAACATCCGGAAAACTGGCGCCAAATCCTTGCACCGACAGCAACCGCTGCCAAGACCATATGCAGCGCACGTGGGACTTCGTCGGCTGGCAGGTCAGCATGCGCCGCGTCATCCTTTGAATAATGCCCGACTAATCACAACGGGGCCCGTCTATGCCTGAACCTGCGCCTTGTCATTTTTGACGTTGGACGGAAACGCTTGTTCGACAGTCAGGCGAAATCCTGGCGCGATGACGCAATGCCTATTGGTGCGGTTGGCCTTTGTCACCCAAGGCCGGGGCAGGAGGGTTTTGTCGATCGTCCCGTCTGGTCGCTGCCTGAACACCATTTTGGCCCGTGCTGTGCCCGATCTGGACGCACGCGAACGCGACATGAATTGCGACGCGGCAAATACCGCGGCGTCGTTTCATGACCATGCGGGTAGGGGACCTTGAAACGGGCGCAGCCCCCTGTATTCCCGGCGCGCTAGACGCTGCACCGCTATGCAAGCGCAGGATCACACGCTGCATTGCTGTTCCGCGCGGGCAAGTCGAAGCGGGGGACTGGATCGGCTTGTTGATCAACATGCGCTTGCAGGGGCTGTTTATTAGCGGCCAGACTCAGATTTTTCACCCGTCCATAGCCGCATCCATTCGATGGTGTTGACTTGTTTGGCGGACGCCGGGGTTGCGCCGCCACCGGGCGGTGAGGTCGGCGACACGCGCTACCGAACATGAGATTGGGCCGCGCCGCCGGGTTGCCCACGATTGGCGATCGAATTGGGCTATCACGCGCCAGATACCCTTGGCGCTGACCGTTCGATTCAATACCTTCGCGGCGCATGGACGCTGCAATTGATGACACTGATCGGATGATCCCGCATGGAAGCGGGGACTGGGCCCCCAAACGTTCTGGACCAAGGCCGCCAACTGTAGCCCGCGGGGGGAACCCCGTGGCTTTGGCCGTCGATCTGGACGACGTGCGTCAAGAACGCCTTACAAGCAGCCCCTGAATCATGCCGACGCAGGCCATGGCAGGACCGTGTCGCCGCGGAGTGCAGGCGCAAGGCGAGAAAAATGACCCCCACAAACAAGCCAGCCACACGCGCTGCAAAGCTCTGCCATCGACAAGGTGACGCCGCAGTATGCGGACTGTTGTGGGCGATGGCCTGGCGTCTTACCGGCGGGCGAAAGCAGATTTCGCCTGTGCTATCGCGCGCTAATCCTGACGTGTTGGTCGCGGCCCCAATCGCAGGCTGGGACCCATGGCTAGATTGGATTCTGCGACGACACTGCAAGCCCATCTGCAAGCGTCACGGACGATTGACTACGGGGTCTGATGCCAATCCCGCAGCCTGCCGAATCGCTGGATCGGTTGCACGGCCCATGTCGGGCAGTTCGATCCCTTTTGCGCTTAACGGGCTTTCACCGATCTGCTTGCAACTTGTCAGGCTTTCCTTGGTTCTGGCCGGCTGGCGCGTCCGCATCGGGAACGCATTGACGCCGGCAGGATGCTTTGGCCGGCTAAGCCGGAATCCGATGAGGGACTTTCGATCACCAATGGCCAGGTGACGACGAGGAAAGCCGGCGATGAAGCGGGCACGCGATTTAAACAGCAGGCGTTTCTACGATGACGCTTGTTTTATGAAACCTAAGTCGATCAACTAAGGCGGTCAAAAAAAACAGGCCAATCCAGTTCCAAAAAAAAAAAACTTTGCCGTCGTGTAGGCAGATACAGCCGATTGACCCGGCAGTTAACTCTTGACCTCTGGCTGGAATCCGCCAATCTCTCTCATTGGGGGGGTTAACCCGTCAAAACCCAACCGTCGGACCGAAACGGAACGTAATTGGCTGCCCCTTTAATGGGCGGCATTACTCAGTGGAAGAGGTAATTAATGAAAAAAGGACCGTACTTTTTTTGGAAACGCTGGCAGTTTCCGCGTCTGACAAAGCTGCTGCTGCTGCATCCGCGCAACGCTGGGTGAACGTCAAGGCACGCGGCCACCTGAACTGCCGGCGTCGTAGACCGGTCTTGCCGGTTTTGGTGCACCAGACGCCAATGGCGTATTGGAAGGTTTTGACGTTTGATGGTCTGCCGCGCTTGTTTGCAGCTGCGATCTTTGGGCGACTAAGGACGCGTCGAATTCGTTCCGACAACCGCGAGACACGTTCACCGCGCCTGTCCTCGGGCGAGATCGACCTGCTGGCACGTAACACCACCTGGCAAATGTCCCGACGACACCGACCTGAAGTTCGACTTCATCGCGTGAACTACCTACGATGGTCAGGTCTTTCCTGATGCCCGAAATCGCTGGGTGTGACATCGCTTAGGATCTGGACGGCGCAACCGCGCATTCAGACCGGCACCACGGACAGAGCTGAACTTTGGCCGACTTCATTCCCCGCGCCAAACAACATCAGCTGACCAGCCTGTTGCCGTTCAGACGAACGCGAAGGTCAGCAGCAGTATCTTATGGCTGGCGCCTTGCGACGTCTATACCACGAGACGCATCCGGCCTGGCCGCAACCCCGTGCGGACTTTCGAAAGCCCCGGGCGACCACGTTCTGCTGCCGAAATCATTTCTCGAAAAGAAGCCGCTGGGCCCGCTGGTCCGTCACGGCGACTAACTAGTATCGCGTGTGACGGCTGAACGCACTGCACGGCTAGCTGCAAGAGCTGGGCATCAGGTCGTGGGCGCGAACGAGTCGCAAGAGTGTCGCGATCACTGCGACCAAAACAAACCCTTTGAAGTTGAAGCGTATCCTTCGGCACGGAAGGCGAGCTGGCGGCGATTGATCGGTCTGTCTGCTGATTGGGCCAAGAACGCGATCATGGCTGGGCGGCAAACTTACGGCGAGATCTTCGAGCGCAACATCCGGGAGGAAACACTTCCCATCGGTCTGGCACGTGGTCTTCTGAACGCACAGTGGACGACGCGGCCTGTCTGTATTTCGCCCACCGTTTCCGCTAAAATATAGGCGAAGGCCCGGGTTTATTGCCGGGCCTTTCGTCATCTGATCCACTTACGTTAAGAAAACGTCTTGCCAAGCGCGTGGTGCATTCCGGGCCCAACCGGAGCAACCTGAACAAAGTCTGGCATTGCCCGGGAGAAAATTATAATGTCATCGAGTATCGGATAGGCCCGCCACGCGGAAAAGCTTTTTCGGCTGAGCCAGTCTTATCTACGGACACACGCTATCGGTCTTTGACCATCAAGTCATCCCGCTCCGGCCTTGGTCTTGCGCCGGTATTTATTGGCTGGTCTCTAACCTTTTGGCGGAACCCTTGCCAGTCTTGGACTGCAGCCTGATTTTCAGGCTTTCTAAGCTCGCGCGCTAGCTAACGACTATTCAACATCGAGTATCGGCAACCCATGGTGGTGGCTACCCAACGCACGGATCTTCACTTTGGATGCGGCCCCTTGTCGGTCTTTACAAACGCACGTTGCTCGTCGCCCTTTCTGGGCATCATTTTGGAAAAACCACCTTTGGCGTCTAGCGGGTGTTCTGCGCCTGTCAACGCAAACTGGTTGGTCAGCCCGCCTGTGGCAGTCTATGGTCGAAAAAGGCTTCCGGCCAACGTTGGCCGTTTTGCTTGCTTGTGGAATCCTAATTAATCTGACGCCCCAAAGGTCTTTTTCCGGAAGCAAGCATTTTTTTTACCCCGCGCCCCGGCGATTTGTCCGTTGTCCGGCCGACCGGATGGGCACGGGGCAAACAGCGTCGTTTTTGATCTGGAAAAAACAAAGGCCCCCATCGGCTTTTGTGGAAACCCCAACCGTGGGGGCACCTTTATTTTTTTGCCAGGGGCCCCCCGCCCCAAAACATTCCTTTGGGGTTTTTGCCGGAAAAAACCTCTTGGGTCTTGTGGGTCGCGGTTTTTCATCGCTCTTCTTTGT
>Ga0163217_1034326_pt1 | contig 12353 bp, 13 predicted proteins | sample SynspAceP_FD_185933 | JGI IMG/M metagenome (GOLD analysis project Ga0163217, IMG submission 185933) | Saline lake microbial communities from Ace Lake in Antarctica - Synechococcus sp. Ace-P (PacBio error correction) | ecosystem: Environmental > Aquatic > Non-marine Saline and Alkaline > Saline ... | reverse complement strand
AGAGGCGCGGGAATTCGTGCTCCCATGGGGGGATCTGCCCCTTCCACGACGACAAAATCGCCGTCGAGACGGTATGGTCACCGGCCAAGCAGTTCTACTACTGCTTCTTCCTGTGGGCGCCGGTGGGCCAACGCCATCAAGTTCCTGATGGAACAACCAGCGCCTCAGCTTTCAGCGAGGTGGTGCTGAGCTTGGCCGCCAAATACCAGGCTGCCGGTCGAAACCGTTGATGGGCCCCAGCAGGAGCGCCTGCGCCGCCAGGCTCTCCCAATCGCGAGCCCTTGCTGCGTGCCCTCGCCCTGGCCGCCGGTTGGTTTCGCAGCCCAGCTGGCGCAGCCCCGCCGGCGCCCCAGCCCTCGCCTACCTCAAAAGACCAGCGCGGCCTCAGCCGAAAGGGCACCCTCGAGAGCTTCGAGATCGGCACGCCCCCGATCGCTGGCGGCCTGCTCGGCCATCTCACCCAGTTGGAAGGCCTCTCGCCCGAGGCTGCTCGAAGCCGCCGCCTGGTGGTCTCACGCAAGCGGCGGCGGAAGGCGTCTACGACCGCTTCCGGCATCGGTGATGGTTGGCCGAATCCACGACCGCAGGGCGGTGTGATCGGCTTCGGCGGGCGCAGCCTCGATGGCGGTAACCCAAATACCTTCAACTCCCCGGAAACGAGGTGTTCGAGAAGGGCAAAGCACCTCTTCGGGCCTGGATTCGCGCCACCTCGCCATCCGCAAGGACGACCAGGCGGTGGTGGTGGAGGGCTACTTCGATGTGATCGCCCTCCACGCCGCGGCCTCACCCAATGACGGTGGCCTCGGCTCGGCACGGCCCTGAGCAGCCAGCAGATTCACCCAGCATCTGCCCGCTGCTGCGAAAAGCCGCCGGCTCGTGCTCAATTTCGGACCACGATGGCGCCGGGCGTGCGTTGCGCCCAGCCGGGCGATCGGCCGAGGTGGAGCAGCTGGCCCGTGCAGGGCCAGCTCGAATTGCGGGTGGCTGCAACCTTGCCCGCCGGCCCAAAGACCCCGACGACTTCCTCAAGGAACACGGCGCGGTGAATACCGCGCCCTGCTGGAGCAAGCGCCGCTCTGGACTGGACTGGCAGATTCGAGCAGGGCGCTGGAAAGGCAAGGATTCTGGGCCGCTCCCGACCAGTTCCAGCAGCGCCGTTCGGCCCTGGTGGCACTGCTGGGCAAGCTGCCCCAGAGCCGGCCGTGCGCAGCCACTACTCCAGCAGGTGGCCGAACGTCTTCTCCGGCGGTCAGGCCCGGCCTCGCCAGAAACTCGAGGAAGACCTGCGCCTGCAGGTGAAGGGCGAAGCGCTGGCATGGCCGCTCGGCGCGCTGCGGGAGAAGCCCGGCGATGGCAGCCTGCGACGAGCGGGCCGAGGCTGAGCTGTTGCGGCTCTATCTGCACGCCGCCCGCCACCGCGGCCGCCAATTCGGCGTGAGCTTGCGACCTGCAGCGAACTCGACGATTTCGCCCTTTCCAGCACCATCGCCTGCTTGGGGCAGCGATCAGCAGAACGGGAAGAGGACAACCTCGGTGCCGGCCGGCTTGAAAGCCATCAAAACCGCGGCGACCGACCCCGGCGATGACCTCGCGATCTCGATTCGCCCCGGCTCCTCGCCGATCAGTTGCTGTGTGGAGCAGAGCAAGTTGCCTCGATTCGCCTCAACCCCCCTGCTGGAAGCCCACCGAATCCAGACCATGACCCTCTCCGGCCCCGCTGCTGCCAGTTGCGTGGAAACCACAGCCGTGCTGGAGCGCCAGCGTTGCCTCAAGCGTTGCCGCCACCTGCTTCGATTGCCTGGAGCGGTCAGCGGGCTGGAAAACGCTCGAGCGCTGCCATTGCCCTGCTGCTTGGAGAGGAGCGAACGGCAGTGGTTGCGGCAGCAGAGGCCAGTTCCACCAGCGTCGTCACGCCTGTCTCCATTCAAACATGGAAAACCCGCATCGACAACCTGTTCGCCGATCTTCAACAAAGGACGCCCTGCGTTTTCAGGAGCTCTATATACAACGAGCGGCAAAAACACATCGGCCACCTCGACCAGCAGCGCTGCGCCGGCCTGGCTGAAACGCTCGTGGCGGTTGGCCTGAGCCTGCCAGCATCGGCCACACCATTTCCCGCTTCCATCGATGCCCCCTTGCCAGCGAGACCACCCCCTGGGCGCCGCAGCTGGTACCCGGTCGCCTACCTCAAAGACCTGAGCCCGGGCCGCCCCACCCCCTTCACCCTGCTCGGCGCTATGACCTGGTGCTCTGGGTACGGACCAAAAGCCCGCCGCCAGTTGGCGCGCTTTGCCGATCTCTGTCCCCACCGGCTCGTGCCCCTCTCCCAGGGGGCGCTGAACGAAACGCGCGTGAGTGGATGCCCATATTCACGGCTGGGAGTTTTTTGATGGCGCGGCCACTGCACCGCCCATCCCCAGGTCGATGCCGGCGCCACGATCGAACACGCCGCGCAGCCGCCACTGCCACGCCTACGCCACCGTCGCGGCTCAGGGGATGCTTTCGTTTTTGCCGGTGATCAGCCGAAGCCGGCCGCCAGTCCCCTGCCGCTGCTGCCCGTGCTGAGGAGGGAAGCGGAGCCTCTGGAGCGTGGCAGGACACCTTCCGCGATTCTCCCCTACGACCGCCCTGGGACCCTGCTGGAGAACGTGCTCGATGTCAGGTCATGCTGCCCTTCACCCCACCACGCCACCGTCCGGCAAGCGCACACCCGCCGGCCCGTGAACCTGCACTGACCAGCAGCGGCCGCGAAGGCTCACTGGGCCTCTGGCCTGCAGGGGCCCCGTCCGGCACGCTCGGCAGCCCAATACACCACCTTCCTGGCGCCCGTCGTTGATGTGGGCACCGACCTCACCGCCAAGGGCTTTGCCCGCATCACTCCACGGTGGTGTACCGCCCACCCCGATCCGGCCGTGGTGAATGCCGCCTGTTTGCCCGCTTCCCGTTCCGCTTTAAGTCGGCCCTGCCCCGCCGGCTGTTGAAGCTGCGGCCCGAGTGGTTGCACACCTCTCCCAACCATGTGGTTTGACTCGAAGACGACCAGGCCTTCCTTGCACTGGCAGGAGGCGGGCGCTTGCGGGCCGCGGCGGCAGCGCGGCCCTCGCCCAGGCCTGCCACCTGGCCACAGCTCCGCATCTCTATGTTGCGCGCCCTGCACGGACTGGGTCGGGTCGCGGTGCGGCAGCCGTTCGATCGCCGAAAGCTCCTGCCCGGGCGCTTAGGGGAAGGGCCCTGCTGGAGCGCTACGACAGGCCATTACCCGCCACTGCCGCAGCTGCGCGGCGCTTGATCGGCGCCTGAAGCAAGCTTGCAGCCCCCTTGCCTCGCTGGCCTTGGTGCTGCTGGCCCTGGCGGCGGCGGCCTGGTGGGGCCTCGCTGGCGGCGGCCGTCGCGCTGCTGCTGGCTTGCCGCCGGGCGGCGGCGCTTTGTATGGCAAAAACCAACCGCTGGCGGATGTCAGTTTGCGCTCGGCGTCAGCCCGGTGCCGCCGCGTAATCGCTCCTGACGGACGGCGCGCCTTTGCGCGCCCGTTCAGGCCTGCCACCACCGGGATGTCATCCAGCCGGGTTGGTGCGGCGCGGGAGAGGGCGCTCCCGCTTCATCGCCCAGCGGCCGCAGGGCACAGGAGGCCCCCACTGGACGGTGCCACGGCCATAGCGGCGATTGAGCCATCGACCGTGGCCATCAAGGCCTCGCGAGCGACGCTGCTGGTTCGGGCGGCAGGGGGGCAAACAGGTGGTGCCTGCAGCCGCTCCTCGGGCTGCAGGTTCTGCAGCAAAGCACACCCGCCTTCTGCAGTGGTTTGTGGGGCCGCAGCAACCGTTCGGCCAGCGGCGGGCGGCGGCGATGCAGCACGGCCGTGTCGTTGCTGGTGCCCAGCGGCAGGGTTGACGGTGCGCGCCTTGCGCTTAAAAAAAAACTGGTGCCGTTGAACGGGCTGCCTGCGGCACGAAACAAACCGTGATCGCTGCGCTGCGCTGGTGCTGGCGGCGCAAGCTTCTCGGCGGCGACGGCTGATGTAGGTGGCGCGACGCCTCACGCAACGGGCCAGCTCGCGGATCGGTTTCGCTGAAGCTGCGGGCTGACGCAGGTTTCCTGCTTGGCGGGCGGCACCGCCACCAGCGGCAGGCAGCTGCGCGCGCAATTCTGCTGCAGCGCAACCCCACCACACCGGCCTTGGGCCCGCAGCTCACCGCTGGCAGCTCGCGCAGTCTTGCAGCGCAATTGGGCCACGCCGGCGCAGGCGGCACCAGCGCCGAGAAGCTCTTGCGGCCGATGCCCCAGACGTCTTCGATCGCCACGGCGGCCAGCCAGGGTCGGGAATCGGCCACGGCCTCGAGATCGAACACGCCGCCATGGCAGGGATCCTGCTTGGCCAGCTGTTTGGCCAGCTTGGCGAGCACCCTGAGGGGGGCATGCCCACCGCCACGGGCAGCCCCAGGGTGGCGCCGCACCTGCCCGCAGGCCAGGCCCCAGGCGCTGAGATCGCTACTGGCCGCCCGGTGCAGGCGGCCGAAGGCCTCGTCGATTCGAATAGACCTCCAGCTCCTCCACCCAGGCGTTTCGAGGTGGCCATCAGCCGCTGGCTCATGGTCGGAGTAGAGGGCGTAGTTGGAGCTGCGCAACCACCACGCCGAGAGTTGAGTTCGCGACGCACCTGAAGTAGGGGACGTGCCATGGCGATGCCCAGGCGCGGGCTCGGCGCTTCTGGCCCACGATGCAGCCGTCGTTGTTTGGAGAGCACCACCAGCGGCCGGCCGATCAAGAGAAGGGATCGAGCGCCGCCCGCAGGAGCATATTAAGTTGTTGCCGTCGATCAGCACGGTGGCCCAGGTCATCGGCGCGTCTCAGAGCGGGTGGATGGCGTGGATGGCCCACGCCCCAGAGGCGAGAGGGTCGTTCGGCATCGCTTGAGCTCCAGTGGCGGATAGGCCGCGGTGGGCCGGCCTCCAGCCGCAACCGGCCCGGTGCAGCGCCAGGCGCTTGAGCGTGAAGGCCCCCTCCAGGCACCGCCACCACGCATCCGGCCCGGGCGGGGCTCGACCGCCTGCGACGACGATCCAGCAGATTCGCGCGGTGGATGCCGCGCCGGTCATCGAGTTCACCGCTGACGCGCAGGAAGAAAGTGCTGCTGGGGTGGCGGATCAGCTTGCTCGGTTGAGTCGATGCCCACCTCCACATAGTCGTCGGCCGGCGAGGGAAAAACCAGGCCCGGCCACCGACTCCACCGCCAGGGGGCAGCGCCAGGCCGCGGCGAGCGGCCGCAGCGGGCCCGAGCAGCTCCAGCGGGGTCAGCAGCGGAGTCGGGGCGGGGCTCAACCGGACATGGGCAGGCAGAGGCGGGCTCCCAACCTTAGTGCGTTTGTACTATTCGCTTATCGCAGCTGTGGTCGCTGCCGGGCGGATCAGTCCTTGCCCCCTTCAGTCCTTGTCCCCTTCAGTCATCGTTTCGCCTTTCAAGCAGCAGCTGATGGAATTCGCTGTACAGCTCCTGCTTGGCTCGCCGCTGCGCCCGCAGGCTGCCGCAGCGGGTCCCTGCGCTTGGTGGTCGCCGCTGGGCCTGCCGGGCCGGCTGCAGGGGCACGCCCCGTTCGCGGCGCGATGCTGCTCCTGGCGGTTTGCCCTCCAGTTCCTGCCAGGCTGCAGCAGGTGGGGGCACCGTGCCATCGGGGCTGGCCCGGATCATGCTCACGGAACAGCTGATCGGGATCCTGCTCGGGGATTCCGATCGGTGAGCGCGCGGCCGCGCGGCCGGTTGGTTTGGCCTGGCGGGGCGGCGCCCGGCAAGCGGTTTGGGGCAACTGTCCGGCCCAGTTGCTGGAGGCGCTCCCAGGCTGCGCGAATCGAAGCTCATTCAGGGCAGCTCCAGCGTGTTCGCGGGTGACGGCGGCCGGTGACCGGGATTGGTGCCGGTGGCGCTGGCGCAGAGCTTCTTGAGCACATCGGCCCGCAAAGGGCACGTGGGTGAAGTCGGCGCCGTCGATCGCCACTTGATCGAAACTTGGTGTTTGAAGGGCGAAGGCATTTCTTCCAGCACGGGGCATCGCGCAGGTCGGTGCCTTCAGCACCGCCGATCGAGCGTTGGCCTGGCCGCAGGTCGGCGCGCGCAGGTTGGCGTCTGCAAACTTGGCGCAACAGGCTGCGCCGCCGCAGGGTCAGGCCGGGAGAGATTGCGCCTCGCGCAGGTTTGGTGAGGTTGAAGGTCAAAACCCCGTTCAGGTCCTGTCGTGGAAAATCCGGCGCCGATCTAGCACCTTGTTTGGCGTTTAAATCCATCGCCGGCCGGTTCAGCGGGGCGGCCAGCGCCTCAGCCCACTAGCCAGCAACAGGCCCAGACCAAACGAACCCAGCAAGGCGGCCATGGCAACAGGTGATGAGACAGAGAAGGGAACTCAGAAAGGAAGAGGTCAGACCATTCCTTGGGAGCGCTCCACGCGCAACAGTCGAAAGAATCGGCGGCGGATTCCGGGCCAGGTAGGGCCGAGCGCGCGGCCCTGCGCCTGTTGGCAAGCGCGGCTGGCAGCTGTTGCGCGCGCTTGGCCCTGTCGCTGGGGTGAACTCGATCTGGTGGTCGCCAAGCCGGGACGCCTTGCTGCTGGTGGAGGTTCAAGGGGCCGGCGGCGTTGCGGTGCCGAACGGCTGGCGGTGTGGGGCGGCCCTGGGTCGCGCAAGCGAGCCCGGGCTTGGGGCCGCGCCCGGGCCTTGCTGGCTGGCGGCCCATCCACAGCGCCGACACCGAAGACCCTTCGAAGTGGTGTTCGCCCTGGGCCCCTTGCCACCGGGCGCGCGGAAGCAGTTGCGCTGGTTGCGGCTGGATTTCAATGTCGTGAGCGACCAGGCGGCACTCTGGAGGTGTTGCCCGCCCGCTGCCATGACCTTCGCGGGCCCACCGAGCCCGCAAGGCGCTTCGGCCAGCACGGGCTTAAACGATGCGCCGCTGCTGCGACGCATCGTGGCCGGCCGCCGACCTGCAGAGCCGGGGGCGAGTCGGTGCTGGAGGTGGGCCCCGGCCGACGGGCGCCCTGACGAACAGTTGCTGGCCTCACCGGCGGCCGCTGGTGGCAGGCGGTGGAGCTCGACCGCGGGGACTTTGGTGGTGGGCCTGGCCCAGCGCTTTGGTCTTGATCCCCGTTTCAGCGTGCTCGAGGGCGATCCGCGCTTGGCGGTTTGCCCCTGCCGCCGCCACCAAACGGTGGTTGTGCTAAACATTCCGTACAACATCAACCGGCCCGCTGCTGGGAAGCGTTCTGCGTCGCGTGCCTCAGAAAAGCCATCGCCGTTCCCTACCAGCGGCTGGTGCTGCTGGTGCAGCAGGAGGTGGGCCAGCCGCATCCGGGGCCCGGCCGGGCAGCAGCGCCTTCAGTGCCCTGAGGTGCGGATGGCAGCTGCTGGCCCATTGCCGCACGGTCGTCCCGTGGCCGCCCCCGCTGCTTTCAACCGCCACCGAGGTGCACTCGGAGGTTGATCGTGATCGAAGCCGCTGCCCCGCGGCGCAACGGCTCGACCAGGCCTCCGCCGCCGCGGTGGGACAGGCTTGCTGCGGCGTTTGCTTTCACCAGCCGCCGCAAAGATGCTGCGCAAACAGCCTGGGCCGGCCTGCTGCGCCCGAGGAGCGCTGGGCCGTGGCGCTTGGGAGGCCGGGCTTGATCTGCAGCTGCGTCCCCAGGGACCTGGCCCCGGAGCGCTGGGTGGCCCTGGCCGCCAGCTGGCTGATGGATGGCGCCTGGCCCATCTCCTCACTGACGGCCGGCGCCAGGACAACAGGTGGTTGTTGCTCATGGCTCCGAGATCACCAGTTCCAGGTTGAGATCACAAGGGAGAGATCCCATACGACACGAACCAAACAGCGCCCCTGGGCCAGGGTGGTGATGGACCCCTCATAGGCAGGTCCGGGAGCTGGCCGGCGCCGACCCCCGCTTCCGGAGCGGGCCCTGGCCATGCCCATCCCCCCAGGATGGCGGCTGAAGCTGGCAAGCGGCGGCAGGGCGTTCACTGTCACGCCCGGAACGCCCTCTGCGTAACCGGGGCGGTTGCTGGACGGCGGGACTGCCCACCTGGCGCGGCTGAGCCCATCGCTTGACGACGGCGGGGGCCGGCGGGCTTTGAATCGCGGCGATACCGCCCCAGGCCGCGCGCCACCGATGGCCGATCTGCACGTTCAGCCCCGGCCAAGATCAAACCTGCAACCTGGAAGCTGTCGGCCTGCGGCCCGACGGTTTTCCACGAGCGTGGCGATTGGTGATGCAGAGCCTGATCTGGCCGATGAGTTGGGCCCTATGAGCGGCCCGCACAGATGGGCTGCTCCCACCTGGTCGGGCGACCGCCGCCCTGCGACGGATGCAGCAAACCTGATCCTGCGGGCCGCCAAGCCCTGCGCCGCCGGGGTTTGCAACGGCCGAGCTGTGGGCCGATTCTTGGCCCTGGCAAGGCGCATTCCGGTGGGCGCCGGCCTGGCGGGGGGGCTCCCAGCGATGGCCCGCGCCATCCCGCTGGGGCCTGAACCAGTTATGGGATCTGGCGCTGGACTTGGCGACGACCTGCAGGCCCTGCGCCGCAGGAACTCGGGCTCCGATGTGCCCTTCTGTCTGGCTGGCGGCACCCAGCCTCTGCCTTCGGGCGGGGGCGAGGCGGACTGGAAGCCCTTCAGCTCTGCGGGACCTGCCCAACTCCGCAACTGTGCCCAACTCGGCCCCTGTTCAAACTGAGATGTGCCTGCTGCACAAGGACCCCAGGCGAGGCGTCTCCACCCCCTGCGGCCTATGGCCGTTGCCGCGAACGCGCGGCGGACTCTACCTGGAGCGCGAGCTGGATTCGAAGAACGCCGCCAAGAGCCTGCGCCAGGGTCCCTTGCTGGGCCGCCCTGGCCGGGGAGCGAACCATTGCCGCCCCTGCTCAACGATTCTGCAGGTCGGTGTGGAGCCGGAGGCAGGCCAGCGGTTGCGCCAGGCCTGCCCTGCTGCGGCCAGGCCGATGGCGCCGCTGGGGGTGGCGATTGAGGGGCTCGGGGGACCAGTCTCTTGCCCTGTTTGGCGGGATCCAGCGGCGGCCCGAAGGCGGCCCGGGCCCAGCTGGGCCGAAGCAACTCCAGGGCCGAGGGGTTCCGAAAGCTGGTGTTGCCGCTGCAGCAGCATGGGAGTCCGCCTTGATCGCGACGCCGCCTGACGATGAAAGCCCGAATTCACGGGCCCCCTCCCCCCCAGCGTACCCCAGGGAAAGCCTGGCTGAGCCCGCAGAGAGCGGCGAGGTCAAAAAGCCGACCGCGCAAGGGGGCCGCATCAGCTTTTCTCCGGAGCGCTCACCAGTGGCCTGTTGGCCTGGGGTCATTGCAGCTCAGCCAGCGGGTCGTTGTTTATTACGGCCCTGCATCCGCCCCAGTTCAGCAAGCCCTTTGCCAGAAGCAATCGCACGGCGATGAAAACCCTGCGTGGTGGGATGAGCTTTCCTGGCCACCTTCACCTTGCCTTTGTCGGCCTCGGACTTTTGGCGGTTGTTCATTTCGCAGCTTCACAGCCGGCTTGGTCGGCAGGAGGGCTTCCCCTAAGGTCCACAGAAGAGCAACGCTCAGGATTCCGCATACCCCCCACGACTCGCGTCTGCTCGCCGCTTCTGCTCTCGCCGGGGATGCTGCCCTGTCGCGTTCTGCTTGCTCCCACCTTTGCGGCCGGGGGCTTGAACGGCTCCCGGCGCCGGTGCTACTGGCCTGGAGATAAGTTGCCGCTTCCAGCCGGCCAATCGCCGGGTCGGCACCCTCCCCGTGGCTGAGACGGCTCTCTTTCAACGCCCTGCGCGATGCCATCGACGAGGAGAGGCGCGTGATGGACCACCGTCTGTGTGTTCGGCGAGACGTCGGCGAGCTACGGCGAGTTCCTACAAAGTCAACCAAGGACCTCTACGAGAAAATACGGCCAGTGGCGGGTGCTCGACACCCCGATGCGCGAGAACAGCCTTTCCCACCGGCATGGCGTCGGCGCCGCCCATGACCGGCTGCGGCGATCGTTGGAAGCATGAACAGGGGCTTCCTGTTGCTCGCCTTCAACCAAGATCTTCCAACAACATGCGGGGATGCTGCGCTACACAGCGGCGGCAACTACACGATCCCTCACGGTGGTGCGAGGCCCGGCGGCGTGGGCCGCCAGCTCGCGCGGCGGAGCACAGCCAGCGCCTGGATGGCCTATTTCCACGCCGTGCCGCATCAAAATCGTGGCGGGTGAGCACCCCCAAACCAACGCCAAGGGGCTGATTGAAAGGCCGCCATCCGCGACAACAACCCGCTGCTCTTCTTTCGAGCATGGCTTGCTCTACAACCTCAGCGAGGAACTGCCCGAGGGTGATACATCTGCGCCCTCGACCAGGCGAGGTCGGTGCGCGAAGAGCGCGACGTTCACGATCCTCACCTACTCGCGCGATGCGTCACACTGCCTCAAGCCGTCCAGCAGCTCGAAGCGAGGGCGCGATGTGAGCTGATCGACCTGATCAGCCTCAAGCCATTCGACTCGAGACGATCACGCCGGCTCGATCCGCAAGACCCACAAGGTTGATGGTGGTGGAGGAATGTATTGAAAACCGGCGGCATCGGTGCTGCAAGCTGATCGCCCTGATTCCACCGAGCACTTGTTTCGATGAATCTCGATCCAAGCCCCTGCGGCTCTCCAGCCAGACATCCCTACCCCCTACCAACGGCGCCTTGGAGAATTGACGGATTATCCAGCCCCATCAGGATCGTTAAGGCCGCCCCACCCAGCTCAAAGACCGGCGTTTTCTGAGATGGCACGCCCACAAGGGGTGGTTCGCCCTGATCCTGGCCCTGGCCATTGCCGTGCTGCGGTTGCTGGCCTCCTTTCCCGCTCCAACTGGGCCGCGACCTGCGCCGGCCGGCAGCCAGCTCACCTTGGCAGGCTGATGCCGGCCGGCGCCATTCACCCGGGTGGGAAAACGGGAGGGCAGCTCGAAGGCCGTGCAGCTGGTGGCTCGACCGGCGGGTCAACGGACTGGGTGTGGCCGAATCCACCCTCCAGGACCGTCGGAGACGACCAGGCTGCTGCTGGCAACTCCCCGGTGAGCAGGAAAACCCCACCCGGGCCGCCAAGGTTCTCGGCAAGCCACCGCTCTGCCTGGAATTCCGTTGCCCAGCGGCCATGGGCACCGAGCAGGAGATGCAGGGGCTGCTACGCTCAAGCGCCAGTGCCGAGGGCGGTTCTTGGCGGCGCCTCGAAGGGCGAGGCCGCCAGGATCACAGCCCCGGCTTCTTCCGCCGGGCAGGAGGCCTCCACCGGCTCCCCGCCTTTCCAGCGAAGAGCCTCGGTGCCGCCCTTGACCAGCCTCGGGGTGAGCGTCCCGAAGGAGGCCAGTGAGGCCGCAGCAAACTCACCGGTCCTGCTCGATGAGGTGAACCGCCGGGTCTGGCTCTTCTAGAACCGGCGCGCCCTCACCGGCAAAGGATCGGTTTACGCCGCCGCCAGCAACGCACCAATGCCCCGGCTGGGACGTCACCCTGGGCTTTCAAAACCAGCAGGGGCGGTGAAGGGCCTTCGCCCGACTCACCAGAACCATTGCCGGCAGTGGCCGGCCTGATCTGGGGGCATTCGTGCTGGACGGGTCGCTCGATCAGCGAGGCCAGCGATTCGGGCAGGGAAATTGCTGCTGCGGCATCGCCGGCGGAAGCGGCCAGCATCACCGGGCAACTTCAAGCGCCAAGGAGGCCCGCGACCTCGAAGTGCAGCTGCGGGGAGGCTCGCTTCCCCTGCCCGGTCCGGATCATCGAGGTCCGCAACCCGTCGGGGCCCACCCTCGGGGCTGAGAACGTGCGGCCCGCCAGCCTGATCGCGGGCCCTCTCCGGCCTGGCCATGGTGGCGGTGTTCATGGTGGTGGGTCTTCCGGCATTTGCCAGGTTTGTTTGGTGGCGGGTGATCCGCGCTCGGCCCTCTACGCCCTGTTTCAACCTGGCGATCTACGCGCTGATTCCCGGTTCACCGCTCACCCTGCCGGGGATCCGCCGGTTTCATCTTGAAGTGTGGGGCCATGGCGGTGGATGGCCCAACGTGCTTGATTCTTTTGAGCGGGTGGAAGGAGGAAGCTACGGCGGGCGGGCAAAAAACACCTTGATCCGCTCGGATTCGACACCGGTTTTTCTCCCCTGGGGGGCCCTTTCAGGTTCGAATTTTCTGACCGGCCCACCTTCACCCCAACCCCCTTTGATCCAAGTTTTTGCCCCCGGCGGGCCCCTGTTTTTCGGGGTCTTTCGGGCACCCGGCCCCTGGGGGTCCCCCCCCCCAAAGGGGTTTTTTTTTGGGGGCCGGTTTCCCCCAAACCCCCCCATTCCCTTTTTCTTTTTTCCCCTCTTTTTTTTTTTTTT
>Ga0163217_1052758_pt1 | contig 12354 bp, 8 predicted proteins | sample SynspAceP_FD_185933 | JGI IMG/M metagenome (GOLD analysis project Ga0163217, IMG submission 185933) | Saline lake microbial communities from Ace Lake in Antarctica - Synechococcus sp. Ace-P (PacBio error correction) | ecosystem: Environmental > Aquatic > Non-marine Saline and Alkaline > Saline ... | reverse complement strand
AGGTAGAGAAATAATAAACCTTGCCGATGAGACCATTTCACCAGGCCAAAGGGGTACAGGATACGAACGCCCATTATCTGCACAGTTGTCCGGATTGATTTTTTTCACCAAGTAGGAAGTTCTTTATATAGATAAGGATGTCCTCTTTGCAGATTTAGCAAAGCGCTAAAATTTTCCCGAGACTACTTCGGAAAATCAGAAATAAAGGCTATAGCACATCCTAGCTCCATTTACGAGAAGCCTAGTGCGATGGTTAATAGATGATATATAGGGACTGGAAAACATGAATCGATTTACAAATGACTCAGGGAAAACTGGTTCCGGTTGGATAAGTTAATGGCGCTATGTGGAATATAGGTAGACCTAACGTACTAACCAATGTGTTGGCATCGATGGCAAATGATATTCGGGCTTTCGCCTTTGGTATGGGTTATAATCGAAATTGCGCTCTTACTGCATCCAAATATCTGATATTAGACTTTTAAGTGAAAATGACGTGCCATAATTTTAGAGCAGTTTTCAAAAGCGCTTTTTAATTTACGATCCTCCGTCCGCTAAGAAACCAGTAGTAATTATAATTCATTTTATTGAATTTTAGGGTCGATCTTTAAAAAAAAGAGAATAAATAATTAGATTTTTTACACAAGCAATGCAAAGACATGGGGTATAGGTGGATTATAACATTTAACGGCCAAGTGAAAGATATAGAAATCCGATTGCAAAGGATAAGATACTATGTGGCCATTATACCTGAATGGGATATGAGTTCTTGGAAATAAAAATGAGAAATGGCCTTTTATATCATTTAATTGATAGTGGACACTGTAATTTGAAGCGGTCATTACCGCGGTCTCCAACGGATATACGAAGGGTGAACGAAAAACAATACTGCGGCGAGATATGCAGATCATGGACTGTGGAGTATATCCCCTGCAAGTTGATAGCTATAGAAAAACAGGAAATGTCTACAGGATGAAATACTTTATATTAGGCATTTAACAAATGACAAATAATACTCTGTTACTTTTTTGCTGATGTACAAACTTTATGAAAAAACTGGCTTCAACTTTTGAAAAATACGCTATTATGCACTGTATCCAATTATAGAAGACCTATACCGTTTATGGATAAAGGAGGGTGTCCTAGAACACAAAAAATGATTTTAAGAAGAAAGTCATTTAATTAACTAAATTATTAACGATATTCGAATTGGATTCAGTTTTTAACCGACTAAACACATATTTGCGCTAATTTCTTATAACAATGAATATAAAGAAGAGCAACAGAAAAAGAAAGCATAATAGAGGAATTGGGGAATACAATTGAAGGTGGAAACATACTATAATACTCCTTAGCGGCTGAATCTTCGCTACTCTAAATAAATCTTAACAGATGAAATGGGCTAACATTTGAAGAATGTTTGGCTAAAAAAGAGGTAGAATAGCAAAAGCTCTAATTTCCACATCGCTAAATTTGTTATATAAGATGGGTATGGTAATAAGTAATAATCACACTAGAATCTGGTGGATAGAAAAGATATATTCTTAGATTGCTGAAAAAAACACTTTTTTGCATTAAAAAATTGGAACAGGCACTTAAAAAAAAGTTATCAAAAACAAGAAATCATAGAAAAATTCAGAATCAGTAGTAGCCTTTATAAACAGACTGACATTCAACTCGAAAATTTTTGAAGCGAACCAAGAATAAAAGACGAAAACATATATGAAATTGCCTAGAGAAAATTCAAGAAGCATGAAGAAAACTATAGCACAATTGTCAGAAACTGAGAGTGAAAAAAATTTAACAATCAATAGTTCGGTTGACACCGAACTTACGAATTAACAAACCTTAACAAAACTCTATCCAATCATTAAAATGAAAGAATCACAACATATAATCTTAATAGTCGCCCATTCGCAACCATACTTCCTCTTATGGTAATAAAAGTGCAAACGAACCTACATCGCCCCACCTGCAACTTTTCAGTTTCTCAAGTGCAACATAACCCAAGAATAACAGGGCGAATATATGATATTATATCCTGCCTCTATTGAAGGAAGGGTAAACAGTGGGTGTAAGCTAGCTAAAACATACAAAGAATTATACTTGGAAAAAGTATTGAGTTGACGAAGGTTCAAAGTACGCTAAAGGACAATGTGTATATTTTAAATTAGACATCATATTATCAAAAGATGCGGAGCGCAAAAGCCCGTGTTTAATGTAGGACACAAGTAGGTAAGTTAGATAAATTGATTCCTCTATGTAGAAAAAAATTTACTTAGCTCTCAGCTGCAATTTAGAAACGGCCAAAGCTAAATAGCACAAGCTAAGTAACTATAGCGGTGTTCTGCAAACAATTGGTTACGCAACTATTAAAAGCCCTATAGATGGTTAGTTGGTTCTATAAAATTTTAGAGGAAGGGGCAAAGAGGAGCGGGGGGGGCGCTGCATTAATTAGTCCCATGATGCAACTGCCATTAAACCACAGTTAGCGAAAATTGGACAAAGTCTATATTAGCGCTTTTTTAGTTTCACAAGAGAGGTCGTCTAATACATAGACATTTATACTGGATTCTGAAGGGAAAAGAAGTAGACGCATTTAAAAAATTCACCAGATTGAGTTTGGTTTTTAGCTAACCGGTAAAATTTATTCCAAAAAACGCCGCTATACAACTTAGTACTAGGTCAAGTAAAATCAAATACGAGACACAATACAAACTTAGTTAGGCAGCTTTTACACAATCCAAAACGAAATTTAATAATAACAATGGAAACAGCGGGTAAATAAGATTTCCATATGAGAATTATGAGAAGCATGCCGACATGTGGTGTCCCTCACTGCTCACTTATGACGCACACAAAGCGATAAACATAAATGGATATTTAAAACTTGGTGGCCGACAACAAGTAGAAAACTGCCATTGTAAAAATAAAGGGAACAGTAGACAATTATATGTTTGTTAGACTCTCATGGTATTAGACAGCTAATGGATAACCCTTATCTGTTCTGTGATAAGTCAAACTAAGAAACGGAATGTTGCGAGTTCACACTCACAAGAAACTTCTTTTGACCAGAGTGCCATTTAAACCAAGTAGCAAACCTTATTTAAATGAAATCTTTAGTCATACAACTAACAAACAACATAGTAGTCATGTTAAAAAACATTTATTGAAAGACTCCGATATCTTTCAACAGTAAATCTATTATCATAGTTATTTAACTCAGGTAAAATATTCAGATAATACTAGTCTTACACTATAGTCCAGGAATACCCAGATGTTGCACCACCAACTATTAAAGTTACTGTCAAAAATTATACTGGAGCAAAATGCAGAAACATTATTTGGGAAAGTGTCATTATTCTCAATTGGAAGAACGAAAATTACACTTTGGAGGTGGAAGAATCATGACAGTACAAATTACGATCTACCGACATCCCAAATTTACGGTGCTGCTGATAAATTACGGTATATTTTGATCCAAAAAATAGATGCAGATATTGCAGCTGTAGAATAAGCAAACCGAATGTAGCAAGAGCAACTCCCTTATTCCTCAAGGGTTACTCAAACTGGGGTACAACGCAAAAGCAAGAAAACTAGTTGCGTTAATGCTTTATCTCTATGTATACTGAAAGCGAGAGATTACGATGCAATACGTTTATCAGAATTACTTTAAAAATTAACGTTATTCTGCCAATGCGAGAGGCGTATCCTGCGGTGTTGGAGATTGTTAGCGTGTTTCCACAACAAGATTATGCAATGCGAATCTGGTAAATTCCAGAAAATATGTAGCTTCATACGGTCTTAATTCCTTCAGCACTCCTTCTGCACGTATTTGCTAGAACAAAACTTTAGAAGCAGCGGCTGGATTCTTATAAGGCAGAATTTAATGGAAGAGTCATTTCTATACATTGACCTATAGCTGGGCGTTTGAAAGACGAAAGCCAATACAGCGACATTGTTAATTTAAGCATTATTGGATAATTGGTGGAGTTTTACGTTTGAATAGATGTATGCAAAATACTATTGAGTGTTAGTAATAGCCCAATCTTTACGCGGTACTGCGATGAGGTTTTAGGTCATTCCAGCCTGTGTTTATGAGGGTATCTTTTCTATAAACAAAAGGTTCTAACTTGCAATTAGACAATTAATGTCTAGAACATTAAAGGTTACTTTGGAATTCTCGGTTAAAAGTTGGACCTTCCAGCACCCGGTTTAGACTTTTTTTGTACCGTACGACCACTAGTTGTTCTAATAGCGTCGATGATTAAAGGTAATAAACAACATTGTTTAGAGCATTTTTACTGGTATTCTTAGTGGTATATTCTCTTCTTACAAAAGATTCCGTTCTACGTTATTCCTGCAATTGCAGTGACCAGTTTTCTATTATTGCGCTACATTCTTTTTCTTGGATATTTTCGGCTATATACATACAAAACTTTATATAACCTATGTCGCATTAGGCTTTGCTATTGGTATTGTGTAGATTGATGCTATTAGATGTTGTGAAGCGGTTTCATGCTAAAATGGACGGCGGTTTGAACACATCCTAAAAAAGCAAAACTTAAACCGCACATGAAGAAATATCTGAGCCAGTTTTATATCAATTACCTTTGGTAATGGCCGCAAGGTATTTATTCCGGTAGACATTTGGTAACGGGCCAAAAACAGGTGTATTTTATAATGAACATTTTGGGTGTCAACTTTAATATATTGGCATTTCCTTATTCTCTGCAAAGATAAATGCCCAAACTCTTAGAGTCCAGCGTTGTGTGCTCGATTTATTAAAAGGACAGCGAAGAAGACGAAGAACTAAAAAGGAAGATGTCCACTTAAAAATCGTTTTTATACTATTATTACAATCATGGCTTTAGAGCTTCAATAGACCTAAATATATTGGTGGACAACTCACTTCAGTTTATACAAAAGAAAGGTTTATTTCGTTTATTATTGATCATGCTATTGTCGGTTATTTTCTGGGCATCAACAACAAACCCCAACAGGTTTGTCCTAATGGGAAGATAGAGGGATTATTTGTCGCAAATATCGAATTGCCCACCAGGGCTGTCTTGAGATAAGACAGATTGCTGTTCAGAAAATTATATACGGACAAATAGAAGTGATATTGATGGTATTGAGCAGATTACCTTTATTAGAGAAGCAGAAGTATAATTAGGGAACAGGCAGTATTTTGGTTTTGGTATTATAAAACTAAAGATTGGAGCGAACGTTAAAGGAACGGACGCACTTCAGCAACAGCAATTACCGGGCAAAACCTCATTATAGGTAATAGCTGCTACCCTATTCCAATGCCTAAATAAAAATTCTTCTTCTTCACCCCAATATTCGTGGTTTGGTAACTCAGCTGTTTTGAGATAAATTGTATTTGAGCTAAATGTTGGAGGGGAGTTTTCGGATTTGGACAAAGCTAGAAGAACTTTACCATTTTGGCTTTAATTGCTAACCATCACAGAAATTAAATACGCAACCTTCCGCAAGTTTAATACGATCTATTTCTTCAATACCGGAAATGGCGCAAGTGAATGATGCCTATTAGCAGAAAGAATTAAAACGAAGATTTCTATGATAACTTAGCATCTTTTTCACACATTGCAAGGCTACATAGGTGGAATTTATGGCGTCCGATTTTTCTAGATTTGGAAACAATTAGGAATATAACATACAAGCATTACCAGAAGGACAGAGCAGATAAAATGCTAAACAGTATGTATGTAGAGAACAGATTACAGGAGGAAATGAACAAGACCAATTACACAGTTTGTAAATTTAAGGGTTTTATGCGTACAACAACAATTCGTTACGCGTTTTCAACTTATTTAATCTTACGAAAAGCATCACTGGTGCCACAAACGACGGATATTAGTACTTAGGAGATGCTAATTAGGGTTATTGAGGGAAGAGAAAGTAGCAAAACTACAAACAATTATACCGTTGCTTATTCTGTGTGTTGATTAACACCGTGGAAGTGAGCCGCTGCTAAATATGATAGATTAAGAGCCGACTCTTCATGTTTTGATTATTTAGTATTCTGCTCGCTGTATACTTATTAAACGCTGCACAATTAACAGAAGTATATCTCTACTGACATTTCGGCAGTAAGTACGTATCATTACCCATTTGGTGTATTGGCGCGTATAATAATACTAAGTTTTAGGCCGAGAGAAAAAACAATATTTATTTCCAAATAGCTCTAATCATGCCTTATTAGGATTGCTCGCTAAAAACGCTATACTTTATTGTCGAGTTGCGTTTACAAAGACGAAAGAATGGCGATGAGGTATGTTGATGGCAGCCATCACGGACAAAAGCGCGTTTGCGGTCCAATTTTTAAACAATCGTTTGCCTTTACTCTCCTTAGGGATTAAATGCCATTCCAGTATTAGCAAATGGTGTTGGAAGCAGAAGGAAACAACTCGATTGGTACAGTTCAAGCAGCAGGTAGGAATGCTTATGTTGGAACCAGTTTAGGATGGTCTTGTGTAATTATACACTATCCTATTTGTATATTATTTCTAATGTGGTTACAAGGAAAAGTTTCTTAGTAAACCAAGCACATTATATAATTACCTATTGAGATAAGATCTATAAAATCCCATAATAAAACACAAATTCTTTAGCAAACCAGGATTACTTTTAATGGTTTACCTTAAACCTTACAAGGTTGTTTCGTTCTAAAAGGATTATACGAGACCTGAGTTAGTTGGAAAATCAAAAATCTCTATATTAAGAAAACAGTATAAATTCCTACAACCGATAGCTTATCGATGGCAGCGTCTTCTGGACGACCTTATTTACTGATAGTATAAATCCAGTATTATAGAAGATGGTCTTCTATACAATATTGACAATACGTATTTTGCATATTTTTTCAACTAAATCGCAACAGCTGAAGACCCTTACTTTAAAGCTAAGCCAAAATGGGCTGATTTTGTCCAACCCTAAAGATGTAAAACGCTTCGGCATTAGGAAACTATTTGTCCAAATAAACGGACAAAAAGGAGTCAACGGGGTTTGGCTATTTTTTTTCTTAAAGCCCCCAGTTCCCTTTTGTTATTTTTTGGGTTTTTTTTTTCCCCCATTCCAAACAAAAGGTGATTTGTTTTTTTTTTTCAAAAAATAAAATTTTTTTTTTTAAAATTCCGGGAAAGATTTTCCCAAATTTGAAATGTCTACGACTGCTTCTATCTGGGAAGCGATATTTGGGGAAAAATCAGAAGTTAATAAAACGGGTGCGTTATCAAGCTTAGTTAATTTACAAAAAGCGATCGGGCGCATGCAAGCTGTAAAAAAACACAATTAAAATAATCTGTCATAGCATCAAATATTATGAAGGATTACTGGCATTAGATGCACAATTGGCAATTACTAAGCCAAACTATTGAAACTCGTTGAAAAAAAGGATTTCGCGGCTTGTCACTATTAAGGCATTAAAGAGATGCGTGGACAAGAACCCAAGTTGCGTAGATCAAAATATTGCGCAGTACAATAATGCCAAAAGTATTAGAACTAGATTGGTGGAAACCTTCTAATTTTAAAACTGAAAATGGCCTAAAGTTAAATTATTGGGGAAAAACACCTTTTCAGGCAATTTTGAAAAAGCATTTAGATTACACAAGAAATACAATCTGTTTTAAAAACTTGGAGTCCTGCTTAGCCTATTACAAAAACAGGAACCTGACGTTATTGGTCGCAGAGTATGGTTTAATTGAATCTTTTCCACTACAGCAATTTGCAAAAAAGTTAGTTTTATCCATCCTTTAACATTGGACAGCTTCGTATTGGGTTTCAAAAGCTATGGGAACTATTGAATAATTATTTAATGCAAACTCGGTTATTTGCATATTTATTGGGCGGTTGCACAAACCTATATCTAAATCAACGAAAAAAATCTAGGACTCAACACTAAGTTGCCAAAGCCCAACAGGAAACCAAGCTTTATGAACTTTAAAAACTCGCTGTTAATTGCGAAATGAAGTCTCAAATGCATTAATATGCCTATAATAATTGAAACGAAAAAAGTTTGAATTTATTAAAAATGAAGTGGAAGCTTTTGCGGCAAATTAGCAGAAAGCAACGTGCGTGAAGAGTTAACTAAAAAATGGTTATTGCCCAATTATTAGATTTTAGTAACGGCTAGGCTCGAAAGTGTATGAGTGTCTGACATATTAACTTTGATTAATAAACAAACTTTTCCAATTTTATATACAACCGTAGGAATTATATCTGTCATTAGCGGTGAATTGGCCGCATTGGACATAACTTCCTAGTGACAACTGTGGAAAATAAAAGGGAAGGTTTTTAGGAATTCGCACTTCCAAATTTTTAAAATTTGGAAAGTAAAACGCCTATTTACTATAGACGACTTCGCCCATGAAATGGCGTTTTCAAAAAAACAAATTCTACCAGCATTTTATACAGAGTAAGGAGGATATTGGTTCAGAAGCCTCGTTTTCATGTTGGATAAGATTAAAAGACCAAATTGAAATAATGCTTAAAAGAAGAAAAAATCCAATCCTATTCAGGGAGTTTTCCATTTTTTATTTTTGTTTTCCCATTTTATAGGATTGGGTTCTATAACTTAAAAAGTTAGCCCATCATTTTATTGGACTAAAAAAAATACTATCCCAAGGTAAAAGAAACAAGTTCAACAGATTTATATGGAACTCAAAAAGAAAGTAACATCCCCCTGTTCTTAGGCTTACTAAAACAGGCTCAAACCAATGTTCAAATTCGAGCCAATTGTCAATTTTAGCGCTGCACATGCAAGGCTGCTACTTAAACGACTGGAAATATGTACTTTTTACAAACAACACCTATTTGTACCAATATTCCCAACCAAGAACTTTTGGAAACATTTAATCATAAATAATTTTTAAGGGGAATAGCATCAAACCCTACTTAATATGGATCGGAAGCGATTGGGGCAGCCACTTTTAGTAACTTTAATGATATTGTTATTTTTCCATGTTTTAAATGGATTATTTACTCAACTGCGAATCTGTAATATTTAATATCCGATGTACTCGTTCCCCTAGCCAAATCGGCTTTTAAAAAAGTCTCCTCCTTCGTGTTTCAAATTCAATTTCGGCTACGTATTCAATTCCTGGAATTACTCCCCAAAGAATTCATCCACTTCAAAAAATATGAACCCAACCTCAACATAATATCTCACCTTGTCTATTTACCCCTGGTTCGGACAATTTCATGAGGGCATCTGCTTCCTTGAAGGGGTATTTCCTTCTTCCCATTCAAAGCGGGTGGTTCCACTGAGGTTGCCCTTCCTTAACGGTTCATAAATCCTTCCTTATCGCCCTTGATCCTAACCCCTTAACAGGCCTTTAAGGATCTTGTGTTTTAAAAACCCTTGATTACAATTCTTTTTCCTTTCTTAATAGCTCGATTTGAAGTCTTCCGACTTCACTAAAAATTTTACGCTCTTTTCAATCACAGGTCTTATTAATTTTATTCTGAGCCAATATACTAATCTCATTCAGATTTCTAAGCGAACCGTCTTTTCATAATCGTATTGCAGAGCCCAAAACCATAGCTCCGCTTAGCAATTGTATTGCCGGAGCTAATTGGCCTTGTATTGGTTCCAAAGGCCCCACAAAGTACAACAATGCAACAAACCCCATCAACCTGTTCTTCAGCCATATCCGCCTAACCTTTTTTCTTCCCTTTTCCATGAGTCAGGGAAGGTTGCAATAAATAAGTGTGCTATGGGTATTTACAGTTCAATATTCCTTTTCATTAGACCCTTTTGGGTCGTGTTGTTAAAAAAAAGTTTTAACTTTTCGGATTTCGCTCCCAATGCCGAAATGGACCACATAGTATTTATTCCCTTTTCTATATGCCCAAAGCCTAGCCGCAGTTACTGGAATGCCATAATCTATTTTTTTATATAAATCCTTTTGTGGAGTTTTAGCTTTGGTAGTTACCTATACAGCAGTAGACTTCATCCGGAAAAAAAAAAAGGTCCCTAAAATCTTTTCCCAAATGTGTTAATATATTCCTCCATTGTGAGGTGCTCCTCCAGTTTGGGGTGGAACTATGCCTATTTTTTAGACCTTGAAAATTCTTAATACTACCATATCGTTCATCCTTTAACAACATGGTGAATAACAAATTCCGTTTAAACCAGTTAGATCCTAAAATGATGGCACGTATTTTTCTCCATTTTCCCTCTTTTAATTATTAGAATGAATTGCGACAATTATTTAGATCGCAACACATAGTTGTTATAAATTTTACGGTATGAATTTTGGATTTCGCGGCATCGAAAAAAAATTTACCATGTGGATATGGAGCATTTTTACGCCTCCGTGGAACAAATGGAATGACCAGAAGTTTAAAAGCAGCCATTGGCCGTAGGTGGAGCCTGAAAAAACGCGAGGGTGTGGTTGCGGCCGCCAGTTACGAAGCAAGGAAATTTGGCCGCGTCCGTAGTGCATGAGCGAGGCCTTATGATGGCCAAAAAAGACTTAGTCCATAGAGTTAATTCTTCTGTCGACCTCCCGTTTGAACGGTTACAAGAGATTTCCCTTTAAGATTAGAAACATTTTTTAGGCCGATTATACGGATTAGTAGAACCCCTTTCTTTGGACAGCTTATTTGATGTGAACCACCAACAAAAGGGGAACCCTTCTGCTTTCCCTAATGCTAAGGAAATAAGACATTCGTATTTTTGACGAAGTAGGTTAACGGCCTCTGCAGCTAATAGGCCCATTTAATAAAATTTATAGCCAGGTAAGCCAGTGACGTACAACAAGCCCAATGGCAAAAAAAAACCGTTAATCCGAAGGAAAGATTATTTCCTTTTTGGAAGACTTGGGAAATTCGAAAATTCTACGGGCGTTTGGAAAAGTTAACGGCCGATTAAATTGTATCAACCTAGGTGTATTTACGGGTAAAGCATCTTAAGGTAGAGAATCCATTGGAATTCCTAGAAGGGATAATTTGGAAAAAGCGGCGTAAAGGTTAATACTATTTACCATGTTGGTAAGAGGAATACACTAACAGGAGGTTAAAAAAACCCAAACACAGAATCAACCAGTCCCGTAAGTGTTGTTAACCGAAACGCACCTTTGATTAAAATTTGTTTCAGTAGCTCGCAATTTTTTATGCTCCAGCGATTGGAAAAACATTGCCAAGGAAACTGGGAAAGGCGGCTAAAAAAAATTCGAAAAATATCTGGAAAAAGACCCGGTAACTTAAAAATTAAAATACAGCGATTTTCACCCTTACATACAACGGAGCAAGCCTCCCCGTATTATATGTGACCTGAAAATTCCTTGAATTCTGCGAAACTACAAGGAATGCTTGTTTACCAAGAAAAAATGGAGAAAATCCGTTCGACTATTGGGCATATTCCCTTTCCAATTTAAAAAATACTTGAAAAAAACGAACCCTTGGAACAAAAGTCCCCCTTACCGTCCGTTCAATTAAAGTTCGACTTATGATTCAATAAAATCCCCTAGGGCATACCTCTCAAGTATTGCACTTTGAAATCAGCTAATAAATCAACCATCGCATTTCAATACATTAAAAGCTTATCAAATCCTAATCCCACTAATAAAAAGGAACCTGTAGGAGTGTTGTGAAATTCTTTACGAGGTCCAATTAAAATATTAGTAAAATGTATTGCGTAAGAAAACACAGTCTTTCTCATGCTGAGAAAACACGTAACGTGTAATTTTACAAAAAGCACATTCACTTTTGTCTTAATGGGTGTCCATTTATTTGCACCAAACCCTGACTCAAACATTAATCACCAACCTCTAAAAATAAAAACCCCTTCTGACAGAGCCACTTTTTCATTACATCCTTTCACAGTGTTCCATCTTGTGGAAAACAAATTCTCTATCGTAAGTAAGGAATTGCCTCTTATTCCCCACAAAGCAGGTGCAAATGAGGTAAGAATCTTTATTGTGCACAGATAGAATTACACAAAAATCTATGTGGCCTTTGCGTCCCCAAGTAGATATTTTGAAAAAAAGCGCGATCTAAAAACCGAACATATTGGTTCCAGACCGGTAAATATTGCCATTGGGTGCCTTTAATATTCTTCATTGGCCATATTGGGCAGCCAGAGTTTCAGTGGGGCGTTTAGCATATGGTAAGATTTGTTAAGACGGTATTACCTTTTATTGGTTTCCTTACCTGTTGGTTCGGGCCATGCGGGGCCACCTTAATTAATTCTCGCCCTCTCCTTCAAACCACTACCCCATAGTGGAATTTACTCGCCCATTTTCGTTCTATTTTAAAACCTTGGAGACGGAATTTTTTAAAATATATATACCAAAAAAAAACCAATTTTCTTCCCCTAGAATTAAT
>Ga0163217_1000984_pt1 | contig 12354 bp, 14 predicted proteins | sample SynspAceP_FD_185933 | JGI IMG/M metagenome (GOLD analysis project Ga0163217, IMG submission 185933) | Saline lake microbial communities from Ace Lake in Antarctica - Synechococcus sp. Ace-P (PacBio error correction) | ecosystem: Environmental > Aquatic > Non-marine Saline and Alkaline > Saline ... | reverse complement strand
TGTGGCACCAACACGGCGCTGGCCTCGCCGATCAGGCGGCGCGCTCCTGGGGTCGGTGGAGCGGCAGGCTCACCAGCTGGGCCTGGGCTGTCGGCCATTGCGATGACCGCGGGGCCAGGCCTGGCTGAGCGGTCACAGAAGCCGTACTTGGCCAGATAAACAGCACGGTCCGCCATAGGTTTCGCCGGCACTGCGCTGGCTGCCTCCAGTCGCAGGAGTCGCGATCCAGAGGTTAGGGTCGATCGCGCAAGCAAGGGGCCGTGGCCCGTGGCGATTCAGGCTGACACTCAGGCAGGCGTCCATGCGCTAAGGGCCTGCACCACCGCTGCGCGGCGTTCGGGCCCCCATCAGGGCAGTCGTAATGAGAAGCGGAAGTTTCTGTGGGCGGATTGGCCGGGCGTCGGACATCAAAAACAGCGCATCGCGAAGACAGTAGTGCGTCGAAGGCATTCCGCAGGTGTAAAAGGATGCCCGCTGCTCCGTGATCGAAGAGAGAAGATCGTAGTCGGGCCAGTGCAGTGTTGGGAAGCACTGGAGGAACTCGAAGCGGCTGCGCACGCCGACTGCTGGGCGTTGGTGCGAGATCGTGGACTTCGCGCTCTGAACAGCGGCTCCTTTGAACGGCCGCCGTTTGCAACCTGGTCGGCCAGGTTAGGCGAATTCGCCACCTTCGAGCCGACGATCTCATCTCCGGGTTTGCGCATCCAGCACCGGCTCGATCAGGCGGATCGTCGGGCTCGTGTGTGGAACGATCAAGTAGTCCGATCGTTGGCTTGGATCGATCTGGCCCTTCGAGCAGTGGTAGCCAGGTGTCGGCGCAATTTGGCGTGCGCTGGATGTCGATTTTCAGGCGGTGCGCTCACCCGCACCGGAAAGGCGTTGATAGGTGGTTGCCGTTGCGCAGGCCAAATTCGATGTCGAAGGCGGCTGCGGTCCAGTCGAGGGAGCGGATCGTGGTAGGTTACGGCGCGATCGCCTCGCACTGGAGGAAAGGCGGGGTGGGACTGCAGCGTGGCGACAAGTCACGACGGCGTCTGCAAGGACCGACTCTACGAAAAACTCCGCTGGGATTTCCCTGGCTCCAGAAGCCCGTCCGGGCCTGTCCGGGCCGGATTCGGCCATCTGATTGCCGCACATAGGCAGGCTTGGGCCACCGCAGATTTCACGCCAGCCGTACGGGAACGCCGGCCAATCGTTATGGTTCCCCCCCGCAATTATGCCGATCAGAATCGCCGTCAGATAATCCAGCTTATCTGTAGGATTTGCAACATCTTTTGTTCCAGCAGGCAACCCAGATGCCATCGTGATGGACATTAAACTTGTCACGCAACCAGAATACCATCAATCCGTTTATGCTCCCTGCTGAGCTTCTTTTGATCCCTCAGGGGATTCGTCCCTTGCGCTCCGATCTGGGACTAAGCACCCTGGTCAATCTTTCCGTTTTCTATCGGATTGAATGGCACTAGACCATCAAATCGATCTCTTTTCAGGTCCTCTCCCAACCCCATGGCACTTCACGACGAACTCACCAAACTGGACATTTTCGTTCGAATTCTTCCGAGGAGGATTGAGTTGTCGCGCAGCCGCAGTCCTTCTTGCGCCTGGACTTTGATTGGGAGGTCAGCTTCGCAGCTGTATGGCCAAAAACCAAGCGTGAGTTTCAGGCCTTCACGCTCAAGGTTCACCCCGTTCGCCCGGACCAAGAACGGAATCCGATTAAAAGGTTCAATTTCATTAACGGTTTTTGGGTCTTTGTGTGCATGTCAGGCATTCAAAATACCTCGTGTTGGTTTCTTGCCGTATGGCGATGCCATCAGCTCGAGCAGTCGCATGGGTGTCCTGGAACACACGGCTGAAAACACACAGTCTGGTTCAGTGCTTTTGGTCCGAATTAGCGTCAATCCCTTTAATTCTCCCAGCAACCTCATTTTCCAAACACCAGAGGATTATGGAATTGTCCGACTTCTTTGAGCTTTTTATTAGCAGATTCAGTCTCCAACTCTAGGTTTTTGTCGCGGCATCGTCGTTGCCTCCATTCGGCAAGCAATGCCAGATCCCAGATGACCACGTTACAAAAGGTTCATCACTTTCTTCTGCTTGATGAAGATCGGCTTGAGAGCGCAGGCATCGCCCAAGCCAACAAATCGGCATTCCAACCCTCACTGAGATCCTTCTCCCGGCACTTGGGGCTGTGCTTGATAGGCAATCCTGATCGTGTGTTAAATCAGCCAATTCACCTTTTGGCGCGAATTAACCGGAATCAGAATTTCACGATGCGATAGGCAACAGGATTGGACTTGTTTCGGTGCCGTGAAGTGGTTCCAACCCTCGCCGCTAGTTCTGGCCCCAAGCTGGAAGGGCGTCCAAAAAATCCGCATTTGACCGGCACTGGAGCTGCTGCCACTTTATCCGTTCCGCATGGACAATTCGGCGGGTGACGGCCAGATCGTGGTAGCAAGATCCTACACCAGCCGTTAAATCCGCTGACGCCATCTGACAATGTTGAGATCTGGGCCAACTCATCAAAGAAAGTGCTTCAGAGCTCTGCTGTCGACGGCCATGCTCCTTGGCGTTGCACTCGGCATTTGACCAGGCCTGAATCTGTTTATAAAGGCTTTTTACATCTGCTTTTCCTGGGCGTTCCTCTCCGTTCTCATGTTCATCGATGGGTAATGGAGAGCTGCACAGCGGCATTTGAAGAGCTGCGCAAAGTGCCAATGGTTTTGCCATTATGCTTATCGCACCGCTGGTGCATGTTTCACTCGGTTTTGGTGTCTGGCCTGCTCATTCCACAAGATCACCGGCTTTCAGCGCATTCGGTGGCGCTGTGGTGCTGGCTGTGCATCGCTGCTTTCCAGCTCTAGATATTTTCGCGGTCCTCCGACCCTGCAGAAGGCTGAGCATTCCCACGGCGGCATTCCCCTCCGCCTACAGTTTGGTGCCTCCACCGCCACGCGGAACTCCGTGGACGATCGCCATCGGCATTCGCTACTTTCATCGGATTGCTTCAGATCGATCGGTTGGGTTAAGCTTTTAAATCAAACCAATTCGCGCACAGCTTTAAGCTATGGTCACGCAAGTTTGGAAGTTAGGGTGATTGTTGGAGGAAATCCTCTCCAATAGAACACTCATCACAGCTCATCAAAGCGGCAGGTTGCCACCGGGTACACTGTGAATTCAGCTGGTGGGGAAGGCAGCCGCAATGTGCGCTCCACGGGAGGATCCAATCGTCTCGCCACACTCTCTCTAATGTGAAAAATCGAGGTCCTCACTCGGCACCGCGAGCTGGCTGACAAGATCACCATGAGATCGAAGCAGTTTTTACGCGACTACTCGATCCATCACTTATATCTCCAGTGGAAGCCCTGCGCGCATCACAAGTTCTGACCTGATCTGATTCCAAGGACTGTTCTTGTGTTTCCGGCTGTGTGTCTGTACATGCCGGCATTTTGTCATTTCGTGAGGTGCCTTGATGGCTGTGGCCAAAAATCGTGATTCGGCATCACCCACCCATTGGCGCAGCCACGGGGCCGAACTCTGTGCTTTGCGGGATGGTTCTGGCGGCTGGACTATTGGTCAAGACTGATGGCTGCCTGAGGTGTCTGGTTTTCTGGACAGGCCCCATCGTTAACTTTGAGCGGGGCACCGCCCCTGAAAGGGCTCACGATGGACGGCCAAACGCCGTACCCCACACGCCAGAATTCAAGTCCGAAGGGTCGCATGAAGCGGATCAGGTCGCCGGGGACGGCTCCAGGAGATCGCTGCAGACACGCGGTGCACCCGATCCAGGTGAGCATGGAAGAAGCAGGCTCCTGAAGGAGCCAGTGATTTCGCCAAGGGTCCAAAAAGACTCAAGGCAAAGCACGAGAGACCCAGGCCAAGGAGGCGAACTGTTCAGCAGATGCAAGCTCCAGTGGAACTGGAGTGGCTTAAAAAGGTCACAGCTGCTCTGATGCCCGTTGAATTGCGAAGCGGTCGATTCACGGTACCAACGAGAATCACGATCGCGCCGTCAGTGCGGCTCCTGGGGCTACCCCAGATCCACCGCTGTACTTACAAGCCATCCCTGGTTGCCTGAATCCAACCCTGGGATCATGGCCAGGATCGATGCGCTGGATTTGGAGGATCCACCTCTGAAGCCCGTCGGATGGTTCAGTATTTGCCCGCAGAAAGGGATCACGATCAGCCCGTAGACCGTGTCCGAAACTCATTGCGGCATGGGTTCGGGCCCATTAACCAGAAGCCACGCACCACGTGCCTCAGGTGACCGTCGAGCGCTTTCCTTGCCTGGTGGACCTCAAGAGGTACGGGAAGTGGATCAGGTTTGAGGCAACAGATATTACCTATATCCCATTACGAAGGCTTCCCTCTACTGGTGCCGGTGTGGGAATTCTGGTTCTCCGGAATGTTCTCAGCTGGAAACTTCAAACTGCCTTGACATGGAAATCTGCTTGGAGGCCTTGGAATTGCTCTTACCGTTTGGGCGAAACCCACAGATCTTCCACTTCCGTCAGCGGGTTGTCAGTTCACCTCCGGTGAGTCGTGGCAAGGCTCAAGACAGAGGAGATCCAGATCAGCTTTGCGGTTGGTAGAGGGCGCTGCTACGAACATCCTTGGTGGAGAGGGACTATGGGAGGACAGTTCAAATATAGAGCGAGGTGTTACCTGCGCAGCTACAGACGATGGCTGGAGCTGAAATCAGCTTGTCCCGATTCCATGGACGAAGGTACTGCCATGTAAAGACCCATAGTCATTTGGGTGCAAAAACTCCCAGAGGTCTACATCAAATTGAAACCCTGTCCCTCCCCGCCCGAGGTTAACGATGTCAGGGGCGATCTGTCCAATTAAAGCCATCCAACCTCAGCCTTTGGCTGCCTATGATGCCTACCGCACGCTTTCGACGCGCCCCGCCTGGCTTGCGTTGCGCCAGAGCCTTGGACCCGGCATTGTTGGCCGGCGGCCGCGATCCCGGTGGTTCACACCTGGTCGCCTCCACCAGGCGGGGGCCCCGCTACGCCTCGGGTTGCTTGGCGCTGGTTGCTTGCTGATCAACACTGATCAAAGTACCCCTTTTTTGGTTGGTCGGCACGCGATCACCGCGCCACGGACTGAGCCTGACTGGAGAGGTTCCAACGCCAGGGACGGTGGTTATCTGCCCCTGTTCCTGCTGATCACCGCGCCACCGGCGTGAGCCAACATCGTGGCGGTGGCAGGTGGTGAGCGGCAGCCTGGCCACCAGCTTGCTGCCGGCCTCGATCGGGGCGTTGACTGAGTTGCCACCAACTCTGGCCGTGCTTGCTGCTGGTTCTCTCTCTAACTGCTAGTTGCTCTGGGGCACTACCGGCAGCCTGGACTCGGTTGAGCAGGCTGGTGGGTGGCGATTCCGGGGTGCAGCAAGCAACCAACCCGCCGCCACCCTGCGCCCTTGCTTCAGGGCGTGTCTCCGGGGATCCGATCGCCGCGATGTTCAGCCCCAGCCCCTGGGACCCTGCAGTCCCGTGCCGCTTCCTGATTGCCTGATGGCGTGGATGCCCTGTCCGCTTGATCTGAGCGGCCTGGTCATCGCTGTGGACTCTTTGCGCGCAGCCGCAGGGATTCCGGCCAGTCAGCAGCCAAGCGGAGCGGGAGGCCGATTTCAAACATCGGCTACGGGCGCACTGTGCTAGATGGCGGTCTGTTCCTGGTCCTGGGCCTGGTGATTGCACGGCACGGCCGCAGCTTTTCGCCGGCCGGGTGCCGTTTTTGCGCAGCACTCGATCGAGCTTATTACCGGCCAGCCTGGGGGGCGTGGCCTATCTCCGGATTGCCCTGGCGGCCTTCACCACGATGTTCAGCACCACCTCACCTGCGCTGGATGGCTATCCCCGTTCGGCTTCGCCGGGGGTGGGTGGCGGGATTTCGGGGCCCGACGTTCAAGAACCGAGCGACCACAGCCTCTTGGATCGGGCTTCATGGCTTTTGCTGCCGCCGGGACTTATGGCTTCTTCTCCGCCAGCTCGATGGGCAACTTGGTGCAGCTGGCGATGGTCGGTGGTTCCGTCTCGTGACACCCCCCTGCTCGGGCGGATGCATCTGCAGGTGAATCAGGGCCGCCACGTGCCCGCCGGGACCGCCGGCTGGGCCCGCTTGCTCACCGTGCGCGGCTGGGACTTGGTGGTTTCCTGGCGCTCGTGTGCTGCTCTTCGCGTCACTGGCCTCAGCCGCTGAGGCCACGCGGATCATGGGGTTCAACGCGTTTCGGGATGCCAGAACGGGCAGAACGCGGATCGGCCTTGGTTGAGCCCATCGCGCGCGCGGCGCCGCTTCCCTTTCACTGCGCTGAGCACTCACGCAGCCCGAAGCGCTCGCTGCGACACAGGTCTGTGGCCGTGCCGCACAGTCACAGGGCAGCCCAGCAGCACGTCGCCCTTCCCAGCCCGGGGGCCGCAGGTTCGGGCGGGGACTGCGATCCCGGCGCACCAACTTGAAGGCCAGCACCCGGATCGAGCCATTCCGGGTGGCGATTTTTAGGTGGCGCGCATATGTCCGTTCAGCAGGGCCAGCCCATCGCTGGAGGCACGGCTGGCGCTGCTCGACGCTCGCGCAGTCGGCCACGGGACGCCGGAGGGCCCTTTGCTCAAGGGCAGGGTTTCGGCGCGAGCCGATGGGGTTGCACAAATCACGGCGTGGGTGGGGAAGGCCGATCGGTCAGCCACGCGATCCAAATCCGCGCCGGGAACTGGCAACGGTGCAATGGTCGAAGTTGGTTGCGACAGCCGACAGCTACTCGGTTAATCACCAGGCTTGCGGCCCGGGTCCACCCAGGCCATTCCTTCCATCGCCAGGGGCATGAAAGCGGCAGGGCGGGTGCGGCCCGAGCTGCCTTTCGCTGGCCAGGCCCAGATCCAGCCCGTTTCTTGCCATTTCCGCGTTCGGCCTTAGGCACAGGTGGTTTCGGCATCGCTGAGCCGGGGCCCGCTCGCGCACTTGAAAGTGCCGAGGCTGTCCGGTGTTCAAGGCCGCTGGGCGAGCACCAATCCGCCCCGACCTTGCGGAAAGGCCTGGCGATCACCTTCTCCTGTGCAGTGACCGGGTGGCGAGGGCTCACCCGCCGAACCCAGCCCAGCCAGCAGGGGCAGAAAAATCAGGTCAAGCCCAGGCTACGCTGCTGGGCGAAAATCAATGGAATTCAAATAATTTACGCCGGTTTCAATCCATCCCACAGGGAAAGGAGCAACAGTGGCGTCAATCCGATCCACGACAGCTATTGCTGGATTAGAACCTTTAGCAGAATTGATCCAAGTCCACGCTCAAGTCCCTAGGGTCGGCCATCAGCAACAACGACGAAAACAAACAAATGTTTGGCCGTTGGATTCCCCTTGGCCGAGGGGTTCACTCCCTCTTTCTCCATTACTCCTCTTTGCTTCGGGTTCATGGATCACAGCCTGACCGTAGAAACTCAGCTCACGCTGGATGCAGCCAGCTCCTGCCGTCCCATCTTGCTTGGAGATTGGTCGATGCTAACCTCCGCGCATACTGGACGCTGGATGGCGATGTTGTGACGAGTCGGATGGCCGGTCCCGTGATCTGATTGCTCCCCCTGAATTCGAAGGGGCAGCATGGAAAGAGTCTGCCTGACAAGGGTCAGTTGTGGTGGGAAGTCAAGCCGTGAATGAGGAGCGGTCCGCCTGTTCTTTCACCAGATGGCCCAGGCCATCACCTGCTCCGATCAGGCAGGCTCCGGCCTGTTGATTCCAGGTGATCCATCTGCTGCAAACTGGATCGGAGCACGCGTTGGAATGATCAGCAGTTCAGGGCACCTTGTGCGGTATCGCTGCAGGAAATGAACACTGACCCATCGCATGTTGGCTGATCTCCCGGCATGACCGGGAGCGTGACCAAAGCCTTGAGCCCGTTTCAAGCGCAGCTGGTCTGATTCCGTTGACCAGGAGAGATGTCGATCTGCTGTTTCAATGGAATCACGGGCACCCCTGCACCCTCTAGCTCGGCGGGTTGAGCTTGGCTGGATCGCTTCTGCCTCGTTTTCCTTCCTTATGGCTGGACTGGCGGGAGCTGATCGCTGCCATTTCGCGTCGTGGCATGACAAGGCACATCAAGTGATTCAACTGTCTCGCTTTCGTTCGTCCAAGCGGACCTTAGGTCCTGCAGCCGCAGCACCTGGGCCGGCAGGAATGGAGACCAGCAATCCCTTCCCACCCGCTTGATTCGGGGTTGATTTTGGCGCTTGGAATTGCGTGGCTGCATCCTGATCTGGCACCTCGCTTGACGCCGAGGGTTTATAGAATTTGCACAGCCAAGGAGCGAGATATTGCGTCGTGTTTTCTGGTTGGTTCATTTTTCTCCCTTCTTTCTCTTGTCAGGCCTGACCATGCCGCGTTCGCCGCAGATTTCTCTCCATTGTCAGCGCCACCCTGGCAGAGCACCTGGTGCTCAACGCCTGTGTGGAACCTCTGATCGGGGCGGACTTGCTGTGGAGCCAGCTCTGAATTCGAACGGCCGCGGCCAAGCTCGAAACAGGTCGATCCACGCTTGCTTATGTCCGATCTGGAGGCCGCTGCCTCCGGTGGCCGGTTGTGGAAACAAGGGCTTCGTTTGCAAGCATGGCCTTGAGGTTTGACCTTGGCCAAGCAGGCAGGCTGCCCGACGCCAGTGAAAACGTGGTGATCGGTAGCCGGTGGCGGCGATTGCGGCGCGCCGTGGCAATTGCGGATTTGCGCACCTGATCACTGAGGCCTCACACACGCAAGAAGGTGCCGAATGTACGTTGCTGGCGCAGGGAGCGCCAGGGCAATGGATTGCGCTGTCCAACTCTTGAAGGAGCAATCTGCGTACTGACCTGCTGCTGCGATCATCCTTTGGCTTCCAAGACCGATGGGGCGAAGTTCCGGGCTGTCCACACCTTTGCCGCAATGCAATCAGATCTTCTGGATGCGCTACTGGGCTTGGTGGCAGGCGGATCGACCCCGACAAGGACTTCGAGCTGCTGACGGTGGCCTCACTGAAAACGCTGCAGGGATGCCGCAACGGCTCGATGGGAGCCTTTCAAGCCACCGGAGATCCTGGCCGTTCCGGATCGATGGCCGACCAATATCGGGCTACATCGCGCGCTCACGCGAATCTGGCCCGTTCACCCGAGAATGCCTGGCTGTGCGCGCTGACTGGGTCGACAGCACCCGCAGGCCACCTCGCACCTTGCTTCAAGGGATGATCGAGGCGCAGCGGCGCAGCGGTGGGCGACAAGCCAGACAGATGGCGCTCGCCGCATTGCTCAGCTCCGGCCTACTTCAACACGCCGGTTTACCGTGCTTGGCCGGCCTCAAGGCCAGTTACAAGGTCGTGCGACCGGAAGGCCTCCAACGATCAAGCTTTGTCGCTCTTATGAACAGCGTCGCGGTGTGATTTCCTTACCTACACAGAGCCTCAATCTCTGGTTTCCTGGTGTAATCGATCCGTGGAAAGTTCCACCCCGGACAGCTCGATACCACTCGCCCAGGGGCGAGGCCCTTGTTGACAGGTGGCCGCGAAGATCTCTTTGGCGTCAGCGGCATTGAGGTGGGCGTTCCGCTGCGACATTCCAGCGGTCTCGCGGGGAGGAACTTTCTTTGACGGATCGTCTTTGATCCGGGAGAATCCCAGGCCTATCTCGAAGCCCTTGGAGATCAAGCGCTTGAGCCTGCCTTGCGCAGCAGCTCCAGGCCCCGTCAGTCCGTCTACCCGTACGGTTCACGGCAGTGTGGGTCTGGGCTTTGGGGCGGGACGGGGCGGCGTCGCGGTAACGGGCTGGAGGCGGTGTCGCTCACGCGGACGGGGAATGGAGCTGCGCTTCAAGAGCCGTAGTTTGAACTCGTGTGCAGGGGAGTTCGCTGCTTGGCTTCGTTGCTTCTGGGGCCTAGCTGAGGTCGCCACTGTCCGTGCAGGGTCTGGGATCGCGCTGGCGCTTGATCACCAGGAGCGGTCGTGGCTTTGAACACGATCGATCGCGATCGACGCGGGGGGAGTTCAGCCACGTGTAGGAGTGGCTTTCTGCACTTCGGCGGCAGAACGAGGATCGGTCTGGCGACTGTTGTCCAGGCGCTCCAACAGTTCGAAGGGGGATGGCGCCAGGGTCAGCATGGTGTGTCCTCTACGGATTGATGAATCTCGGGGGGTTTGGATCACCGCCAAGCCAATTGTGGCGCCTTTCGATGCCAACCACAGCCGGCGAAAACCGATCATTCCGTACGTGTCTACGCCTCGGTCGTCTACCTCCACGCCAGAACGGAGGAAGAACCGAACGCCTTGCCAATCACCAGCAGCAGCGCGTTCACTCAGAGCACACCATCGGGAAAGAGGCAGGGCGCCTGGGCGCAGCCGCACCGCTGGCGTTGCGCAAACGAGTCCAGAAAGCGGGCTGACTCCGTGCGAGAGCGGCCGGGGCCTGGCTGTCGATGCGAATTGCCGCTGTAGCCGCTGATGGGTCTTCTTGCCGCGTGCCGTGGCGCAGCTCGGCGCCGCCCTGGGGCGCTTCGGAGGACTTCGGCGGTGAGCGCGACGGGCATTCCCGAGCCATTGGCCGCTCCGGGCCGGCGCAGAGGCACGCGCCGCGGCAGTTGGCATTGATCAGCCGGGGATCGTCGCGCGCCATGGGCGGAGCACCACGCAGAGCGTGCGACAGGATCCTTGGGCGCGGCAGGGAGTGGCTGGGCCTGGCTGGCGAATCAGGGGCGGCGAACGCTGGGAAGCGGCGACGCAAGGCCTCGGCGAACTCCAGGGGCAGGAGGCTGAGCCAGGGGGACTCCGCCGGCAGCGGTCAGGCGTGAGGAAACAAACGGGCATCACCGGTATCAACGGAATCGAGGGCCACTGCCAAATGCTGGGCGATGCAGGACCTTTGCGAAAAGCCGGTTGCCCTGGGCCTTGAGCTGTCCAGGAAAAGGCCAGGTTGGCTTTGGAAGAGGGGTTCGCGGACGGGCGGATAGTTCGCCCGCAATCTCCACGGCCGTTTCGCCTTTCCATCGCCTGGGTGGTCACGACCAGATCCGGATCGAGGGGCACGGCGTACGACCGACACAGGCTTCGGGTCGGTGATGGCGGCATGAAACCGGGTTGCGGCGGCCTGGCGCGGCGGCTCAGCGCGGCACGGGCTGGGGGCCCTGGCCTTTGCTCCAGGCTTTGGAGCGCCCTTGGCTTTGCTTTGGCTCTGCCTTGGCAGAAGTTTGGCGGCGCTGTGGTGGCCGCTGGCGGCACTGGACACCAGCAATTTGCGGGCGCTGCACAGCCAGATTCGGCGACAGTGGCTGCGGCTGGCCCGCATCTGGAAGAGACGAAGGGGTCTGGCTGAAGCGGTCGGCCCATCAGGAAGTAGAACGGCGTGAGCGTGTTTGCAGGGGGCGGCCTTGTCGGGCAGCTGCACTCCGCAGGCACCTCTTGCAGTTGAAGGGGGAACAGGCGCTGACGTGCGGCAAAGGCCCGCTCGATGTCTGGGGCATCACGGCCCAGCAAGCAACTGGCCGGACAGCGGCCTTCTGGGCGAGCGCTTTCGAGCACGTAGCCAGGTCGTTCGTCGGAGAGGGATGTCGAGCCAGAGCTTCACCTTGGTAGGCTCAGCTCGTTGCCCTGCACCCGGGCATGGACCCGGCGCCCCTCAAAGCGGACGGGAAAGCACCGGTTGCCGGGAGCGGGCGTAAAGGTCACAGGCGGCCGCTACCAGGCCGTTTCTATGTAGCGAGTAGGAGTTTGTCAGCATCAATCCATGCTCCACCCACCAGGCTGCTGCCCAAGGGCCCCTGCTCGACCCAGCTGAGGTTGGTGGATTGGGCTGCCGCCGGAGGCGGGACGCTAGAGTGCCAGGGAGGAGGTACCATGGGAAAGGAAGTTAATGCGAGTGGCCGGAGGCCTTGCGAAGCCACCCAGGCAAGATGGAAACAGAACAAGTGCGGAACCAAACAGACACAAGCGTTAGATGGCACCTTATTCTTTAAAAAATTACAAGAAATAGGGGGACGCTTTTTTTTAGCGATAAATAATTTTTTGTGGGCATTTGCTGCGGTTTTTTTAGGATAGTTATGTTTAATTTGTTTATACGGGAAAAGGAAGGCTTGGCTGTTGTTGCCTGATTGCCGCCTTTTCTTATGCTGAAGCATTGTGTTTAATGGAAGCGGTTGACCGGGCCAACTCCCATGGATTGGGGCTTTGGCCGATCGGCGTATTTGACGAAATTATCTGTTTTTTCAAACCCGCTCCCAGGCAGCATTTTTCGCCTTTGGACAGGAGTTTCTTTTAAATTTTTCGGGATTCAAAAAAAAACATTTTTTGGTTTTCCTTTGGGGGTTCCCCCCCCCCCAACACCCCCCCAAAAATTTCTTCTTCGGGCAA
>Ga0163217_1051535_pt1 | contig 12355 bp, 3 predicted proteins | sample SynspAceP_FD_185933 | JGI IMG/M metagenome (GOLD analysis project Ga0163217, IMG submission 185933) | Saline lake microbial communities from Ace Lake in Antarctica - Synechococcus sp. Ace-P (PacBio error correction) | ecosystem: Environmental > Aquatic > Non-marine Saline and Alkaline > Saline ... | reverse complement strand
TACTAAATGCCTTTATGTTTTGCCGTGCTGTAGCTGTTGCTGCTTATTCCTGAGGCGTTACAATCTATTGTTTACAATCGTTCTCTCAATGGGCACGAATTAAATGGCTAGGTCACGCATCTCCGTAAATTGCTGCTGTGAAACCTTCAGGTTGCAACAAGCGTTTCTGTAAGTAAAACGGGAACATTGACGCAAAATAAAATGACTATTGTTGATTTACCTTTTATTAATGGTCAGTTTCTCCTTTTAACGGACAAACGGAGGGACATGACATTGACGAAAGCTATGCAAGTTTGCTTGTTGTTGGCAATGACTCTCTATCAATGAAACCGGACAAGATTTAGGCGACCACTGAAAGTCGCTATGTATCTTTTAGCAACAAAGTAATCACATATGAAGATTTCGAACGCACTATCCACGTGTTGCTTGATTACCTTTTGATTCTGATCGAAATTTGTGTCCATGTTCATACCGATTGAAAATGAGCAGTCATGCTGACTAAAGGTGGCAGAGTTATTTTGAGCAGTACGAAGTTTTACTAAATGGGAAGTTCTTTCCTTCTGAAGAACGTAAAATAATAGAAGCAAAAACGAAGCCTTTTTCGATCGTGCATTTGCGCGTGCTAGCTTTGCTTATAACCGTTGCTATTTAACCATACTATTCCATTTTGAGTGAAATGTTTCATTTAGTTGGTATTTGGGCTATGATTTGCCCTCTCGTGAGGCTGTCTACGAGCAGCTGTTGATGAAGCCAAAAAGCGGCATTAAGACCGTCTTGTTACAGGTGACCAACAAACGACTTGCACAAGCAATCGCACGTGATATTGGAATTTCAAAGAAGGCGAGTATTGCTTTACGGTCAAGAACTAGACGCGTATACCAGAGATGAATTTAACGCTCAATTGGAACAATTTCTGTCTATGCTCGTGTTTCACCTTAAAACAATCAGAATTGTACGTGCATGCAAAATAAAGACAAAGTTTTCCGCTATGGACTGGTTTGATGGTGTCAACGATGCACTGCTCTAAAACAAAAGCGGAATCGGTCATTGCATGGGTAGGTGGAACAGTGTAGCTATAGATTGTTGCGCTATGTTTGTACCGATGACAATTTCGTTTCTATTCATTAAGATGCTGTTGAAGTAGGACGTTAACCGTCTATGACAACATCAAAAAGGCTTATTGCTTATTCTTTCGCTTGGCAATCTAGGGAGCCATTATTGCTATTACTCGTCCGCAGTTAATAATGAACTGGGTCATCATTCACTGCTTTTACAAACTCTTATTCATAATCTAGTCAACGACTCTGTTCAGCGATTTGCATTAGTTATGGAAAGGTGAACCGGACGGTATGTTGCGTAAACCAAGAGTGATCCGAACGAAGTATTTTTGCCGGACAAACACTTATTTCTGTTCTTTTATCGGGAAACAACTATCGGTATTGCTGTTATTTATCTCTCAATAATTCGGGTTTGGATTACTCGAATGGAATGAGGTCGCAATGGCCTTTACACTTTAATATTAGGACGTACCTTGCCAACGTTCCCTGCTCGTTCTATTCACAACTTCATTGAGCAGGATTCTTTTTAATATAACGTTTCCTTGCTGTTTTTTCTTTGTTTTACTTATATGGCTTAAACTGTTATTCCTGGTATTCGCGATTTTTCCGCTATCCCTACTGATTTTTGGTTTGGGTTCATGGGGAAATTTCAAGCTGGATTAGCTGGTTGGAGCATCATTTTATGGAATTGACTAACTAGTTATTCTGTAAAGAAGCTTATAAAAGAAGGCCTTGGTTGCAGTTGGGAAAAAGTGTTTAACTTCTTTTCCCAACTAACAAGGGACTTTCCTTTTTTATCTTTTATCGTGTGCACCGGAATTTAGCCTTTCTTAACTAAAACGATTTATACTATTTACATGACTAATCGTTTGGGAGGTAAAATAATGAAATTTTTGTTGCATTAGATTTTTGAAACAAGCAAACACAACCGTCACACGCTTGCTGCTGTTTGCGTTAACTATTTGTTAAAAAATAGCGTATTGTTTGATCATCTACATACATTAATTAACCAGAACAGAGTTCTTTTGGCGAAAACACTCCAAGGTGTTACATGGCATTCATCCAGGAAGACGTTCGTCATGCACCTAAGCTTTGCTCGTGTTTTGGGAGAATTAAACCTTGTTTTAGCAAACAGTTAATTGTTGCTCAGACCTCCCCCATTCGAGTCGACGGTTTTTACAAGGAACTCCTTGATTATTACAGATGAACAACCCCATTGCCAGGACACTTTTGCACTGTTCAATCCGTCGTAAACCCTTACTGAACTTTCCTAATCATAAATTAAACACTGTCTCTGCTCATTTAGGCATTAATTAGAAAATCACCATCATGCTTTGGACTGATTAGCAACGCGAGTGCTGAATTCTACTCGATTTTAGGAAAAATCTTTCGGTAACCGATTCTCTAAAAACTTGTTACACACATTTATCAAAAACAAAACTACCTTATAGATCCGTCCGCTGTTTTAAACTGTCGTGGTTCTATTTTTTTTTACTTGATTTTAAAAGTTATTGAGTAATCATTGTAGTGTTTTGCCAACTGCGTTAAACAGAGGTCTCTTCCATTAAGGTGCTATCTCCTGATGGTTGAGTTAACTTGTAGATACTCTGTAGGTAAATCTTCTGGAATAAACTTAGCCCATTCGACAATTGAAATCCTTTCTTCAAAATATTCTTCTACCCCAATCCGTACCACCCGTTTCTTCTAGCGATAAACATCCATGTGATAAAGTGTAATCTATTCTGCCCGTCTAAGTATTCACGAATGGATGGTATAAGTTTGGACTCTTTAACGACCTTTTTTCCTACCAGTCGCTAACCTTTAGTAAGGTCGTTTTCCCTGCTTCCAAAATCTCCTTCTTAAAAGAATCAAATCGCCAGGTTCCTAACCATTATTGCTATCAGCTTGGCATTTTTTTTGTTTCCTAATTCATTGTTTGCAGGGGGAGTTTTCCAACCTTATTCCCTCTTATTCTATGTGTTTTTCTTTTCTTATTGTCGTATCTCTTCTTGTTTAATGGTGAATTCTTAAAAAAGCGAATTCATAAAAGCTTATTATTTAGCATTTAATGAATGTTCTTTTCATTCAGTTCATCTAGTAATTCTTTACTTACCAAACGTTTTAATTCTTCCCTTTCAAAGCTCTATTTTCATTCATCACTACTGCATTGGCATAATCTGATTAACTAATTTCCTCTGTCCATAATGATTGGTCAAAGAAAGTCCGTTCCTAAGCTGATAACCACCTGTTCGAGTACCCTTTGGTTCAAAAACTTTTGAGGCTTATATAAGTCCGTTTTACATCTGTCGTATCTTCCAATGTTTCTAACGCTTTTTCCATATTATTAAGCGGTGGGTTTTGAGATACTAGGAACATCTTCAGTCTCAGATTTAGGTGGCATGCCTGTTTTCTCTATCTACGATCACAGCTGCCTGATCCACCTCACGATTTAGAATCGTGGTTTTCTATATGCTCTTTAATAACAGAATAAGGGTGTTCGATACTTTTTTTGATGAAGTGTTTCTCGTCCTTGAGCTGATTTAATAAGCATCCACTACTACATCTAATCCATCGATATCCGTGTACGCCAAATCAAATAAGTCTTTTTCTACTACTTCCCAGTTCTTGTTCTTTCCATTACGAGCATTTTCTGCAAGCGAACGACTAAATGACTTCGTCAAGAGCTTCTGCAGGTGATACAAGACCTGATTCATTAGCACTATGATTCCGTATTCTCATAATATTGCCTCCTTTCATTTCTTTTTAATTCTATTATAAAGATCTCTTCGTAAGCGCAACATTCTTCACTTTAAGTTACTACAAAAGCTTATTAAATAATTTCTTAAAGGTACATTAAAAAGCAAAGCCACTTTGAAGACTTTGCTCTTAACAGAATAGGGATTATTCGTTCATGTAGCTTTGTGTAGTGTTAATTGTTGCTATTTATACGTCTTCTTCATTACCACCCACGGCGAAGGTAGAAATTGGATTTGTTTAATCCGTTTTGTAATTGGGTCCAATAGCTTCCAAAGTGTGCCGAAACGTTGGGGCAATTTTGTTAGCCCGATATTTCCTTGTTTGTAATTCTGGGAAAACAAATTACAGTCGCTTGTCCAGCAACTCTTTAGAATCAGGTGATCTTTGTTTTGCTACAGCATGCAACGTATGCCGCACAAATTGTAACTCCCATCTATTTCATAATGAGGAGCCAATTCTTGAGCCATTTTGGTAGCCTCTGCAAACTTGTTGCTATCTTCTGCGCTAGCTGAACCTTTAGCTTGAAAGCCAACATTCGCAACTTTGGAGCCGATACCAAATAATCAGCGTTTTTTGCACTTTCAACAAGCATTTCTGCTATTCTTGAGCATTTAGGCATTACATATTAATGGCACAATCTGAGGAATAAAATTTTCATTATCACGTCACGCATAATGAACGGCACCACTTGTTACGGACTTACACCGAGGTTTTGGTTTTGATGATTTGTATGCTGAGCGTACTGTATCACCAGTAGACATGGATTGAACCCCCAAATAATGCATCAAACTTTATCCTGTACTAGCATAGCAGTACGGAAATAAGTTTCGTCTTTAACATTTGCTCTTGCCTTGTTCAGAGTCACTTTTCTTTACGACGATCTACAAAAAGCTGTAATCATTTCTTTCAGTGCTTCATAATTTTAGGGTCAATAATTTTCGATTGTTTGTCTACATTAAATCCACGCTTTCTTAGCAACTTTTTTAATTTCATTGGGTTACCAAGTAGAACTGGCTTGAATGAGTTCCTTCTTTGGCTTGTAAAACGGCACAAACTGCTCCATAAATACGGGTTCTGTTCTTCTGGCAAACAATCACGCAATATTATTTCTTACATATTAAATTTTAACATCAATCATTCCACGTTTAATTCCTATCCCTTTGTGTTGTTTTTTCACTTTCTTAGCCTATCATACTATTTCTCAACAAGAAATAACAGTTTTTTCAGCTCTGTTTCTCAAGAAAACACCCTTATTTAATTGCATTTCCTCATATCTATTCATTTAAACTAGTACAGTTCAATCATTTCAATTGTTCTGTTTTTCAACTTCAGACTTCATCTGGGGTTGCCAGTTAATCGGAATTCTTGTTTTCTTTTTTTTAATTGCTTCCTTTGCTTTTGAAAGGCTTCGATTCCAAAAAAACACGATAGCTGATTAGAGTGGCTTGGTGTGGAAGCGGTTAAGGACTATATGCTTATTCCTTCATTAATTAGATTTCTTTTCTTTATAGGCGGTTTTTCCCCATAAAGGGAAAAAAACGATTGGCTTCTTCACGGTTCATTTAACGCTTTTATAACTTGATCAGCTTAAACCTCTTCCAGCCTTTTTTTCCGTGAGATTGATTCCCTTTACGAACAGGTCAAAAACAGCTGTTCTAACAGCACCCCTTGATCTGCCCACGATTTTAAGTATCCATGGTTACTGGCAACTAGCTAAATTCCGCTCGAGTTCTTCTATAGATTTTATAAGAGGGAGGGTTTTACCCAGGATTTACAGAAAACTTAAAGACCATGAGCTTGATTAGGTCCGTGATAAGGACTTGCCCAATTAACTACTCGGACTTTATGATGGTGTCATTCAAACGCTTGCAGATGGAGTTTTTATTCCGGATAATTGTTTGATCCGATATTCTTCTGCCAAATAATGCTAATTTTTTATATGTTGAGTCTAATTGGCTATTTAAAAATTTGGTGCCCATCATTTTTAATTCGATACATCGAACACATTCTTAGCCTCTCTCATTGATCTTGCTTTAGTCTGGATCGTTTACTAAATTTTGCTTTCCACATAATTTTAGTTAGCCTTCTCATTCACGATTACTTAAATAATTAGGTATGGTACTTTTTCATCGAATTAAATGGCTTAAACTAAATTAGGATAAAACGGAAATTAGGAGAAATTTATCATGATTAAACTCATTGCGTCAGATATGGATGAACTCTATTAAATGAAAATGGTTATCTCCGAATTAATGCTAAAGCTATCTTGGGCTGCTCAAGAACGGGGTTCATTTTATGGTCGCTACGGCCGAGCGGTTATCGGAAGCTAAAACCTCTCCTCGAAGAGTTGGCATCTCTTGCCCAATAATTACACTTAATGGTGCACAGGTGTATAATGGAAAAGGCGAAGTTCATCGAAGATATTGGTGAAGTAAAAAAAACGGTTGCAAACTATTTTGGAAAAAATCAACGAATTAGGTCTCTATTGTGAAATGACGATTTCCCAAGGAATTTTTCAGATAATAAAGCTAAGTATCGAAGCCGATGCTTCATTAATTTATACGGACTAACCAGATTACAACTTTTAAAATGGTCTGTTGTCTTAGCTGCCGCTCGTTTAGAATCATGATATCAATTATTTGCTGATTATTAAGAACTGCTAGATAATGTATTGCTGTTGAAAATTTTTGAAAATTCATTACATTTAGTGAAGCTGGGACCCAAAGTTCTTCGACCACTAGCTGAAATTTAGGAGCAACGGGTGAGTTCGCAATTCACTGTTCTTTTGTTACATAACATTGAGATTAACGATATTTAAGCACAACAAAAAGGCTAGCATTGCCGGCCAGCAGAAGTATTAGGAATCCTTACTGATGACATTATGGCTCTTGGCGACAATTTTTACATGTGGTCCATGTTTAAGTAGTAGGGTTACAGCGTGGCTGTTTGAAAATGCAAGACGATGGGGGGTGTAAAAAAGCATGGCATGCAAGTATTTAACAGTCTGGCTAATAGTGACGGTTTGCTTCAGTCAGCTATTAGCACTCAATGATGAGATGGTGTGTGTGTGTGTTAGTTGCTAAAAATAGTATAACAGTATCATAGATACTTATCTGACTTAGTATCAAAGGGTCATGGATTTCAGGAGGAATAAGAATGATAGACATTAAAAGACCTTAACAATCGGCAGCAGTGACTCAATTCGTTGGTGCTGGTACAAGCAGACCTTTATAAAACTTTTCTGAATCGGGATACTTATGGGCTATCTGCTTTAACAGCAATTTGCATACAATGGATCTGACAACAACTGGAGTCATGGCGTAACAACTATTTGATATGTCCCAGTAATAGAAGCTCAATTTGAAAACATTTTTCGCAAGCCGATTCATAAATTTCGGCTATGAAACCGGGATGTTTACAAGCGTAGAATTATCAACGTCGTTGCCAAAGCTATAAAAAGATAACCATTGGGGAAATATGGTTATTGATCCAGTAATGATTTGCCAAAGGCGGACGATTGAAGTTTTCATCCAGAAAATTGCTATTTGCGTACGTGATGCTATTATTAACACCCTTTAGACAAACAGTGGGTTACTCCTAATTATTTGACGCTAGGTAACGTATCTGTCTAGGAATTTTTATTATGCTAAGGACATGAAAAAAGCAGCTGTAAGATTCATGGACTTGGGCAAAAATGTTGTGATCAAAGGTGGGAAAAGTTTAGCCGGCGATAAAGCAGATTGATTCATTTTATTGTGATGGTTCCACATTTACTGTATTTAGAAAGCGAAAAAAATGATTCCTGCTTACAATCATGTTGCAGGCTGTACTTTTTGCCGCGCCAGTAACAGCTGGTCTAGCCGCAAGGTTTAGCGTTGAAGAAATCTATTCTGAAAGAAAAAAGATTTGTTTACAGAAAGCCATTCGTAATGGATGTTCAATTACATATATATCGGGCTCTGTTTTCCCACAGTGCTACCGTTCTGTCTACAAGAACTATATAACTAAGCTATTCTATCAACCGCCTTCACTCTAACTAAGCGGTTGATAGAATTTTTTTATTCCTGATCAATTTCTCATGCATTTTTTACATCACTATTTTCAAACTATTGAAGATTAAGTTTTTAGCGTAGAAACTTATTATACCGTTTTATTTTAACTTTCTTTTGCTACGCACCCTGATTGATAATCCGGTTTCTTCATTCTTACGAAAATGGCATTAGTCTTAAGAACTTTCTTTCCAACTGTCCATTCCAGTAAAATAGCGTACTACTACCCATTTAGCAGACCATTTAGTTAGGGTTTCTCGAGAAAGCGAATGAATTGATCCAAAATCCATCTCTTTTTTTAGCTTTCTATCCTAAAGCACCATTTTTTTATATGGAAGTTAATTATTGAGCTAAAAGGGCGTTTTAGGGTTTTTTTGCGGGTTACTTTTTAAATTCGTTCTCCTTATTCAACTTAATAACTAAAAGGTAACGATTCACTTTCTCTTTCATTATTCTTTTTAGAACGAATGAATAGGAAGGGATGTTAATTGGGAACAAAGTTCAGAATGGCTGTCTTAATTGTGGAAGTTTATCGGTAATTCTTGGGATTTTCCTATCTTTGTAGCTTGTTTCTTTTACGCGAATGGAAAAATAGTTAGTACTGAATTTAGTCCAAAGCAATCCAAGATTTAAATCAGGTCTCTTTAATAATACAAACAGATAATAATCAAGAGTCTTGACCATATTACTTATGTGTTCTTTTCATGCAGAAGTCGTAGGCCGACCTCTTTTTTTTCATTTCTTTTGTAGTGAACTATTTTTTTAACCTTCTTCGTTATTTTTGACATTTTTTTGTTATTACATTAAGAAGAAAGAAAAGAAATGTTTCCTTTGTTCCTATAAAACAGTTAAATACTAAATTGAGGTGAGTAAAATGATTCATCTTTATATGAAAACAAGACTACTGTATCCATAAAAACAGAATAATTCGTTACCGATGGAAACAGGTAAAGTTGTTTATCTTATTGTTGAGTAAATGGGGTCGGATTGGCGATGCCTTTCATTATATGCATGGATGGCAATTAATGGTTTGAAGTAAAACAAACTATTTTATCGGTATTCCTCAAATTTGATTTGTTTGTTTGCTGGATAATAAAGTAGCTACCATCACAAAAAAATACAGGGGAATAATGGGCCATTAATTTCAAAGTAGTCATCTTAAATGGGTTTATAAAAGAGTGATTGTGACAACCAAACCACTATGGAATTAAACGCGCGGACAAAGAACATAATGGAAGATGGAAAAAAGCCTACTTACCTTACTATGGTCGATTTTTTATTATCTTATAGCTATTAATTCAGCAAAAGAAATGTTCTCCTGTTGTTCTATATCGCCAGTGCATTTGTAAACGATCATCTAACGGGTTAACAGAATGCCGGTTTAAAACACAACGACTAAGAAAACAAGTCCCATCATTCATCTAATTATTTTATAAAAAGGAGCGGAAGGGATTTTTTCCCACTCCCTCTCCGTTATGTTGCACTTCTTTTTATTTCAAAGTGTACTGCATGTGATGATAACGTTTCCGCTTATCACTCGCTTCTCCCAATTTTCTTGATAAACCATTTTTTTCATTATAATTGTTTAGCTGCCATTTTCGTTCATCACAATTCAACCCCAATGATGGGTTCATTTTGTTCTTCAGCAAATCAGGAAAGTTGCAGATATGTTCTACTGAACCACCTTGTCTGCGAAATGTTGGTTCTGTTACGAGAAATCTTAGATACCATGTCCCCAGATTTGGGTCCTCTTCGATCTGTAATAAACAAGCTGTTCTTAGATATAATTCCCCCATTATTTTTGTTTAATGTTTGATCATAAAGGGCTTTCTAATTCACCTTTATATCGTAACTAACCCGCTATTTGGCTTGTATAGCAATACAAACATCCCCTACGATAACTGTTACGATAAATCTTCATCTAGCATAGCTTCTTGCATCAACCTTTTTTAGTTTGTTTTTTCAGGTTAATTTCTTCAATATTGGCCAATTCCATATCTTTTAGCACATCCAAATTAATTCACATAATTCTTTGATATCTTTCTTTTCGCACATTCTTATCATCTCTCATTGTCACTTCCTTAATCTTATTTCATAACTAAACTAAAGCAGGATAAAATCAACTCAAGGAGGTTCCAATAAATTCGATGTCAGATGTGTTCTTAACATTGCAGGATGATATATTGGGTTGCAATCTGCTTAAATTTTAAATTTAAATATAAAAATATGACCAAAATGAGGAAACGTAAATGAACATTCACAAGGCTCGTTATTTTTACAGCTGTTATTAATAATGATTACTGCCTATTTTAAAGCCGTTTAACCCGCAGACAGCCTCTGCACAAACAAAAAAATGGTGAATATATTATTGGAACGGACGTTTACATTTTGCTCATTCGAATATCAAGGATGGCGGATGGGAATTACGTTGGCATTCGATATGGACTTTTTAAAAAGCATCGCTGAGATCAAGGATTTGACTATTGAAGTTAAGCCCGGCTGTTTTAAGCGCATCTCTTACAAGCTTTAGAAACATCAAGTCGACGGGCATGATTGCTGTCATGAGATGCACGGATGAACGTAAGGCTACCTTGATTCTTTCAGAGCCTTATTTGGGAAAGTGGTGTCGTAATGGCTATCGCTGAATCCGATGATACGAATCAAAAGTTTATTGAAGACTTAGCTGGTAAAACAGTTCGCCGTTAAAACCGGGTCCAACCAGGTTCTGCTTTTGCTGAAACACTTCAAAAATATTGATTTTCACAAATAAATAACTTTTGAAGACTCAGCAAACCCATGTATGAAGATGTCCAAGCAGGAAATTTTGATGCTGCTTTGAAGGACTAATCCAGTCATGGCATATGCCACTGAAAAATGATCGTTTGAATTTAAAACGCATTAGATCCTGAACCGTTGATAAATACGGATTTTGCTGTAAACAAGAATATGATCCTGAGTTGCTTGAAATGTTTGATGCAGACTAATCAATATCAAAGCAAATGGAACCTCAAGAAATCTTAGATACTTCCATTGGGTGAAGATGCCGTATCTGCGCATCAGATTTATTGGCTCTTTTGGTTTAATTAGAAGAAAATAGTGGGCGAACGTTTAAAAGGGTTAGGCCGTACTTTTAATTTAACTTTTGTTGCCTTCGTTATTGCTGCCAGTGTTGGATGTTTCTTAGGACTATTCAGCGCTTCACCTAATAAAACATTGAACATCATTGCTTTCTTGTATGTCGATCTAATTTCGTGCATCCTTTTAATTGTCTAGCCTTTTTCATTCGTTCTCTATTCCTAAACTACTTGATTTTACTCTTTCCGCAACCAGTTGCTGGTAATTTAATTTCATTGAGTTTAACCACTGCTGCTTTACATTGCAGGCTCGTTCGTGGAGGATTCAAGTGTGGATTAAGGGTCAATTAGAAGCTCGCTAGAGCTATGGTCTTCCTCTATAATGTTGCTATGAGAAAAAATTGTCCTCCACAAGCTATCAAGATTATGATTTCCTTCATTTTATCAATCAATTTGTTATACACATTACGACAACGTTCTATCTTATCTGTTATTGGATATAGTAGAATTGACATCAAACATGAAAAATTATTATTTCTCGGACTTTTCATTTCAGGAAACCTGTGGTTAGTTGTCGCTTTAAATGTATCCTAATTGTTATTACTATACTTAACTAAGTTTCAACTATTTGGAACGGAGACCTGAACAATGACTGAAATTAAAAGTAGGAGAACCTCCAAAAAAAGCTTTGGCTCATTTACTGACAGTTCCTAAAAGATTGAATGTAGAAATACAAGAGGTAGAGTCGTCTGTATCATCGGCCCTTCTGGATTCAGGTAAAAGTCACATTTTTACGTTGCCTTAACAACTAGTGGAAGAGGTTTCTGGAGGAAAAGTTAATTATAGACAATAACGACTAAGTGATTCATTTCAAAATATTTAATAAAATAGAGAAAATATTGGAATGTATTGTTCAACATTTTAACCTATTCCCTCATTTTAACGTGATGGACACATATCACTTTAGCCCAAAAGAAATTAAAAAATAAAAAAGAAGCAGAAATTAAAACACACGCTTTAGAATTATTAGAAAGCTTGGCTTTATCTGAAAAAGCTATGATTATCCAAACTCTATCATGTGGACTCCCAAAAACCAACGTGTTTTGGCCTATTGCTAAGAGCTTAGCCTTTGCAACCGGATATGTATGTTACATTTGCATGAACCAACCAGATGCTTTAGATCCTTGAGATGTAGGAGATTCTCTATTAGAAGTTCATGCAACTTCTAGCCGCCAACGTAATTGACTATGTGGTCGTTTTCACTCACCCGAATGGGTGCTCTTGCGAAAGAGTGCTAGACCGATTCATCTTTCATGGATGTCTGGTTATATTGCCCGAAGAACGGTAACTTCCCCGAAGAAGTCCCTTATGATAATCCTAAAAATGACCGAACAAGATAGATTCCTTTTTAAATAAC
>Ga0163217_1091883_pt1 | contig 12356 bp, 18 predicted proteins | sample SynspAceP_FD_185933 | JGI IMG/M metagenome (GOLD analysis project Ga0163217, IMG submission 185933) | Saline lake microbial communities from Ace Lake in Antarctica - Synechococcus sp. Ace-P (PacBio error correction) | ecosystem: Environmental > Aquatic > Non-marine Saline and Alkaline > Saline ... | reverse complement strand
ACTAATCACGTCATAGAAGAAGTGCCAAACGAATCTGAAGGCAGATCACATATGGGAAAAGGACGTTGACTAAGTGAGTTGAATTTCTTAATCGCCAAACTCGGCCCTGGATGTGGTATTGCAGGTGGTTTGCGGTTTCAATTTCCCGATGTGGCCACCCGTTTCCAGCCAAAGACCGGCCTTTCAGCTGGCGAACGATCGTCTGCGCCCGTGGATGATCGATACGCGCGAACCAAGGGAATATGCGTCAGCCACCTTCCTGGAGCCCTCAAAAGCCTCACCAACGTGGAAGCCCCAAAAATTTTTTTTTTTCGGGGAAAAAGAAACGGAGGGTATTGCTAAGGATCGTCCATTTGTGTGTGTATTGCACCGTTGCTATTCGCTTCCGCCTATCTGGCCAGAGAACTGAAATCGCGGGCTATGGGGACAGGTAAGCGAAATTGGACGGTTCTATCATTCAGTGGCACAACCAGGGCAATCGCCTGTTGGCTCAAGGAGGAAATTGGTCAAAAAAGTGGATCACTACGACAAACCTGGGCCTCCTGCTAAACCCCATGTCGATCCGATGGAAACGCCGACAATAGCAGCATATCAAAGCTTCTAGATCACCCTAGCGTAAACCTCTTCATCCAGGAGACGACGAGAGAGATCAAACCGTTCAACAAGCTCAAACCATGCATTTTCAAACTTTGGGACAGATGCCGGTATACTTTACACGCAAAGGGACCTATGTAGCAGCCCTGTAAGCCCACTTCGCGGATCAAGAAAACCATCCAAGTCATTGCACATCAAAAGCCCTGAATCAGGAAATCCCTGATGAAGCATTTTTCTTCACACACTTTCCAAATGGCCTGATGAGCGTCTGTTCGCTGCACTGCTTTCGAGGTGGCGATCAAGCATGCGCTGGGCCTTCCAACCGAAATCCCGGAAATCGCCAGCACGGCTGCCTCCCTCCATAGCTTGGAGATGGACTCACACCAAGCAATTCAAGGCCATTCGCCGAGGAAGGGATTCATCTACGCTTTACCGCTGGTGATGAACTATGCGGGTTGATGTATGGAAGATATGCCGTCGACAAAACTGGATAGCCAATTCAAGGCGCCTTTCAACCAGACAGGAACATCCACGGGTGTACACCTATAGGATTACAGCTGTCGTTACAGCCATACAGCGATACGCCTTATTCCTTCGTGTGGTGGTCTTCGAGCCGAAACCCTGGTATTCATCCCATACCCGGGCCGTCAAGGACCGCTATTACTCTTGGTTGATGCTTTACTGGACGCCACACCTTACAACTACGGCTATCTGGGCAGGCCGTGCCACCGCGGCAAGGCCGGAAAGTACATGATCGTCGGTCCAGGCTGAAGGGCGAGAAGCCTGCAGGCATTGATAAAGCGTATTTCAGCGCTGACACCATTCAGCCTGGCAAGTATTCGACCCAGCTGAGCAATCGGCGGCATATGCACAATGTTGGAGGAGATCCAGTCCCAGTTACAAGCGCTGAGCACTGTCTGCTTGTATCCGGTGAGCCGCCCCACCAGCCGCGCCAAAGATCAATTTTCTTGCCTGCTACGACCGCCGGTAACTCAAAGACAACTTCTGGGCTTACCTGAACGCTGCACTTTGAATTACATTTTCCGGAAGCTGAGGAAGACAAAGGCCATCCGCGCGCAGTCTTGGCCCAGTTCGGTATCGGCCTGCAAAAGCCTTCGACATCAAGGCGCATTCCACCGGAACGCAGCAGGCCATGGACGAGGCGATGAAGGGCCGTTGACGAGAAAGGTTCTCCACCTATTTGGGGCCTCCGGCCATGACAGGAGGGCCAATGGGTGGGCCAACTCGGCTCCTTGCCTGGGGACCGGACGCACTACGACGGGGAATGGGTCATGCGTGCTTGCCACCAGCCAAGGCGGGATCTACGGGAACGATGCGCCGAGGGGCGTGTATCCCTTGGGCGTGTGGATGTCAACGGAAAGATCCTAGATACCAGCCAGCACAATTACACGCCTCCCTTCCGGCCCCAGGCAGCTGCCGCCCAGCGTGAATGCGTGTTCTGGTCGTTGACCATGTACGACGGCAAGTCACAGTTTTGATGATCAAAAAATCCGATCAAACCGCCTACTTAATCAACACGGCCATTGGTACCTCAGTTAAAGAAGAACGTTGACGGGGCTCCGTGACGATCTACATCCAGAAGATTCACCGGGAAAGGCCAGGAAAGCAATTGGCTGCCGGCAAACCGGATGACACGGCCTATCTGGTCATGCTCTGTACTTGGCCAAAGCCCTCCGTGCACCAATGCGCTATCTGTTCTGCCGGGTCTGGCAAGGGGCACCTTGGAAGGCCACCGGGCATTGTGAAAGCCAAAACTGGGGCAAACGATTGGTTCGTTAGCTGATAAAAAACCAGAGCAATGAATTATGAGACAAAATAAAGGGTTTAGTATTAAAGCGCAACCCGATTTCATCGCGTAGAGCAGAACAGTGATTATGGTATCGACGTTTCATGAATATGGGCCTTTACGGCAGCTCTGCTCATGGCTGCCGGTTGTCACACAGGCCGCCCGCCCAAGTCAGCAAGTTGAGCTGAATTCAATTTCGGACCCGGATTCGCGGTCGAAAACTCCGATTGGCTGAATTGAGTTCCTTTGACGGCGTTCCCACCAAACGGCCACCATCGACAAGCCTCTATTGACCAACCTCGACCGCATTGCGCGGTCTGCAGGTCTACTTTTGACAACGTCGGCTGGTGTACGAATCCAGAGCGTCCTCGACGGACTCGCAAAAGGGGTGCTGACCACACCGAACAAGATCGCTCTGTTCGAGAAGCTGATGGATTCTTAGACACTTGCGTCGTTTACGGGCGAAACACCTCGACGCTGTAATTGCCTATGCGGGCACTGATTTGGCCAAGGATGGTTCGACGGTTATCGAAAATTACCGGGCCATGCTCGGCCTTCTCCAATCGATGCCATGGCAGCGCCTTTGTTGGGCAACATTGGCTTCTATAGCGTGACCGGGCCGGACAAGGGCTGGGTTGAAAATATCTGGTGCTGCCACCCGGCTACACAGCACTACCGGCAAGATCCCTGCCGGCTACTTTCTGCTGAAAACCGCAGACGACAGAAAACTTCCATGTTTCTGCGCGGCTCGATTTTGCCAAAGCGGGCTGCAGCCAGCCGTGGAGAACATCACTTCGGGCTTGAAGATCTACCATTGAAGGATGCTGCTGAGCCGGCACCAACTGAGTTCGGCAAATATGTCTGCGAACAAGGCCCTTCAACACGGTCTTCCAAACGACCTGCAGTACTTTCAAATCCTCAACGATATGATTCAGGCCGCGAGCCGATTGAAGGCGATCAGCCCGGAGGTACGCGGTTTTGCTATCGCCTCAATCGGCATTGGTTCAAAGGCAAGCCATTCGCGCCCGATGCGCGCGCATTGAAAACAGGCTTGCTCATCGAGCCGGTACGCTCGGAAATGCCACAGGGGCGCGCCATCACCTATCAGCGCGCATCGGCGGCGTCTCATCTATTCCCGGAACCCGAGAGCAGCTGGACCACGCCTACGCAAACAAAAACACATCATTTGCGTGTATTCGAGGGCACAGTCGACTTGTCTGCGCGAGCGCTTGTTCTATTTTCAACGCAGGCGAGTAACGCCGCGCTATGGCAACCTCCCGGTGAGCGGGATCTGACTACGGCATTCGCCACTCGGATTGCCTGACAAGAGAAACCCGTTCGATGGTGCCAAGACCTGACAGACTGCGGTCTGCCGGCCCAACGTGCCGGTGAATGACTTCTGGGCGCTCACATTGGTGATGACACACAGCACGCTCGATGTTGCAGACCAGCCAACCTTTCCCAACGTCGGAAGCCAGGACGAGGGCATGCAAAAAAATGCAGACGGGCTCATTCGGCGACATCTATTCGGGCCAAAGCCGCCTGTAGGCAAAGAGGGCAACTGGCTAGCGACGCTGCGGGTAAAGCTGGTTCACGATCCTGCGAATTGTATCGCCCGCTTGAAGCCATGGATTAAACAAGGACCTGTGCGCCCAGCGAGATCGAGTTGTGAGTAAGACATCACTTATACAAACGATCTGCCAACGGAGGAGTTCTTCAAAATTGGAACAATTTCTTTTTCCACCGCCGCAATCGCACTCATCAGCAGCACTGGCCATTCCCTCGTTGGAGGCCAATGCCAAAGATTTAAAGCTGGCAGTTGACCGTCCGATCGTAGTCAACGTTGATACTTCAACGAAGCACAAAGCCGACCTCGGAGTTTGCAGGGCATTTAAATTGTCGCGGGGCTCAACCAGCTGCATCACAACCGCACGCCGACACCAATCGACAAGCAGAACGTGGCATCCGTCATGAATCGCGAACACTCCTTTACAGCCTTGGGCTTACAACATCTCACCGAGGGTGCCGACTTATCACCTTGCAGATGCCGGCCAAACGCACGATGTCGGTGATGATCATCAACAAACAATGGCTACGTGAACAATGTCTACTACGGTGGCGGCTCGACAAGTTGACAATAGCTTTATTTGATACACCCAATCGTTGGCGTGGATTATCGCACTTTAGCCAACTCCCACGAACAAAGCTTGATCTTCCGCCGTAGCACCACAAGCTTACAAGACCAAATCAAGATCAATGGCCAGTTCCAATGCAAGTGTTTGTCTTGCCCAATTACGACATTTTTGATCAGTTATGGGCAACGCTTCGAACGATTCTCGACCTGGGCCAAGGGCTTGAAACGCTTTACACCCGCATCTTCGGCTCCAAAAGCCGATGTTGATCCGGCTTCACTTCTGATTGGCAGCGCTTCTGGCCTGGGCGGAACTACAGACAAAGATGCGCAATACTACAATATAGAGCCCAATCTACCATTAGGCAAGTACGACACTGACGGTCAAGGATGTACCGGTGAAGTGGTTTTTGGTCGATCAGCTTATACAACGCGAAGCGGCTATTCCAGAAAAATAACCTGAATTGCCTTACAGCCTCAACACCTGATTGCAAAGGCCGAACAGCGATGGTCCTTACACGGTGCCCGTTTTGGTGGCTGCCACCGCCAGCACCGAAAAAAAACTGCCTGCCGCATCATGACGGCTGGAACTAACAGCGTACGGTTATGCTACGAGCCAAGCCACCATTTCCATCGATGCCACGTTGCCGACATTCCCCCAGCCCGCCAACACCACGCATCGACTGATTCACCGCTGAATTTAGAAAGCCCTTCATCCCTTCAATTGCTGTGTAAGTACAACAGTATTCGGCCTACATGTCATCCGGCAGTTTGGCGGTAATCGATCACGGAATGACGCCCAGCGGTGTGATTTGAAGGCTCAACCGTTGCATTCACAGCCGCAGGCCGAGGTGGCAGGGCTCGCCGTGGGGGGGCCGTTTGGCACAGGCATCGCGCAGAAGGATCCTTCTGCCTTCACGAAGCAATGGCACTTCGGGCAAGCGCATTCGATCTTGACGGGGCTTTGCAGGCGCGTGGTCATGGCTTCTCTCATGCAGGCGGCGAGCAACCCACCATCATGTTCTGCGGCCTTTCTTCGTTTTCTTGGGCCTCTCAGCGGAGCGGGATGTCTGTTTAGCGGTTGCGCCTCCATGGGGCCGGTTGCAGATCGTCTGGTTCAAACGGCGATCTGCGCCCGGTGGCCGATCCAGCAGGCCGCTGCTGCAGGCATCGCGGCGGTCCGGTTGCTTGCCCGTTGGTGGTGGTGGAGGCCCTGCTCTGGCAAGCAGGACGATTGCTCAGGCGCCGCCAGTGGCGCCTGCTGCGCCGAGAGCCTTGAGGAGCTCCGCCTGCTTTGGCGCGCTTGGCCAGCCGCTGGGTTGGTGCGGATCGGTTCGGTGCGTGGAGTGCTGGAGCGGGCCCGCCGTCAGTTCGGTTGTGGCGGGGCGTGTGGAGCCATGAGTGGAAACCCGGCAACAGGCTTGGACCTACCGCGCCGAGCGACCGGCAGTGTGGCCCGGGGGCCGCAAACCACGGCGCCACGCCTGAGCGAGACCCCGCCGTTTGGTGTGTTTCGAGGTGTCTACGCAGCCGCAACGGCTGGGGCACGCCCGCTGGGAAGCTCGCAGCTGAGCCTCGATCACAGCTGCTCCCGATGCTTGCAGCCGCTGGGGGCGGAAGGCCGCGGCCGCCATCCCCACCGCAGGCGAAACTCGGCCTGGCGGTTGACCCCTGCCCGGGGCCGGCAGGAGCGGCGGATAGGAAGGAGGACTGGCCCTGCTTGCAGAGCTTTTTTAGCTGTGGCGAGGGAGGCCCCGCTACACCGTGAGCCTCTCCAGCCGCAGACGGCCTTCCGCCCCAATGCTCGCAGCCTGTCCCCCCACGCTCAACTGGGCACCCTGTCGATGCGGTGAGGGTAGTGCAGGACCGGCAGCCGGAGGAGGCGCAGCGAAAGTGACCAAGGGCCTCTGCCGCCCACCACCCGTGCCACCTGCGCCCCGGGGCGGCTTGCGCGGCTTCTGGAGGAGCGATTGCACTGGGCATTGCCACTTCATCCAGAAGCTTGAAAAGCCAGCCGGATCTGGGAGTTCAAGGAGCTCCATCCCCTTCACCGCCGGCCTTGCGCAGAAAACAGCCGACCCGGAGCGGTTAGCCGCCTTGGGGCCGAAGGACGCCACCGGCTGCCGTTTGTGATGCCTGCATTGCGCGCCCTGATCGCCACGGGCTGGATCACTTCCGCATGCGGGCGATGTTGATGTCTGGTGGCCAGCTTACCAGCTGTGGCTTGCCCTGGCCGCGAGAGCGGCCGCATCTTGGCCGCTGTCGTCGCGACTACGAACCGCCATTCCACTGGGAAGCCAGTGCCAGATTGCAGTCGGGCACAACGGCATCCAACACGATCCGCCTCTACAAACCCAATCAAACAGGGCCAGGATTTCACGATCCCCGCGGGCCAACTTTCACCGCCAAATGGCTACCTGAACTGCACGCCATACGCGGCTGTGCACCTGCATGAACCGTGGTACGATGGCGCCCTCCACCCAGAAGCCGCGTTCGGCTGTGTGCTCGGGGTGCATTACCCATTCCCAAGTGTCGTTGAACCCAACCCATCGCTGCTTCGGGGAAAGCCGCGAAAAGATCTGGGCTCGGCCCGCAGGAGTTGGCTTTGCGAGAGCTGGCCGATGCGCATTCAGAAGGAAGCACGGGGTCACGCCGCGCTCTGGCCTGGCAGCGAGTGGGGGTCAACGGCGGCGCTCTCGGTCGGTGGCTGAAGCACAACCAATCAACAATTGGGGCTGAATCTAGGCTAAGCCTTACCCAAAGACACTGACATTTTGACAAGGGTGAGAGCGAGACCGACAGCTCTTGCGAACCAGGATCAGCTGATCTGTGCAAGGCCAGTCGGTTTCTTTTATTCCCCAGCTCTACACCAATTGGGCCTTTGAGTTTAGCTTGAGAGGGATCGCTGATGCTTGAAGCGAACGATGCCAGACGAAACCAGCTCGGCGGCAGAGAATCGCCACGTGGTCGTCATCGGGCGGCGATGGGGGGGGGGGCTTTTTGGGGGCCCTTGGGGGTGCCGCAAAATCACTCTGCGAAGCCGGGTGTTCGCGTGACCCTGATCGAATGGGATGGTCGGATCCAACCGGCCAGTCAACCAATCACAAACAAAAAGCGGTAAACCATTTGAGGCCGGGCACCAGAGGATTTTTGGAAGGGGACTATCCCAACATCAATGCCCCAGCCGAAGATCTCAACATTGGCCCTATTTTCACTGACTCTCACCATACCAGTGTTTTTGGTTCACCCGATGGATTGGAAGCGGACTGCTTCCTGTTTTTTGGAGAGCAGCCCCAGTGGCCAAGCCCCCTTGGTCAAGCGAATGGCAACAGTGAACAACTTCAAGCAAACTTCCGATTCAAGATCGGAGCTCAGCATCGAGGACTTCTCTATTGCCATGCCTCGACCTCTATCGCAGCGATGGGTATTCCAGGAAATACGACAAGCTTAGCGCTCAGATCACTTTGTTGAACCACACTTGGCATCAGCGATCGGCTGGATCAATGATTTACGCAGGCCGACATGCTGGTTGGTTTGTTCCAGCCTCCCGAAGAACTTTCGGCCGCTGTGGACCATGGAGCTCCTCTATACTACGCCCTGCGCCATCAAGACTTCGTTTGATGTGCGTTGGATTCGCCTCAAAAGTATTGCGGAGCATTCTTTTTGCCCCTCTCAGTACGAAGCTGATCTCACACCATCATTCTGCAGGTGCTTGGGGGACCCTAGCGACACGGTTGGAATCTGTCACGTGAAAAGCAAAAGCATCACCAACGGTTGAAATTCAAGACGCATTCAAAACAAAAGAAGTCACGGTGATGGATGATGCCGATGCGGTGGTTTTGGGCGGGGTCGAAAATGGGCTCAAATCTCTGATGTCTCAATCACTCAGAATGCAGCCATGCGGCCCACCAGAGCTGGTCTGCGCTGCTTCTTCTCGGTGTCAATCGATGTCGTTTTCAACGCGTCTGTGGCTGCGATTCGCAATATTCCCCATGCTTGACCCAGCCAATGTTTTCTTCCCGCTTCGGACGCTGAAGGCGCGGGAGGTGCACATTTTTCATGCTGGATCAAACTGCAAAAAGATTCAGAGGGCGGCGCTATGGGTGATGAGCAACGCAGGGTTCGGTTGATTGCCAGCGACTCTTTAACAACGCCTCTGCCATTGCATGATGAAGCGATCAAGAGATCATTGATCTTCTCATCCATTGAGCTGCTTCCCCTTGCTCACCCCGAATTCAAAAACGCGCAAAGGTGGTTGATTATGAGGTGCGGCAGTTATCCCGGTTTCTGTGTCTCTGTTCTCTCCAGGCAGTTTCCAGAGCGACCACCCTTGGAACCTCTGTAGAAACGGATTGTTTTGTGCTGGTGACTGGGTGCGATGGGCGACGTAAGAACATTGGTGCCAAAGCCTGTGCCAGGGAAAGAGGCTATGTGTGTGGTCTGGGAAGCCGGAAACTCCCTGATCAGGCCGCAACATTGTTAGAGGCCCGAATTCCACCGGAGAAGCAAAGCCAAACATCCCCGTGATCCCAATTTCGTGCCGAACGAACCACAAGTTGTCCTAGGCCGTGCTGCTCAACAAATAAGCGTAATGGATCCAATCGAGGCCTTTCTGGCCTGAAAACACTACCTGGTTTGACTCCTAGCGTCCATTCACCATTCGCTGGACCGAAGCGCATCATCAACCACTGCTCTTGATGTCCTGTGCTCAAATTTGTGAGGGCAGGCGTGACCGTTGATAGTCATTCAGGGGGGCTCCGTTTGCGTAGCTCCACGTATGCTCGATGGGCTCAATAAACAACTAGTTGCCTATATTTATTCCAAAAGTTCAAATACTGCTCGAAACAGTTGCTACGGAGTCCTTCTGAAAGCCTCTGCCCCTATGATTTTCTACCGCCTAACCCCAAGGAAGCAGCGTATGCGGGCAAGTGCTTAGATGATGAGCATTAGGCACTAATCCCATCTTCTAAGTCCTGGATGTAGCCAGGCCATTACGCAACAAACATATCTGTAAAAAACAAAAAAAAAAAAAAAAAAAAAAAAAAAAAATAACTCTTCTCTTTAAGAAGAGTCACTTCAGGGAGAAGCGAAGCCGTTTGACTAAACCGCTCTCTTATTCGACAGTCCGCACTGATTCAGCAACGATATGACCATTCTTGCTTGAAAGCGTGCAAGCGAATACGATGGGTAGGGAGACTCCAGTCGTCAGCGGTGCAACGAATAAAGAGTACTTCATATGGGTATTTCAGTTCTTGGGTGACCACCAATTATGCAAAGGCCTTGTCTTTCTGATTGCTTGCCCTCGCGTTGGGGTTCAAAGAAACAGGAAAAATATTCTTCCTCGGAAAACGCGAGGTTCAGTCACCACTCCCCTTCCTCATCGTCGACTTGGTAGAGATTGGGTGTCATCAAAGAAAGTACCTTCCGGGGCAAAGGCAGCTGCCGCCTAACAGCCCAGCCAGGCCCGTGCTTTGCAATGGCCTGTGATGGTGAGAAACCCCTGGAGAGGCTGTGGATCTCCACCTCATCCGACAATCCAGCCTCTCCAAGCAGAGGCTTCGCAAGGCGTAGGCCCCGGAGTTTCCAATCCTGACAGTTTCGCCCTCAAACTCATTCCCACGCCAACAATGTGAATCACATTGTAGGCCACGCTTCTGGCTTTGGCGGTGGTCTCTTCGGCTCTGCGTTTAAACGACTCAAAGATCAGCGGCGGGCGGAGGCTAAATAAATTTAAAGTCCTCATCTGCAGCCTCCCGTCCGATGATCTTGATGTGGAGACTAAACTGGCGCAGGCCGCCCCCACTGTTTGATCCCAGCCATAATTACTTTCTCGATGCCGCGGCGGCATTGATTGATTGGCGTAGCCCTCCATGTGCGTGCAGTGCGGGCCATCGATGGCGAACCACCAGGGCGGCTGGGTGTTCGAGCGACGTGCGGCGTGGTTCACGCAATTGCGGCGCATCTCGGCGTACAAAAACCCTGGTGTCGTAGTTCTTTGTCGCACCAAGGGTTTTTGGTGGCAACCGGGGATGTCAGCCGCCATCGCCTTGGCGGACATCCGTTTTCCAAGTGCCCGTGGCTTTGGGTTGACTGCGACAGTCCACGATCAGGGCAGGCGTGTTGTCATTGAGCCACGTGCCCCCTGTAGCTCGGTTGGGCGGGTGGGCGTTGACTTGCGGGCAGCAGGCGTCTGGATCGACGCTTGGAGCGGATGGGTCTTGTTGCTGAGGCTTGATCTGCGAAAATCCCCCTGGCCCGCTTCTTGCCGGGCTTTTGGAGTGCCAAAAGCCCTCGCCAGGACCTGATGGCGGTTGGCGGTGGGTCCTCCCCCTGCCCGTCGATCCGGCTCCAGCGACGGCATGGATGCACAGCTTGCAGCAGGTTGCCATCCACTGAAAAGTGGCTCGTCGCTGAGCAGCGGCTTGACCTCTGGAGCGCCCATCAGCTCTCTCCAGGAAGCGCCCCATGACGCGTCATTGAGAAGGGGCGCTCGCTGTTCTTGGTAAACGTGCGTGGGTGCCAAGAATCGGAATTCATCCGGGCCTCAGGCTACAAGACCAGCGAAATAGCGAAAATTAGCAGGTGTAGTGGAGCTGCTCCAAAAGCAGCGGCTTTCGATCGAATCCCGTAAGAACGCCTGCAGCAAACGAGGCCAGCCAGCAGTTGCTCGGGCGGCACTGAGCGGCCGGGCTTCCGCGGCATAAACAGGTCACAGAAGGTGGGGAATTGAGGCGATGGAGGGCCTGATCCGCCAGCTTCCGGATCCGCCGCAGCGGATGGCTGGCAGCGGATCGCTCCTCGATCGACACGTAGGAGGAAGCAGGGAAAGCACTGCGCTTCCTGGTGACTCCGCATCTTGGGGCCTGGGCAGTTGATCCATTTTCGCGCAGGCCTGGTTTTTCAGCAAACTCTTAGCCAGCAGCAGGCAAAGAAAAAGACGATTGTCAAAAACTTCGACTAGAGTAACATTCATATTACATTTTCGTGGCGCTTTATTCATGGATGCAAAAAAAACTTCGAATATGATTTCATGTTTAAGTAAGCATATTTAAAAAAAAAATTGATTTGATTAAAACGGCCCAAGACATCAGCTGAATTGCAAATTCTACCTGCTGCTGGCAACCAGTGCAATTGCTTCCCCCGCTCTGTTCTCAAGAATCGCCTAGGACGCGCCAATCCAGCCCGCATCCCAGAACTTGCGTGCCAAATCCATACCGGACATTAGCAAGGAGATGATTATGACTGGCATTATACTTGCCGGACATGCACTATGTCAAGAAGCAGGATCGTCCTCGCGCGAATTTCAGTTAATACAATATGGACTGTGGCCCGCTTTTAGGCGAAACTAGGGGGACAATCCCGGCGTTTTTGCCCACTAACCCTAGGACTTAGCTCCAAAATTAGTCGACCGCAGAACCCACGGGACAGTCGAATCAGCACTTTTGCCCAGCGCGAAGAAGATGATATTAGGCTCGGGGTTGGTCCTAGCGGGGCGGACGAACAGGCAAGATACCTTTGGTTGCCCCGATTTGGACCCCAAGGCTGGGATTCCCGCAGCGAATGCGCCAGTTAAATTCTAAACGTTAAGCCATCACCAGAACGCAATAAGACTAAGAAATCGAACGAACCTCCGGTGGCTGCTCTGGTGTATGGCGTGTTAGTGGTCAGCGCCTTTCACCCGCGGCGAGGTGCGCCACGAAGAAGGCCCTCCACGCTCAAGATTCCTCATCCAATATTCCGGCCAGTGCGATTCCTCAAAAGCCGCTTCACGCTGCCTCAGTCTCAAGTCTCCAATATCTCAGCGCTCCGTAGGGTTCTGGTGGG
>Ga0163217_1056444_pt1 | contig 12356 bp, 10 predicted proteins | sample SynspAceP_FD_185933 | JGI IMG/M metagenome (GOLD analysis project Ga0163217, IMG submission 185933) | Saline lake microbial communities from Ace Lake in Antarctica - Synechococcus sp. Ace-P (PacBio error correction) | ecosystem: Environmental > Aquatic > Non-marine Saline and Alkaline > Saline ... | reverse complement strand
GCGAGTTCGGTGGATCAGATTTATCGGACTTGCAAGGGGCCATTTCGGCCATTGATGCGCTAGACTGACGGTAACTTGGAAACAAGGGGAAGAAACTCGAGCGGCATGATTCGCGATACGCGAGTTTCTTTGGGAAAACCAATGATTACGAGACCATTTGATAGCAGGATTAGACACCTGACCGCGAACGACGAAAAACCCCATTGACCCCAAGTCGTGTTTATTGCGGTCGCGAAGCTTCACCCCACGACACGCGTGTGGAAAACGTTTGGTATGTCGATTACCACTTTTCAATTACACGGCCGTGGTGCGCGATATTAATACGGCGCTGCACAAGACCTTTACGAAGACCAGGCGGTTGTTTGCATTTCGGTCCAGGCCCTGCGCCACACCAATTACCGATCAAACGCGATCTCACGGCGCGCGCGGCGTCGCCGCGGCTCGCAAGGCCTTATCTGGAACCATGCACCAGCGCGGCTCGATCATCCGACGAGAATTGTGAGCAAGTTGTTCCATGACTAATTCGCAAGACATCGGGCCTCGATGCTTGAAGCGGTTCAAGATTGATCTCGGTGCCGGATGAAAACGTGGGATCGGGATCGTGCAAGATTGCGGGAGGATTGCCGTGCAGGCCGGTCTTAAGGATCATGGTTGGTTTGGTCATTGATTGTCGCATTTATCGCGGCGCTTTTGGGACGAGCATCCTTGGTAGAAAGCGGCTTGAAAAACCCTTGGGACATTCAGTCAGCAGTGCGGGCACGGATTTTCAGAATTTGGGCGGGCCTCTTCAGGGCGGCTTGGTACTTGCGACATTTTACCCGCGCTGATCATCCCACAAACGTCGGCTATGAGGCCACATATGAGCGTTTTGCGCGACTTGCCGATCTCCAATAGGCATCGGGCGATTGCAAACGTTTGCCTGTCGGCGCAGGCTTGGGTTCAAATGATGGTCCTTGATGCGCGATATTCTTTTTGTTGAATCGCATCGAAATCAAAGCGCGAGCTTGTGGATGGTGAAATTAATCCCGATCTGCTAAAGCTTCACTTACCCATGCTTTGGGCGCTATAGGCGGGATGGCGGCCCCGGCGCTGATCTATCTTGCGTTCCAATTGGGGGCTGTCGACGGCGCATGGATTGGGGGTGCCGATGGCCACCGACATCGCCTTTACGCTTGGGATTCCATGGCCCTCTGCTTTGGCGATCGTGTTTTGCCATCAGCCCTCAAGGTCGCCTGATCCGCAGCAAATGCGATTGTAATGATTGGGAGCGATCATTGTTGATTTGCACTTTCTATAGCGAAGGATCGATTCTACGCCCTTGCTTATTCGCTGGCGGCATTTTGCTGCCATGCTTGTCAATGAAAACAAGGTCAAGACTTTTATTCGCGCGCCCATATCTAATTTTGGGCGTTGTGTTGGTGGTATTATGGTGCACGATTTCTGGGCTGCATGCGACATTTGCTGGGTGCTGACCCGCTGCTGCCTTAGGCGTACTGGCAATATCGCTGGCGCTGCGGCACAGACATTCTGCCTAGTCGACCGCGAACTAAACAAAAGCAAAGACGCCAGGAGGCAACCGGTGTCGTCTCGCGTTTCTTTGCAATCTACTGCAAACAGGCGCTCGGATCGTTGGCGTTGAACCAGGTATCACCGTTCAGCATGCTCTTGAAGGCTTGGTCTAACTTCTGATTTTACGCTGTTTCGCGTTCTTCAACACCGATCGTTTCTCTATGCGGCTCCTTTCGATGTGACGGCTCCGAGAAATTTCTGGTTGTCGTGACCGGCTGAATAGTAGGCAAACCGCTTGGCATCGTTTTGGTCTGTTGGTTGCAGTGAAGCTCGGCATCGCGAGCTTGCCAAGTGGCGTGACATGGAGGGCATTGATTGGTGGTGGTGCCTTGCAGGCATCGGCATTTACGATGTCGATTTTCATTGCGGGGGCGGCCTTTGAAAGACGACGCATTGCTGCAGTGTCAAACTTGCCCGTTGCTTGCAATGGCGTCGTTCATAGCCGCGGACGATGGGTGCATTCATTTTGCGATCATCAAACCAGAACTGAATGCGCCAAGAGTGGTTTATGATTTTCGATCATTTGCAGCCTTTAAGGTGGATCAAGAATTTTCATTATAAGCTGGCCTTTTTCATGGGCTCGGTTTTTCGGTAGCTGCTTGACGAAACAAGCCAAAAGGCAGCACGCGAACAAATCGGTTTGTAAGGGGTCAGCCAAAGACGCAGCTCATGCTGCCATTCCATTCGAAACTGACCTGAAATGGGCAGCGCATCATCAGAACCCGGCGCCACCAACCGTCAGCGATAGTCTCGACGCGCTTCAGGACTCCACAGATTGGTTCGACGTCGCGGAAAACAATTAAAAAGTAGAGGTGATCTTATTTAGATGGCCAGTGGATATTGTTCGTTCAAACAGTGGTCGCCTTTTGGGACTTTCTTCTGCACCGCGCTCGGTCAAGCCCCGCCTTGCTTCGTTGGAGGGGACTCATGCTTCAGTGTCAATTTCAGGTACTTAATTGGTGCAGTGCCAGCAAGTAACCTGACCGACTGTAACGCTTTTCGGCATGTGCCATTCCTTCGTCTTCCGCGACGCTAATTTATCGCTTGCTTCAATTGGCCCATCTCCTGAGGATTTCGATTTTTTTGTGGAGTTTCAGAGAGAGCGCTGTCTATCAAAAAAACATCTTTGGCACCTTCATATTTGCGGCCGGTCAAGAAGTGCGCAGGGAATTACGGTCATCGCTACATCATTGATGTTCTCCAAAAAATAATGAATAATGCATGGCATTGATGCCAAGTTTTCATGGCATGTCAGCCAAATTCTCACAAATCCTGCCATCAAGAAACACGCGTCGATCTAGCGCGAATGCATTATCATACTTCAAAAAGCTCATCACGGACGTGCCGGGCGCTACGGATGCAGCGCCCATGCGTCATTGGGCTGCCGGCGGTCACGCCCCGCGACTTAGAAACAGAAGTTCGGCACCCCCTTTACCAGGCAAATAAATTGCGCAGACCTGAAACCTTAAGACCCTTCTGTTCCATCATTCATCTACATCAAGGCCTTGCGGGCCTTGCGTTCTTTGCGCGCTTGTCCGGCGCTCTCGCTCTCACTGGGCGTCTACCAATGCGATATCAGCCGCAGGGCCACACAATAGCAACTCGGCCTCAGCCCTGGCGTTTATTGGCGTTTCAGAGTTAAAACCATTGCCATCATTGTTTGAGGCTCAGCTGTGTCAGGATCCCCAGTGATCAGCTTATTTTGGTCTTCGGCGTGCGTGTTTAGTTGGTCAGGACCCAAGGGCGAGAAATAAGGCGTGCAGTTAACAATCTGAGAATTTCGCATTTTTTATTCCTTTGCGTGCATTAAAAAACGTTTATTGAACAGTACGTGAGCAGGGCGATTACTTATAGTGCTGGATGCTGGGCTGCCCCACTCCAAATCATAGCAAATCATTTTTTTAGTTGAGGGTCGGATTCTATTTTTGACCTCAAATTGATATTTGGTGCGAACGCACATTAAAGCCTGAGTGGAGGCAGACCCACAAACTTTCGCGGCACTGCGAGAAAGACCGAATGCTTGGATTGATTCCAAAAGAATTCTTTCGCTGTTGGTTATTTTTACGATGCTGGGCACCTGAGTATTGAGCCGCTCAAAAAAAAGACTCCAAACCCACGGGGGAATGAGTCGGACGCCATGCACACGAGCAAGGGGGGAGCCGGGCTAGGTGTGCAAAGAAAAACGGCTAGCTTTTCTATCCGAGATCGTCTGGGCGGTTCTGAAGTTCATAAGCTGGTTGCATTACCAGCAAATTCATATTGATTAAAATTCAGCTAGGGTGGGCACTTATCTTCGGTAAGCCATTTCCTGTGTTTCTAAGGGAAAAGGCCATTCGCTAGAAAAAAAACTACGCTCTTTGGGGTCCGATGGCGGGATACAGCGCAGTAGAGCAAGGATCAAATTTCGCTCTGACGTAAGGCCGGTGCTAATTACACAGTATTGCCAGTTGTTTAGCATAGAATTGCGAGGATTGGCAAGGGCACGGAGACGTTACAGTTCCAAACTTTAGGTCCTGGTGACTGATTCAGGTCAAGCGTGACGGACTACAATCTGCCGCCACTATTCGAGTGACACCTAAAAATGTGAGGGAGTTTCGTCATTGCGATTCGATTTCAACGACAAAAAACTGCAAATCGTTACCCGGAAGCAGCGTCAGGCATCGGTGCGGACAATCGCATGCGATCTGGCGCGTCTTGGAGGCCCGGTTGTTCTTGGCGGATATTGGATGAGACGGGGATGGTCCACCGTAGTGGACGAGATCATGAAATCCGGTGGCAAGTCCATAAGCCATTAAGACAGACACCAGCGTTTTTGCACCGAGTAGAGGGCTTTGGTCGCTTTTTGCGGTGGCGCAGACAAGGTTTGTTCTACATTTGCTCGTGAACAATTGCGGGCATTGGCGCCCGGCAGTTCGGTTTGGAGATTATCCTATCGGATGAGTGGCAAAAGGTGATCGACGTTACTTCACGGGCGTCTTTTGGAATGCGTTTATGCATCCAGAGATGGTCAAAGCGGGCGGCGGTTCTATTGTCAATATGCCTCTATTTTGGCTCGATCGGTTTTCGCCACGGCAAGCGGCCTATGTAGCGCGAAACTTTGCGGTTGTTGGACTGACAAAAGTTGCTGCATTGGAATATGCCACAGGCTGGAGTTCGTCGTGAATTTCGTCGGGCCAGGCTTCAATTCGCCACGCCGCTTTACTGGGAGAAAAACTCGATGAGCTGCGCTAGATGCATCGCCGGATTGCACCCCAATCGGCAGGCTCGGCAAAGCGAAGAAAAGTATGTCAGCGCGTTACCTGCTTCCTGCTGTCTGATCAGGCAGTGGTTATCACTTGGAAAGGCTACCACCTCGTCGATTGGCGGCTTTACTGTCGCAATAGAGCTTGGAACGGGTTAGGCCACATTTCTTAGACCCTTATGCCGTAGCTGGACAATCGCTGGCTTTGCGTTACATCCAGTTAAAAAAATGGTTCAGAGCATCCTTTCGCTGGGGTGACAAGCCCAATATTCTGCTTTGCGAGCGGTCTCAACAGGTCCGCACTCAACACAAGCAGTGAAGCGCTCAGCTGAGTTTCGTGTACTTAGACGTCTTTCGAGGTAGTTCGTTGAGTTGCCCTTGCGGACGGCGCTCAGCTTTGGCTAGGCTATGTATCGACGAATTATCCGATACACAAAAAAGGGCCTATACATCGGCAGCCCCGTTTCATTCTATGTTAAGCCAGTTTGCGCTCTAGGCGCGTTTAAAACAAGACGGATTAGGAAGAGAAGGAATAAACCGCCCCCAATGCTTGCATGGATAATCCCACCTAGGATTCGCCCCCAAAACGAGGCATCACAGGAAAGATCAGCCCGCAAACCAAAATGCGCCGACGATCCCCACCGGACAATGTTGCCCAAACAAACCAAGCCGAACCCTTTGTCAACAAAACCTGCCAACCAGCCTGCTATCTGCTCCGATTTAATTTATTGATGTGACCAGGAATGCTCGGTCAATGCCCATTTTGTAATGCCCTCGCACTATGAAGTTAGCAAATTTTCTTTCAATGAGAGGGATAGCACAGAATGAAAAAAATAGTCCGCTAAAAAATCGTACCCTGGCGCGCTCGTCTTTATTCCTGCTCAGTGAACCTCAGGGCGAAGCGTTGATGGTGGCGATCGGTCATGTCGGTTTCGAAGCCCATAGCATGGATGATCATAGGCACTCTCGGCTGCCAAGCGGAGCATGGCCAATACCGTCCAGTTCTCCGCAAGGCTGCGGACCCATCTGGCTGTGAGCAGGCATAGCAGCCTTCACGGATTGTAGATTTCCCGACTTGCCAGCTCGAGGCGGCGTATGGGCAGCATATTCCACGGATGGAACTCCTTTTGATTACGTCATCAAGGCCAATTCGTTTGAGTTGATCCAAATCAGCTCGGGTTAGCCCCTTATTTAGGGTACTTCTTGCGGAAAGTCGGCTAACAATAGGACACCTTATGCCCATATTTCGGATACGAGTAATCCACTTGACCGGCTTTAGAATTTCTCCGGGAACTCTCGCGTCGCTAGTGCGGACACCTATATACCGAAGAACTTCCCAAAGATGGCCCTCACTGTTCGTCGTTTCCGTGCTTGCACGGCAGCAACCAGTCTGTTGAGCGCATATGATATCGGAATTCGGGCTGTCCTACGCTCGCCGACGAATACGCGATAGCGCTCCTTTTTCCGGGGCAAAAGACTCGACCAACACCTACTGGGCAGCTTTCAAACTGGTTTTGAGGACTGGTGACAAGCCACCGGCGGGAGGCCGGTGAACCGCTCTCTATTTCGTCAGATGATAAGCATAGTCGTCGTGATCATTCTGTGACCGGCGCATGTCTTCATCACGGGGTACGTCCTCTGGGCGTGCCCATGACATCTTTGATGCTGGCGACTTACCTAGAAAGTATTCGCGGGAGGCGCGATTATCGCAGGCTTTTCCCTACCGCAGTGCGAATAACCAGATCGAGGCAATCTTACCTCATGAGTGGACTCGAGCGCCCGTCGGACAGCAAGGGCTTCGATGAATCTCTGTGCGCGATGCCTCGAATGCAAAAAGGCCTTGGCCCGACAATCCTCAGTTTGAGCATGGCCGGCAACGATGATCGACCGTCGACAGTTCTAACGCTGGTTCAATCGTCCGCAGTGGGCAGGAAGAATCACAACGGGTCGAAGACACCGACACGTGTGAGACGGTCGACGGTTATTTTCCCGGAAAGAAAAAAGATAGGTTATGGGTGCGACGCGCAAGGGCGGGTTGATGATCGGAGGAATACATTCCTCGAAAATATGGCGCCACGGCACGGCCGGTCAATGCCAAAGGGAGACAAGGGTCTTGGGGGAAGAAGGCGAGTATATGCTGGAAGTTGGCGATTTCTCGACCCCGCCACATCGCGCGATTTCTGGGGTCTACACAGTAGGAGAAGTTGAGGGTGCCTGACGTGTTCTGCCAGCGACCAGCATGCAAGGTATTCAGCTTCGACGGAACGGGAAGTCGCGGCGAACAATACGCTGCGACGGTCGAAGGATCCATTATCAGGCGGCACAACAGTTTGGGAATACGCATTGCAGCTTAAAACATATGATTTCTCAATGAAGGACTGGCTCCCGATTGCAGATCGCAGAGCGAGGTCCTTTCTGAACCACAATACATTTAGACGGAACCGGAACCAGCAACAGGAAACCATTTATGGCTAAATACGATTCAAAGACCCTTCAAAATCAGTAACGCAACGGACGCCCGTACGGCAGCCGACCATGGCCGTCACCGATCTGATTCCGTTTAAATGATTATAAAGATATCAGGCCATGTGGTGATCACGCTAGGCTCATGGTTCAGCCGCGAAAGCTTGCGCGTTTGCGGATCGAGATGTTTGGCACACCGGGATATGGACGGAGAGCAACTTTGCGCCCACGGCAGGTCAGCGATGCGATTAGGACGCGGCGGGCAGCCCCGACAGTGCTGCGGATAAACTCAGCCAGCAGTTAAGCGTTGCGTGGGAGGGCGGAGGGGGTTGGTTGTTGAGCCAGGATGCTGTCACAGCGCGAATGCCAATTCGGGCCGCAGTTGTAAACGCGGCCGACCTGCCAACCGTGGTGGGGAGGGGACTGCAGAAAAACGCGACGTCGATGGGCACCGGATTAAGATCGTGGGCACTCTGATGGATGTGATCGTGCAGGGACTTGATGAGGACCAATCGCGTCGCTTGTGATCCATGCTGGGCCCGGACGATAAACGCGCACCAGCGGGTAACCCCGTGGGCATGTCGCGGCAACTTGATCGGGGAGGCAACGACCACCACGCCTGACCTGCTTCCCAAGGAGTGTCGTTGCATAAAAGCCCCGAGTTGCACGAGATCGGCGATAAGATCGAGGGCAGTTGGTATAACAAGGTGTTGGCTATTATGCGGCTCGGCTAAGCTTGCGCATCGGTATGATTCGAGCCCGTTACAGAGGGATTGAATTTAAGACAATGGACGGTTTGGATGTTCACCTTGGAAATAGATGATGGAAAAAGGAGAAAATTATGCAAACTTTCCAGACATTGAGAAGCGATGCACAGGTTTTCGCTAAGGAGGGCACAAGTGGCGATCGGCGCGGTGCGTCCGCGTGTGATGCCTGGTTGCCACACTGTACATTTGAAAATCATTGGCGAGAGGTAAGATATCTCAGGACCAGATTTCAGCAATTCACGATGGCAAGGTCGTACCGCGATCGATATTTATTCGATGACTGCGTGCCGGCGATTTGAAACACGCCCATGACCTCGAGTTGGGCGATTATTGCGTGCCGTGGGAGAATGACCTCCGGTTCTGAAAATTCTTACAATATTTAACCATAAGATAGACGCTGCGAACATCATCACAGACGTGGTTGCATTTTTACATAATAAACTATTCAATCTAATCTTTTGTAATGAAGGCACATTCTATACTGGGTTGCGGACAAATCCCTATCTTGCTGGGAAAGCAAGGAGAACGAAGATGGCACACACGGGAGTTAGAATGCGTGAAAGACGCACCATTGAAGACATGTTGAAGACCAAGATTTCGGTGGGACAAGTATTGGCTATTGAGATTGGCAGGCATCGCTCACCGATTTTCTTGAGATTCAAACCGGAACAGAATATGAGGATGATGAACTGCCAAAACTAAATGGCTTACTATGGAATGACTGCACAGAAGCGTTTCAGACGTTGATCGGCGCGCGCGTCGACGGCAAGCTTGGGCGGTTTGTCGAGTTGCGGAGATGCTGTGATCAAACAGCTCAAGGCTGGATGGTCGGCCCGAACAAAATCGCGGGTCGCCTGCAATACGCATGACCAACCTTTGCGATGTCAGTCACGAGACGATCTTGCCTACGTTTACGCGACCCGGATTGGCCAATCCGAGAACTCGCGCGTCACCTTCCCACCATCGGAACGCGCAAAGAAACGCCTCCACGACGCAGATGCGACAACGCCGCGCGGTCCTTGTCTTTTCCGCCGTGATCGGTCAATTCACATCGACCTGGACTATGTCAAAACCGGCGAGACGTTCGGCCAATGGAAGGTGCATCTGATGTATTTTGAGAGAGCACAGGGCAAGACAAACGTCGCCTCTCTGGTAGACGGAAGACGCGCTTTTGCTGTTCTTATTTCGCCATAACGACCGCAGCACGGGACGCACCCTACATGGAAACAAGTGAATGGAGTATGAACCCCTTCCCCAGCAGGCGCGAAAATCGAAATACCTTTGATCCGTGGGATATGCAGTTCGCGACTTGGCGCAAGCTGAAGCCCGCATCGTAAACCGAAGCATGGTTTCCTGCGATCCTCAGGCACCTTTGGCCAAAGGGCCTTCAGTTCGAAAATCTGAACAAACCGAGGCACGGCGATACTTGCGGCCGCGATGCGCCTGTAGCACCCTCAAATCGGAGATATGAAGTCATTTTGTGACCGCCTGAACGGCACCGCCCGGAAAGTGCCTAGGATGGCGAACACCTACTGAAGCATCAGGAAGAATGATGAAGCTGAGATAGCGGGGACCTGTCCGCAACGTTTCCCTTGAGATTCAGAAGGCACATTCTAACGGGGTCCACGACCCCTTCCCGTATCTTGCCGACCCTGTCATGCTGGAAAACAGGGAATACGCATGGCCCATAAAGGCCAGCATCCAACTTACGCTAACGGCCATAAAACACCATGTGGCCTGCGAAAATTCCCTGCAAGCAAGATTCACCATCGAGATTGGCAGACACCGCTCGACCGATTACGCGCGATTTCAGAGAGAAGCCATGTGAGCTTAAGTCGCCACCCGCAGGCAGGCAGGCATCTTCCCATAGCCGAAGAAAGCATGTCTCAATTCTATGATATTCTTCATCCGCATTGGCGATCAGGGCTGTTCACGTTGCCACAAATTTATTGTTGAAACTACGTTGACTGAACCGACCAGTCAATGTAAACGCTCCTCCTATGACAGGAACCACTCAAAAAGCTTTGACATGCGCGCAATCGCAGCACAGGGGACACCCGCTTGCGGATCTTTGCAGGCAGCCGAGCAATGTCTTTTGCCAAGACGCTATAACGGCACGTCGATGCGCGCGATTGCCCAAGAGGCAAAGGGTCTGCCTCCGGTGCTGCTTGCACTATCATTTCGATACCAAGGAAACCTCTATGGCGGCCATCGTCGGATGGCGCGCAAGGCCATTAACGCAGGAAAACGGCTTTTACTGCTTGGTCACCTCCAGGACATCCCGACTGTTAATGATGTATTAACTGCATTGTTCCGCTCCCGCATTGGGGGCAGGATGCACGGTGGCGCAGCTTATGCACGCATTCATGGCGCGGATGCTGACAGCAGGACACCCAATGATCAGGGCCTCGTTGCGACCCACTATACGCCAACCGCAGCATCTTTATCGGCGCACTTCAAAAGGGCCCGGCGGCATGGCGTGGGAAAGACGCCGCATGGGGCTATATCTGGCGATCCATGTGCTGGTTATCCGGCATGGCGCGATCCGGCGCGCCGAACGGCTGGCAGGCATGATACGCCCGCCCGGGTTGACGACATATCTGAAACCGTCTGGTCGGCTTGCCGCCGGCGGAATAAAGGATTTTGCCCGCACAGTAATTTGCACCGCAGGGTGCGGTTTGCAGACACTTAAAAACACTAAAACCAAACGGGAGGACGGACAATGAAATTAATCTCGGCACACTCCGGTGCGGGCCCTGCTCATGGGTACGCTGACAACTTGCACCGGTTCACGCAGAAAATACCAAACGCCACCATCGTGGCAGGCATCCCGCCCGTTTCCGCTGGGTCCGACATGTTTCGGAGGAGTGATCGAGCGCGGTGCAAAAAGGCTCTTGAAGGGACAGCAGCACACGATTCACCTTCAGGCGAGCAATTCGTCGGGTTCCTCCATCGCCAATGGTCGGCGAAGAACGGGGAAGCGATTGGCGAAGGTCTGGCAGAGCTGGGCACCGTGTCATACGCTGTTTGACGGAGCCAAGCTGGCGCTGCAAACTTTGGACCTATGATATTACCCCGTTCGTGACCACAGATGTGACCACCAATCTCGATCTGATGGACAATCTGCACAAAACGATTCCGGCATGCACAGGCCTATACGGAACATCAAACATGTGCCTCTGGGGCGCGCCCATCGTTTAATCGACGGACTACTTGATCATGACGAAATTTCCCGCTTTCAATCGGCTGGGCCCGATCTGGCGGGGCAAAGAAAATCGCCGCCCCCGGCCCTGCGGATCAACTGGCGTCCGGCACCGGCGCTGTCGGTGGTCCGGCAAACCTCACCACCCTATTTACCAACCGAGTTTGAAAACAGCGTCTATTGACGGGGTTGATCGTTTTCGCCTCTGCCGCCCTGCCCGGCAAGCTGTACGAGGGGGCGCCCCATTACATCACCCAAAAATTGTCTTGCGGGCGCCAAGCATTCCGGCTGATCGGGGCCCAACAAGGGAACTGGTATGATGCCCTGCCGACCGAAGTACAAGCAGGGGCGTTGATCACTGGAGCCGATGCGCGCGCGGATGGTACAACGCCCGATCTGGAAACAGCGGTCGAGGCCGCGCTGAAGACGATGGGCCGAAAACGGTGGCAAAACCATTCTCCGAGGGGTTCGCCAGAGTTCCGGCCAGGGCATGGGGCGATGGCATGGACAACGCCGCAAAGTCCATGGGGCCGGAAGCGCTGGAACGCCGAAGGCAGCAGACGAAAGGATTGCTTCAAGGTCTATTATGGGATTGCGATGCGGGCCGCCGGCGACCCACAACCGCTGCGCGACTGGGGACAAGGGAATTAACCCTTGTCGCCTTCCCAACAATTACCAGCGGGGGGAGCCTTGCCTCGCCTCGCCGCTGCGCGGACTGGACGGGGCCACTGTGGCAATTTCAACGTACTGGGTTACGCTGCTCATCGTCGCGATCATTGCTGCTTTTTGATCGGGGGGCCGATGTTGCTGGCGCCGCAATCTGTTTCAAAAAAAACGCGCCGATTAAATCCCGGCGGTGCCGGGGAAAAAATGGTTTGCGCCTTGTCCATCGTTTTTGGGCGAATTGTGTTTTTCTTGGGCAAGCTTTCCCCAAAAACCCCTGGCGGCGGCAGGACCGGGCTTTACCCCGTTTTCAAAACCGCTGTTTTGCTGGGGACGCGAATCCGCCCGGGCCGCGCACCCGGCGTTTGTGGCGCCTTTTTTTTTTTTTTTTTTTTTGGTTTTGGATTTGGAAGGGGACGGTGTTCGGACATTGCATCTCTTCTCTTTTTTT
>Ga0163217_1011119_pt1 | contig 12359 bp, 9 predicted proteins | sample SynspAceP_FD_185933 | JGI IMG/M metagenome (GOLD analysis project Ga0163217, IMG submission 185933) | Saline lake microbial communities from Ace Lake in Antarctica - Synechococcus sp. Ace-P (PacBio error correction) | ecosystem: Environmental > Aquatic > Non-marine Saline and Alkaline > Saline ... | reverse complement strand
GGCACATCTGCAGCCTTCGTACTGCGAGCGCCTGTATCGCCCACTAATAAAGCCGTTTGTCGCCCCGCCGGTCATGACAGACAAAAATATCACGCTTACTGGCCGCTTGCCTTACATCAACGCCACATCTGAGATCTGTCGGATCGAATGGTACTGCCAACTAGACTTAAGCTCTCTCGGCTCGACCTGATATGACCGCACTGCCAAATCATGCCACTGTTCATCACTCTTTAAAGACAGACAGAGGCTCTCTGTTTTTACGCGCACGACCCTGGAACCGTGAGGCAGTACTGATACTTCACAATGCATTACGGACGCATGGATTAAATAATAATAAGAAAATTCTCAGCACGACATCAGAACTAGCATCACATACTGGAACGCCGTCGCAAGCACCGACTCAAAAGCACGTAGCTTAGCTGATCTGTACCCCGCCGAGCCATGACACGACGACATCTATTTAGCTTCTAAAATTAGCAATTGACGGATCCGCGCTGACATTATCACGCCCATACGGACTGCAAGTTCATAACCGCCTACCTGCACGCTCTGCCAGTAGACTCATGAATATGCGCAAACATCCTGCACATACCACTCTCACTGAATCCGATTTCTCCCACGCTGGAAAGAATAGGTCGCACATTACGATCGAGGCAAACGAACATTGCTCCATTAGCCCAACTAGAACTAGTACTAACCATGATCTGCATAATAACAGGCACTCACTAAAGGACCAGCGATCAAGACCCCGACATAGGTCGGATAAACAGCCGCGCACCATCGTGACCACCCTACGCGAAGTCTCCCGTGTTGCGCGCAGCACCTACTCTCGCTCCGTCGCGATCACAAGCTCAGATATAGCCCGAATTCATGGTACATATCTGTCGAAACCAATTCGAACTTGTACCTACGCCACGTCCTACCTGTACAGAATACTCATATAACCCGCACCGACCGACTTCGCAAGCGCTATTATACACGGCCAGTATAGCGTCCACGAACACGCGTCGTCCTCATAGGGCGTTTCCCCACAAATCTTCTCAACATGCTTATGCTACGAGCAACTCCGGGAACATATTGTCGTGAGCGATGCCTGCAACCATGCCGCCCACAACGCCACCTATCGTGCTAATTATCGATAGCATGCTCCATCCGCATAGCCTGAAAAAGTCTAGCCATAGTCAGCGCCCTCAATTCTGCCACTTTAGTCAGACATAGGAATCGATTATTCTCCAGACAGCAGCATATCGGCCGCCAAAGCCCGCTTGTCCATGCCATGCCTCTAGCAATCAGACACGCCGTTGCATGACCATGCCTGCCCGCCCACCGTCTGCCTAACACCCCTCGCTCAATCACCTAGAGCACCATCCGTCCAGCGCTCTGCTCGAACATGAGACCCTATCACCACCATTAACTTCTAAATTAAATCTGCCTGCCTTAACGCTAATCGCACCATACTCAGGAGCAACTTCGTCCCGGCACCCAAAGCCACTGCCGGCAAACAGCTGCTAATAATGAATTTGCTATCCCTCTCACAAATAAACTTGTGGCCAAGGATGAAGAAACAACATTACTAACCATACGCTTATAAATCCGCAACGACTTTCGTAGATGACATGATAATGATACCTAGGATCGCCGCTGCCAATGCACTAGCCGCTTGTCAGACCGCAAACATCTAGAGCCCAGCCAACACAACTATTAAGCATGAAGCTCCAGAGCACAAGTTAATTACGTACATTCGAGCAATTACACCGCCATTCCTACGCAAAGACGCGCTATCGCAGACACTATGCGGTGCGCTCGCTATCCGCCCGCAAATGCCGTGAGACCCCCAAAAAATGACATATCCTTCGCATATTCATGGCTGGCTCTGACCTGACGCGTGGGCATCCAGTCCCCGTGTTCATCGTCATCCAGACGATCCATCAACTAGCCGTCAAAATACGACCGCCAGTCAGCCGCAAGTCCAATCAGCCAGCTAACCCATTCATCCACAACCACGCGTTATCACAGCCCATATTTTTCAAAAGCATCGCGATAATGACGGAACTGCGTTCGCCTTGACATCCTCAGCCACGAAGCAGCTTTGGCGCGGCGGCCATTTGATTCATGAATTTGCGGGGACGACGGCTTGCAACTTGACAGCAAGCCAGTTCGCGAAACCGTCACCCAATGAGTGGATCGGAAGATGGTAAAACCAGAAACACACTGCCTTGCCGATGCGCTGTCGACCAACCGAATTCGCCGTCCATTGCACTTGGCAATGCGTTTTGCAGATCGACAGGCCCAAAGGCCGGTTCCTTCGATCACTATTCCCGTATGGGCAACGCCTCTATCAAAAATCTTTTCAAATAGGCTTTTTTGTGTATATCCTCTGGGATGCCACGTTCCCCGGTATCCGGCACACTGGAAATGTCCAAGAAATAAACCGTCGGCCTTGGTGATCAAATATCTGCAATCAGGTTCAATCCGGCCATCTGCGCGTATAGTGAGGAAGTCGTGCTTGAGAAAATTATCGATCCATGTTCCGCGTACGCGTAGCGATCTTGATCACCGATATATTCAGGACAAAATCGGCGCAGAGTTGATGCAATCATATCAAGCATTCTCTCTCGCGCATGCGGCTGCCACGTGTCGGCCCGCCTTTTCGACAAGTTCCGCCAGATTATCTCGCGCATTGCAACATTAAGCATGCCACGCCATCGCACGCGGGGCATATTCGATTGATAATTCAGCCAGCACAGACACAACAGTTGGACCCTCTGCCGCTATGTCGGCGTCCAGTCAAACCTGCTTGAGTTAGTTACGGGCTTCAAGTCCCGTACATGCCCTTCAGCAAATTCCAATGTTCGCCAGGCAATAGGCTCTATTCATTGTGTGCGAATGTCGTGGCTCCATCAATCGCCTTAAGGAACCGGAGATTTTGATATTATTCGCCGCTACGGCTGTCGCGCACCGCGCTGCTCAGCGCATTTATTTCTGCTGCCACTCAGTTCACATTTCGGCAACAACCCGGTTGAGCCCAGTGTTGCTCGTTTTAAGCTTCTTCTTCTTCTGCTCGCTCCTTCAGCGTCGAATCGTCAAATCTCCAGCAAATGGCCCGCCGCCCTTTGCCGTTCGCTGCAGCTTATATCCGCATTCTAATATTCCCAGCTACTGCGCCTCGCCTAGCACGTATTCCTCGCCGTGCATATCTCATGAAACCGCCCATCAAAGCCGTAAATAATAACTCGCACCGCCCATCCGCCCGATCTTTTTTCTGGCAGCGGTAACCGCCATCCTCAGCCAGCGGAATTTTACCATAAATCATCACAAAACCGAAAAATCTCCTTCGACATTCTCGAATCATATCAATCATTCTTCCTCAGATGCCGCGATGAGTATAGACCATCTTTTCTGATCGCGCGGGTGCCCTGGTATATAGCGGAAATTGTTCGAAATGGTGACTCGCGGTTTTTCGAAACCGAGCACATTGCAAAAATTGTCTGAGCCAATGAAACTGTTGGATCCTCATCACCGTTAAAAATGTTGCAACATTTGCCAAATTTGGCGCTTGACCAGCGAAAGTTGTCTGCCGGTGAACATGTCGAGCAACTCGACTTCATTTTTGTTGAAGCTGCTCCTGCGCCAGCGCCAACGAACGGCTTTCGATTCCCAGAAGCTGTTCGCGGCCTCTGCGCGCCGCGGTTTCGCTGCGTGCCAGCCGCCGTTCAATCAACCGCAAACGCTGGCCTTGATCCGAGGGCGTATATTCTTCCTCCAAGCCTGCTCATATGCTCCGGATTACCATTGGAATTGATTTATTGTTGGTGAATTGAGCGGAATATTGCTGTCTTGCCCGTTGTTCCGCATTTCGGGGCATCATAATTTTTCCCGAACGGCTTGACGGGATCATATGGGCTGTCCATCAGGCAGCGGGTTCATCGCCAACTCCCTTGTGCGCCCAAAGCGGATGCCAAAATTATGTGGCCAGGTTTGCCAACGAGATTCAGGCATAATATTGCAAATATGGCAATGGACTATGAGCATTATTGTACCAAGCTATCTGATCCTCCATAGTGCTTCGAAATGGCGCGATTTCAAACCTGTCCCGGCGGGCGGTGTCGACCGCCGCCAGTTCCAACGCTTTCCGCGTTTTCGCATCATATAGCATTGCAATGTGGTTATGCTAATAATACACCTTTGATCAATCCAGTGGACAAAAGCAGGAATTCGAGGATGCTGGAACTCAGAATTGACTCATATCTACCCGAACGGGCACCCAGGGCGCTGGACGATGTCAGCCTCGTCGATCCCCAAGGGCATGGTTCGGTTTGGCTGCCGGTCCCAGACTGGGCGGGGAAATCGACCTTTGATGCGGACCGTGGCGACGCTGCAGGACGGCCGGCAACGCACCGGAACAATATTCCGTTTTTGGGATCTCGATATATTGCAGAACCTGAAAAAACTGCGGAGACGCTTGGGCTAGCTGCCTCAGGACTTCCGGCGTTTACCCGAGGGTTTTCCGCCTATGACATGCTCGACCATATTTTTGGCGATATTGAAAAAGGCGTTGCTTCGGCGGCCGACCCGCAAGGCGACGTCGAAACCCCTGCTCGATCAGACCAAACTTGTGGATGTCCGCAAAAAGGCGATTGCCGGTTTCTCCGGCGGCATGCGTCAGCGTTTTCGGCATTCGCCCAGGCGTTGAATCGGTAATCCCGAGCTGATCATTGTCGACGAGCCGACCGCGGCCTCGACCCCGAGAACGCAACCGCTTTTCTCACCTGCTCGCCCGGAAATTTGGCGAGAATTGTCGTGGTGACTTCTGTCCCACCCATATCGTCAGAGATGTGTTCCGATCTCTGCCCGAATTATGGCGATTTCATATTCCGAAGGCGGATCGGATGACCGGGGCGCCGCCTGGAACCTGCCTCGAAAAAAGCCAAGGCACGGTCTGGGCCAGGACGATTTCACCCGCGACCAGCCTGGATTCAGGCCAGGGCCGAAATTATAATGTCATCTCCACCCGCTGTTTGCCCGGCCACCACGATATCCAATGTGCTGGCCGAAAAAAACAACCCGGAGCGGAGCCTTCCACTCTGGTCTGGATGGCGGGCTGGGAAGACGTCTTTTGCGACCCTCCGTCGGCGCGCGCAACGGACAGCGCACCACAGATGCCCGCTTGAAGCCCGGGAGGATAGTCGATGTTTGCCAAAAATCGCTGGCATTTGAGCATCCGGACCTACCAGTTCCGGCAAAACCCGGTTTTCTGGGCGTTTTGCCATCCTGTTTTTCCTGCTCACTTTCGGCGCGGTGACGGCCAGAAATATTACCATTGCAGCGCGGGCAATGTCAACGGTCAACTCCCCCGTCCCGCGATCATGCAGATCAGGTCAGATCCTGACGATGTTTTCATGTTTGTTAACTCACACCTCTGACACATTTGGTCGCCAATGTGATCGTGTCATGCAATAGAGTAAATATGGATTGAGTAATGCGCAGAGGCCATTAAGTAGTGGACCCAGATGGGTACCGCACCTACCCAGGTACGCTAAAATGCTGATACATATTTCTCGTTTGGTCGGTTTCTAGTGCGTATGAATCCAATAATACTGTATCGCCGACCTAGTCGCCTTTGTCCGAGTCTGCGTGCCGCTGGACGAATTATCATATCGATCTGGTGACAAGATTTACTCTGCATCCGTGCTGGACCGGAAACCCGTCCTGGTACTCGCTAACGACTCAGCGCTAATTCTATCCTGGTTAATCCTATTCATATGAGACGGTGCTTCCGGGAGTAATTATACTCTGACACTCTCTCCTTATTCTTCTTGCGATCGCCACCGCGACCCGTTCGATGATCTAATAACCGTGGAATGTCCGGGTTCGTCGTCCATATTACTTGGGCTGTATATCTCAGCTTCACTGAAACCGTCATCGGCGAACACGCCGCGTCCAATGGCAGTGCAATTGGACACTCCTTGGGTCCGCATTATTCGAAACCATATCGGTCTGGGCCGCTGGCGGTCAATTAATCCTCCGGAATATACTGGGTCAGGTGAACGCGGTATGCGCAGACAGCCATGCTTCTCGGCGTGGCTGCAAGAATTGAGGCAAGCGCATGGCTTCTACACAACCGCGCTCTGAATTTGCGTGTCGAGGCCCTCATAACCTTGCTTTGTCCCTGAAGAAGCTTCCCCGCCGGGACTATATCCCGCAAAAATTCAGTTTTTCGCCGAACGCCTCTGGTATTTTTCCACAAAGGTTTGCAGGTTTTGTGAAGACAACTATAGCGACAAAAAGCAGCGGCGAAACTCGAAGAAAAACCGTATTGAAGCCTCCACAAGATCGTTTGGATCATCTTCCCGCCTCAAAGAGATCCAGTGTCGAGAGAAGTCCGCATGGTCCCGATAATTTCTTGGTGAACCCAGATGCGCCTCTAAATGCGGATGGTGTTTTTACGCAAGGACTCTCCGCCTTTTTTCAGATCTCCATGGCGTCATCGATCTGTTCAAGTCAGTGCCAGTACAGTGAGCGTGTTTGCTAATACGATAACGTAACAACTTTATATGCGCGCACCGACCGTGTCTGTTACCCGCGTCACCTTTTTCCCTGATCGGTATGATGCAGGGATACCTTTGCGATCATCCGTTCATCATTGCATCCTATTATGCTGGCGAACTGGTCTTGCAGGGACCGTGATCGAAGATGCACGAGATCATCGATGCCACCGCTCTGCAAACGGTGGGCCTATATGGCGACCGAAAAACCACTGGCTGAGTTCACTCGTGCTGTCTCAGTAAAGGCCCTGCTGGTTGTGTCCGCCCATTGCCGTCCTCATCGGACGATCCAAACGTCGATCACTGCAGGACCTATTTTTTGATCATTTGAACTGACCATTATAAATATTCATCTTGGTATGTTCTGCCGCTACAGCGTTGACCTGATACCTTTATGGTCCGGAAACGGACGGTTCTTTGTCGGTCTTTGTCCAGGCGCTGATGTAGATCTATCCGACAAAATAAATGGAATATTATACGGTTTCGGGCGAGTCAATAATGCTGTGCATATTTTATTCGACGAACGCTGAATTAATCTCGACTTAATATGAAACATCCGCTGAGAAAATTTTAATAATAAATCTGAGTATCCAAATGCAGTTTCCTGTGGACCACGTTGTCCTTCCGATAGCTGAACGCTGAAGCAATATCAAAAAGCGCGGCGGCTGCTATATTTGGCTGGCTGGCGGCTCTAGTTGGAAGCGGTTTGCCGACTGCGATATTCGCCGTGATGCGGTCTGCACATCTTGGCTGGATGGCTCGGACGGGAACCGAAAATTCTCCGAGCCTGACTGCCTCGCAGCCTGCGTCAGATGCCGCGTCGCCTGGCCGGTACGCCCGGTGTGATCATTGGCTGCGCAGACTCAAGCCTATTGGCTTACCTCAGGGAACTCGCGTCGGAACACTACTGGGTAGGTTGCCCGACCTAAATCTTTTTTTGCGCCTTTGATTTTAATCGTCCACCTCTACTCCAACAGGTTGTCTCCCGCACTACTCTCTAAAACACCTATATTCTAAACTCTGGCCTTTAAGTTATCCTAAAAAAAACACCCATTATACCGAAAGGGGAAATTTTCCCGTTGTGGATATGAAACCCTGCAAACGACTAAGCAACATCTTGGGTAATGGTATATATATGGAATTTTTAATTGTCTCGTTTGATCTTTGAAAGTAGATTTTCGTTCTTATTATAATATGAACATCGCTTAAATACCACAGCAATAAATTCGCTGTAGCGACGGACAGTTGCCGAGTAGAGAAGAAGAAGCTCGCAGGACTATAGAGAAGATAATATTCCTCAAATTATAGAAAATATCTGCCCGCAGACCGCGAGTGCACAGTACAGATCACCAACTGGCCAATGGTCAAAGATCTCTTTCCGCAACGAGAAAACCGGGATCCGGAGTTCTAAAGCTCCTATCCCGTCAGCTGATCAACGACACCCGACGCACCGATATGGAAAGAACCTTGTGCGATGTGCGGTTCAATGATCCCGACGTCATGGAAAGTAGGCGTCAGTTATAAAAAATCAATATTAGCTGGAGCGCATAGAGAACTGAGCAGTACCGAATCACCGTTTATGTTGAATAGCCTCGAATAACCCTTTACAGATACTCTGGATTATAGACCAAGTCCTTTCCGCCAGTATCGTGAAGGCTTAGACGGTAATCATTTTCCTTCCAGAGGAGTAGATCTGAGTATAATTTTCAAGGGGAAAAGTAAGAATAAAGAGTGCAAAGTAGTGCTGATATTATTCTGAAGTCAGAGTGGCGGTGGTGCGAAGATATCCGCGACCTCAGCTTTCAGAACAAGCTCCAAGGCATGTCACAGTGGCATATATATGCGCCTATCCGTCGACAGAATATAGTACAGGATCACCGCGCTTGGTACCAAGAACGAATAACGTAATCCTCCAATCAATGGTGAATTCTCGCCATGGCCATCCGGCCAATAGGCAATCGCAAACAAGTCTGCTTCCAGCCTGATACCGGCAGACCCGGCGCAAATATGCCTTGCCCCGAATTGCGGCCTGCCAAGCTGAGATGAATCGCGCGGGTATTGGCGCAATTTTATTGTGATCGGAACTCGAATACGAACATTGAAATTAATTAAATGACCCTCGATATCATGGTTCATGGCACGACCCATTGGGCTCTAAACCTCCTATATCGCGCGGCAGCACAATATGCTGAGTGATGAAATTTCCCAGGGCGACAGCGCCATTGCCCATTTCGTGTCTAAATCCCCCGATATTGGGATTATCTCGATCCAGTCGGCACGACCTATGCGTGAACGAAAGAACCGTGGACCGCTTGATTCGGTGTCCGAGATAGTCCTATCTATTTTAACATTATCCAAAATCCACAAGACCATTCAACGAAATAAATTTCAATAAAATCGAATATAGCGGAATAAGACCCTCGACCCTGTGCAGAACTAGTAGAGCATCTTTGGCCTTATTAACAAGAAGAAATTTCTCTGTGTGACCTCCTATTAATTAGTCTAATGTCGGATCTCCCTGTCATTGCGCTGGTTCCTAAATCCTCCAAATTCGGTACAATCTTTTCCCCAGTAAAGGCGTAAATGCACACGTCAATTGTAACCTCTCCGGACTTTCCGCTCTAACAGAACTGGCACCGATTGCAACTCTTTTCCCTGGGAAAGAACCAATCAGCTTCACCTGGATCGGATCACGACGAATAGTGACATTATCATACGAAAATCCCGACTATGTCACCTATTGTTCGATCAAACACACATAAATTTTTGGCAATCAATATTAGGGACGAACCCAATCAGAACATGAATACAGCGGAACCAAATATCGCAGGGCTGTATCGCTGTCTGGTCGAAACCATGGCCGCAATATTCGGCGCTGTTAGAAGCTGAATCCAGAAAGCAAAAGCTATTGGATAAGAGTCGAGTGATAGAATAAATCACGCCGTTTCCCTCAATGAACTCGAGATAATTATCTCAATTGCCCGCGGCAACGGTGAGAGAGGCAGAGTGTGAAGCTTAGAGACCTCGCCTCCTGAGAGCGCGGGTCGAGAACCAGGGCTATATCCATTATGGCGATGGCGAGCTGTGGTGAGATTATAGTAGCACCTGCTGCAACGTGACGACTCGGCGAAGACCGGTCTAATATTATGCTCGCCAAGCTTCTGGATGCTAAAATTCAAGGGCCCCTTCACGTGTTAGTTGAACACAAGACTTCGCGACACGATCTGGTCGAACTGGTTTTCAAATCGCCTGCGCCAAATGATTGCCGTAACGGACAGCTTGTTTATCGGGAATTTTGCTTGGAGAAGATCACGCTCTATGATCTTGGAAGGCCGGCCGATGAATCCTGCCCAAGGTTCAAAAAAACTGGCCGATGTCGCTATCAAAACCGAAATTCGATCGAAAGCCCGGCAAAAATTTTACCGGCGATGGTCTGGGCAAGGAAACCGAAGCCGGACCTGGTCAACAGAATATCAAGATATCGTGTCACTTCAATTAAAACTCACCGCAACAAAACCGGGCGGTCGGCGGAGCATTCAACAGGGCCAAGGCATGTGCTCTACAAAAGGCGGTTCAACAAGATCGCGTCCGGGCCGTCAAGAAAATCAGCGATAGTGACCAGAAAACGTCCGCTATTTGCGCTGCGTTACGTATCCCTATAATAAATATATCGACCGCAACAGCGACGACAATATTGTCGAGGTGTCAGGAACCCTAGGTCGCTGACCTATGCGGTGTGGGTTCCCCCCGCCACTGGAAGCTGCCCTATCTCTGGAGACGACGGTCAAGAATAGCTTCGTTTGATGTCCAATGCGCATGCCAAACAAATGCGATTTTCTCTCATAATGCCGCGTGTCGGTACACCACAGTCTAATCGGAACTAATGTCGATCGGCCAAAAGGGCGAATGGATGCGGAACACAGAAAAAAAAAGATATCCAGCCAATTAAATGATCTGGCGATGCCCTCAGCACGCAGTAAGTTCAGTCACTGTACGAAAAGCTTTTTCCGCACCATCGTTCGAGGACCGAGGTGGGGACCGGCGCTCTGGCGTGCGACCGGAACGGCAGCCAATTCGCTGGCGCTCCGCCCGCTATGTGCCAGCCGCATCAGGGCATTTCATCTGTCACCGCGAAGGCCCATATCGAGCAGGATGAGGCCGGGCGCCCACTTTCTTCACCGGGCCCGGCGCCAGCTGATGGCTGCTCGGACGCTTGCAGCACCGTAGGCCAAAAAAGCCTACACGGACGGAAAGCGATCGAGGCCTCACCCTTTGCGCGGCAATCCGCGACGATGTCATAGGTTCAGCCGCCGGCTCGCTTCTATATAACCCCGAATTTGCATAAAATGACCAAAAGTATTTTAATTTTAGGAGTTATCGACCAACGGCCAGCGAAAATTTAATTGCCCAATGGTTGTACCGCTCACGAATAGAAGTGACGCACAGCCTGTCCGGAAAGTCGCCAAGCGCGCGGCGGGCTCTGGCCGATCTGCATTATGTGTATCGGCGCGCGGTTTTAGACCAATGCCGGTTGCGCCACGCTCGGAAGTCTGCTCGTCCCCGCACCCGATCGGACGCTGGAAGGCTGGCGTCCAGAGCTGACGCTGAGCTTCGGTTTTGTCATGCTCTATTTAAAAATATGGCCGGGATGGGCGCCCCAGGAAGCGCCGATAATTGTTTTTGATCCCGTGCAAAAACGGCCAAGCCTGACATATCCAATGATATAAAATCGCCCGGCAAAGCCGGCCCGGGCATCTGCAGTCAAGGCCGCTTCTCGCCACGCGCGATAGATACTTGGCGATGCAGTTTCGAGGTTTTATTATCATGGCTGGCTGACCAATAGTGCTGGGGACGGCCAAATGCCCGAAAGCGCCCAGATTCATTGCTAAGGCCGCTTAGCGACCGGCTGGCTATCCAACGTCGAGGCGGAATCGAGATTTTTCATTCCGGCTGTCCCCGGCGGCCCGAGGGCGCACCTGCGCGGCATCGGGGCTTGATGTTTACGACTGGGGCCGAAGTCAGGGCGCGGCTAGGTGGACCAGCTGGAGACCACAGTGACCGGATGATATCGCCCGCTATCGCCCGAGTCGTGTCACTTGTCTGCCTTGCTCGCTGGAGCGACGACTAGACGAGCCGCCTGAAGTCAGCCTAGGTCACCCCCACATTCCCATGATCCCGTTCCCTTGCCTGGGTCTCCCGCTGATCTGGTCGTAGATCGACCCCTTGGACTTGGAATGTTAAGAAAACCTTGAGTCCAAGAGACCAGGACTTAATACCGAGCAAGTCGTTACCGAATATGCTAGCCCTGTAATGGATTGGCCAGCCCATGGAGGTAACCCCTCACAAGTTGCCTAATAGCGTAGTTGGCCCTCCGCATAGCAGCTTGCACGTCACTGTCATATTACTATAGAGTGCGTACTTTCAGTTTTTTCTCACCCACTCACTTGAAGCAAGTTTCGGTCTCGCCGCCTATTTAATCAAGGAACCGATAGATTTGACCCTATACGACTTCGCTTACACACTTTGCAGCAATTTTGGCGAGGCCCTAACTATATGGCGTTCATTTATTCTGAATCGTTAATTCTCAATTAGTTGAATTTCACCGGAAAATTATTTGGACCGCACATTCCGTGCACTCCGCTCCTGCAATGTTTCGGCTTTCTTTAGATAAAAACATCGGCCGTGGTCACAATTGTTGTACGTGTACATCCCTGAGCATGGCTGGCCGTGATCTTAACTAAGAGATGGGAACTTATGCGTCAAACTGTGTTCGTTTTTTCACGAGGCTCAAACAATGGTTCGGAGTCCCGCAAC
>Ga0163217_1030957_pt1 | contig 12360 bp, 6 predicted proteins | sample SynspAceP_FD_185933 | JGI IMG/M metagenome (GOLD analysis project Ga0163217, IMG submission 185933) | Saline lake microbial communities from Ace Lake in Antarctica - Synechococcus sp. Ace-P (PacBio error correction) | ecosystem: Environmental > Aquatic > Non-marine Saline and Alkaline > Saline ... | reverse complement strand
GCACGGTCTCACCCAGAATCACCAAACCCACTTTAGAAAAGCCAAAGATCAATTGTGAGAAACTTCATTTACGGCATGCAGCTGAAGTATCGACCTGACCCATGACGAAGCTTAAAGAGCTATGACCTTTCTATAAAACAACAATGACAGCGAAGTTGATCGATATACTTTCTGCAAGTTGGACGAATTAGAATCAACATTTGCTCTACTCAAGAACTTCTAGGGACAGCGACACCAAAAGTACGCTTGGCGATAAATTTGACTCTAGAGAAAATGGCTGCAAATAGAGCTCAACAACCTAGAAAATCAAGCAGACAAAACAGCCCGATTACTGAAACGAAGCTGAAGCAAACCAACCTCCAAACAACTACAAACTGTTTGGCTATGGCAGCTTGTAACCACCAACAAGGAACAATTTCTCTCCATTCCATACGGTAAACTAACGTTGGACACCACCCGAATTTAACTTTGTGATTTATTGCCTCCCCAATTGGACAAAATTTAAATGGCAAAACGGTTGGTGATCTTTTTCGTTTAATGGGGAAGAGATATAGTATTTTAAGTTATTGATGAGATTCATATTTTTAATTGCAATAAATATACTTTCGTATTTTTGTTTAAAATCATTTAGATTGTCATACTATACAATTAAAAATCAGCGAAAAAGTCTACATTAATTCAATTGGTATTGAGTAATTACTAAAAGACGGAAATCAGATAGTGAGTAAAGTTCTGAATCTATGGTTACAAAAAAAATACCTACAACAAGAATTTAAATGAAATGAGAGCGGAAGCCAATTTCATTCTCAAAGGAACTCGGGAAACAGATTAGATGAAATGTATAATTAACTTTATGAAAATCAATTTATAAAGACCCATTGTAGATCGCTTTAGAAAAACAAATTAGATACTTCGCTAAGGCATTCCAAGTCACCATAAAAATTAAAAACCGAACTCATTCAGAGAATTAAAAGAAATTCCTGTAAATCCATATTTAAACGGAAATCAATCTATTTTGAAAATGATTTAATCCGCGATTTAATTTCAATGATATACAAGTGGTTTTCTAGATGAAATAAAATTCAAAATTGAAGTATCGGTTTTACTTAAAAACCAAGAGAATCGACTGACTAGGTTCAATATAAGAAAAAAGTTTCATTACAAAACCCTAAAACCTCCCAAACAAATGTATCGATAAAGTTGTTTTGGTATGAGTTTACTTTTAATTGGAATTGGTATGAGATTTGAGTATTCTCTAAGTCTCTAACTCATAAAGCCGCTAAAATAGACTTCCTTTAAACTTTTTTTTCCAACACCCTGAGTGGAATGTTTTTATTTTTTACCTTATCTTCGGATTTGAAAAATGATTTGACGAATTGGATGGTAAAATATTTATCCGTTTTTAAGTGTTCGCCGAGTGAAATGACAACGACTCATCTTGCCGTAGGTGGAAACGACATTAAACGACTAATAAACGCTTTTATGATTGATTTTAAAGTAAATAAAGTTAAAATATTAAAAAAATAATATTATCCTGACATAAGGTGAATAAACGTACCCTTTCCCTTTATCGGATTGTTGTGGTTATTATGATGAAGAAAAAAATCTATTTAATATTATTTTTAATCTTTCAGTCTTAACTGTATTTCTTCTGACTGTTCCTAACTTGAATTATTCCCAAGCGATTATTCGAGGTCTTTTATTATCTGTTTGCCATCGTGTTTGTTTTTCATTTTAGTTATTACCACTAAAAAGACTCCTTAAAGGCTTGACTGTCGTAAAACATTTTGGACGACATCGCTCTTAATATTTCTTCTTCTTTGCATCTATCAAACTCATTTGGACCAGCAGGATATGCACTTGATAAATATAAAGTACATGAATTGCGAAAGAAGCTGAAAATCAGTGTTGAGTAATTATATAAAATAAAAATGCCAAATTTCCTAGCTCTATTGAACTATCGATTTTGGGAATATTGCCATCTTAAGGTTCCAAGCTGAGAAAGAATGATAAATTCATCAACCGAAATTAAAGCAGAGTTAGAAAGAGATGAGCGACTATCTAGATACTTTAAAAGAAGAAAGTTGAATTTATTAAATATGAAAATTAGGTTTCGGAATAGTTACTTTCTAAAAAATAGAGATGGAAGAAGATATGTTTAGAGTAGCTTTTTGTTCGAGTTAGACAGCAGCCTAAAGGTATTAAGCATCATAATGAAACAGAACTTTTAACTAGTATAAATCAGGATGGATTATTTTGGGAAAGAAAAAAACTAACCCGCACAACAAGCTGTATAATTGCATTGTGGGTAAGGTGTTTGGCAAGTTTCAGTAGCATATTTTCAAGCTCGCAAAAATCCGGCTATCGGATTTTGTTTTGGGAGCAAATACCAAAAACCGCAAAGCGGTTTTTGTAAGGCTAAACTGGAAATTGTATCTTTATCAAGAACCACAACGCACCATACAGTAAACGTTGTGGTGCATTAAAAAAATCGGTTTTTTAAATGAAAAGATGAAACTGTTTATTCTGCGATATTTTATCATTAGCAACAGCTTCGCAATAGAAGTGTTAAAATAAAGCCATAATTGATATTGCTGATGCTATTAACATGCTCTTCCGACTCAAAACGAATTAAATCAACAATAACTTGGCTTATATAAACAAGATTAATTCCAAAAAAGATAAAAAAATATAAAATTAACTGTTAAAAGGTAAAGGATGCTATACATCAAAGCCGAAATGGACAGGACTACTTATTTTCGATATGGAAAAAATGTTAGAGAAGGAATTGCTAATTGTATTGATTAATAATAACATTTAAAAACTTGTAAATATTTACGGTTCTTATAGTAAAACAACATTTAACTTACTAAGCATTTAATCAACTAATTGACTAATTACAAAAAACGATATTCAATATTCTGCAAACTGCAACTTGATATAGCACGTTAATTAACTGTTGGACGGATAAACTTCTTCATAATTTGACTATAAATTTGTGTCTAAATGACCTTTCGCCAAGGTAGATTTTGAAACAAACAAAATCCGCAAAAACATATTGTATTTTCAATTTATTCACTTATTTACTGTGTAAATTGACTGAGAAATTGACCCGAGTATTTTCTTGTAAGTGCCTGACTCTGAAAAACAAAACGCAACCACAACATAATGTAAAATTCATTGGGGTTTAGGCAGTTAGTGTATTTGGTGCTATTTGACCGTCCCACAAAAATCCGTCTGGCGGATTTTACGGGACGACCAAAAAAATCTGCAAATCCCAGCCGGTTTGTTATTTGTAAACATGATTATATTACTTTTACTTAGCCCCAACAAATCTTACATGGGCGTTAGGGCAAAATTAAGGTACGGGTAAAGGACATCCTTTACAAGTTAATAGACATAGTTACACTTTTGGACGTATAATCTGAACACCAATTCAGATTTTATTATGCCTTGGAAAGTAAACAACAACTATGGAACAAAAATTAGAGTTTTATCAGTGCATGGAGAATCAAGACATACCATACTGAATATGTAGAACTTTCGAAATTCTCGGACCAACCGCTTATAAGATGATTGATCGGTACGAAAAATTCGGTAATAGACGGCTCTAGAACGAAAAGAAAAACACCCAAAAGCCATCCTACAAAACGCTGAAAAAAGTAGAGCGAAATATCCTGATTTAAAGGAAAAATATCCTCGTTGGGGAGCCAAAAAAAATAAGGGGTACTATTGTTTAAAAGCTGTTTTGGAAGAAAGATATTCCATCAGTGGTTACTGTTCACAATATCCTCCATAAAAATGCCTTAGTTAACCTCAAGAAGCGTCATAAGAGAGTGAAGCCTATCTTCCCTATTTTTTGATCCTAAAGATTTGCAATGAAATTTGGAGTGCAGACTACAAAGGAATTCTATATGTGGCAAAATAAATACTGGTCATACACTCACAATTGCAGACTCAAAAAAGTAGATTTTATTTGCTTCAAAAGGTCAGTTATCATGAAATACAAAATTAGTAAGCAGAGTTTACAAGGGTTTTAGGAATATATGGGCTACCTAAACAAATACTACTGGACAATGAAGTCCCATTTGGATCTGTGCGAAGCAATTCAAACGATTTACTAGACTTTCATATTGGTTTATTTGAGCTTGGAATAATGCCAGTGTTCTCTGAAATCCTGCACACCCAGAACAAAACGGAAGACATGAGCGAATGCATCGTGATTTTAAAAGGCAGCTTGTGCAAAACCTTTTCACCTATGATTTAAAAAGCCAAGCAAAGACGTTTAAATTACTTTATGAGGCAGTTTAATCATGAAAGACCCCGGAAGCCTTTAGACATGAAACACCAGGAGAAGTTCATAATTTTTCAACTAGACCATTCCCGGAAAGAATAACGAATTTGGAATAGATTCAGATATGAAGTTCAGATCGTTAACTCAAAACGGAGCTCTCAGATGGGCAACTCATTATGGGTGTATAATTACAACAGCCTTAAAAGAAAATATGTTGGATTAAGACCTATTGGGAAATGAATGGAGAGTATATTATAGAAACGTATTTTTAGGTTTCTTTGATTGAAGTAAATAAAAGAGATAAAATTAAATCAATAAGGTTATGTCAAAACTTAGTGTAAAGCATGTGTCTTAACTTTGTAAAAACCCATGGTATCTTAACGAACATAAAAAAAATATGGACATAGATCTAAAATTTAAAAAATGCTGAGTTTAAAGAGTACTATACCTTCGGTTACTTTAAGCGTTTCAATACAAACTTTTTCTTAGCGATATAAAAAGACATTTAGATTTACCTAATTCATTTGAGGGAATCAAAATCTATCCTCTTGAAATCCTAAGGCGAACTAATCCTGAATTGCAAGAATTTTAAATTCAATGGAATTCAAAACCTCTTCAAATTAAAATCAAATGGAGCGACCAAATATTTCCTTGATAAAGGAGGGTTTATTAAATCTTCAATGACACGAATACTTCTTTAGAAAAAAGCAACTAAAAAGAAGGAAAGGAAGTTGAAAACCAACTTTAGACATCCACGCTTAAAAAATTGGCAAAGAAAACATTTTGGCCTTTATTTTCTTCGCTTTCATTTGGTTTGCCTTAAGTGTTTTAATTTCATAACCAGTCATAAATATTCAAAAAAAAGAAGAACATACCAAAAAACAAAAAAAACATTTGAGGGCATGGGGAAAAAAGGAATTTAGGAAAAAATTTGAATATTTTCCATTTCAAACCATGAAAGGGTCGATTCTTTGCGTAACCTCCAAAGGTTTCGAATAAATACAGAAAATAAAAAAAAATATTGAACAAGATAATGACTTTACTGCAAAAAGCAAAATAGCAAAATAATTAAAACTGTCTTTTTCATAATTCAATTTATCGTCAGACTTTAGCTTATGCAGGGCTTCCAAACATTTTTCCCTTTTATTTATCGTTGGACTAATTACAAGGCTCGTAAATGGACTGGAACAAAGCGGAGTAAAAAAGAATGCCCTAAACATTCTTGTATAAGGGACATAGTGGCAGGCAGGTTATTAAACTACTTCCTTTTCTGATGCTCCGCAAAAGTGTTTTCCCATTCTTTCCATTTTGCGTATTTTGCTAATTAGCTCAATATTTAATTTATTCTTTATTATTTCCCACTACGCCATCATACAATGGGCGTTGTGCATTCATGCAGAAAAAGACGATGAAACTGAAATCATCATAAATAATACTAAACCTGTTTGACAATCTTGTCCTTTACTAAAAGTATGAAACCGAATGGATTTTTAAATCCAATGGGTTGACAGTATTGAAAACGAGCTTCTCATTCAAGGAACAAATGGAGTTATCCTGAAGGTTTACAAGAATAAAATTTGGCGACAAGTTAAGTTTGCGCATGGAATTTGTCGCCAGAAGTAGACGTAATGGAAAAAATGAAGAAGGCAAAAATATACCCAGACTCCTTAAAGCCTTCTATTTAATTGTCGATACCACCCATTTGTTTCATTCAATTAAATCAGGAAGCTTGCGACTTATGAATGGACGGGCACAGGATTTATACTTTTAAGAAGCAAGCGGACAATACCATTATCGGACAAACGCTTGTAATGTTTCTATCATCAGTAGTCTAAACATTAAAATTAAGGATGATTCATGTAACGCATGGATTGACATCAAACAGCATTACAGAACTTGGACAGCATAATTTCCATGACCAAGGACAAATTAAATAGCAGCATGCTGTTTGAACAAAAGGATAATAAGCAGAATTTGAATGGAAATTTGCAAAACACCTGAAACTCGGAAAAAGAAATTTATTGGAAAGGATTGATTTTACAGTGAAGATTAAAAAATTAAAAAAGCACGAAAGCACAATCGAGTAGATGGCTCCGACTTAATATAAGCCGAGTTCACCTCTCACACCACCGTACATACGGGTCTCGTATACGGCGCGTTTCAATTACTGATACAACAACGTTTGTAGTATTCGACTAACTATTATAAAACCTCTCTTTTGTTAGCAACCTTACCACTTTCTTTGCTTTCAAGCACAGGCTGCAGCTCCAAACGGCTTATCCCTCCCAAAGGCGGACAGGCTAAAACTTTGGCATGGTGCTGAGCCTGTTCATGCATTGAATTCAATATTTTAAAAGAAACCTTATTTTTATATTTACCACTCAAGGCACACACATTACCTTAAAATAACCCTGCTGGTCGCTATCGCTTATTTTTAGCCAGATCATTACGGGTAACTTAATGAAACGCTCAATCACATTATTCTTAATTACAACTCAGTAGCATACTTTTTGCCTGAACTTCAATACGCGACAAGAAGAAAAACCACTGAAATTTCAAAACTCACATTGCTGAACAGAAACACCATTGAGCCAGACCTGAAGAAAAGGGAACCCAATCAGATTTCAACCTGGTGCGTGAGACAAAAGCAGAAAAACCTATTGTTATTAAAGAAATTATCCATAACACTTACTTTCACAGTGCAACCGGACAGTTTGTTGGTTTACAATAAAAACAATAGAACTTGACAATGCGAAAGGTTATAATTAAGAATGGGCTTGCGAATATTATGTTTTATCATTCCAATTTGAACTTCAAAAATACAATGCAGATATACGCTATGAAATATTGGTATATCATTAGTTATAAACTTATATGAAATCAAAAGGGATTGGACGCTCCAATTGACATTGAAAAAAGGATTACAGCATTTAATGACTATATCGCTAAAAAACGTATTTGATTAGATTTAGATTAGAAACGGAAATTGATTATGAGAAAAACGAAATTCAGAAATTTGTTTCGCTAGACAATATTCTCAAAATTGAGTAATAACGATTTTCAGTGACAAATTTCATTTTGCAAGTTGCGACCTTTATAAAATAAAAAGCAACCGCCCAATCGAGTAGATGACTCCAAACTAATCGCGATTTAGCTATCGGGAAGCGGAGTCATACTCGCAAGCTCAGTAACCGCCTCTCCACAGTTCTCTTGAGCAACTTCGCTTAACACCATCCCGATATTTCGGGGCGGTTCAATTGTGATTGTAGTTCGTAGAATTGGGCTTACTTCTCATCCATAATTTTTATCGGGTCATTGGAAATGCATTCTACACTTTGGCCCTATGCCTTTCACCTTACCTTCAAACCATAAAAATTGAACTATTGACTTTCTTCTAATCTGAGGAACTTGCATGTATGAAAACTTGCCTACTTTTATTGCTGATAAACATAAGTCTTGTCTTTTGCTTTTCGTGCAAGAAAGTATGAGACGGATACCTGAGCCCAATTTACCTCCCAAGCATTGTGTGATGAAATACAAAAGTTAAGAAACTTCGAAATGAGGTTTTAGCTCCTGGGCCTTATGCGGGCTACTTTCGGGGCTCAAGACAGTAACTTATGCTTTTCTACAGGCTGAAGGGATGTGTATTCAGAAACACAAGACAAACAAAATTTCCGCTGGTCTGGCTTGGATGAATAATACCTCATTTGCCTGTCAGAGTTTACACAATGGACATTCAAGGACGCAAAATCGAATGATTATAGAAAAACCCACTACTCCGTATCAGTTGAGTTTATTGAATCCGGATAGAGCGATTTGCAGAAGATTTGATGGAAAACTCCTACTACCGATTCTATTAACCAAAAGCACTAGGAGAAGCTATCTCAAACAAACCGTAAACATACATTTATTGCCGAATTACAGCAGACTATCTATTGTTGCCATTGAAGTCAATGAACTTTTGATAAATAGCCCGGCATTTGGGAAGGTACAAAAAAATTAATACAGGAATTAGAGCTCGAATTAAAGCCACACATCCTAACATACAGCTTTCTGAATCGGGACTCTTGCCTATAATGGTATTTAACCAAAATGGATTTGAAACAATAATTGGGAGAAAAAGCGAGACTTACGTCAACCAAAATCAAGACTTTGTAGCTTATTAAGTTATTAATCCGTTTTTTCAAGGATTGAAAAACAATGCCGACTACCAAACTGGCCTTTGCATTTCTTTACAACAGCAAACAAGCCAGAAAACCATTGCCTTTACAAGACTACTCAAATTGCAGAAGGGACCTCATTGTAAGTGGTTTGAATTAAAATATTGCTTCTTCTGCGAAGCATCCCAAAAAGATTATTCTAGAAAACATTTACTAAATTGCCATCGTGAGGAACTATCTCTTTGTGATTGAGGTTGCCATTAAAGGACTACGAGCCCTTTGGAAACGTTCCTCCCAACGTTAAAGACTGGGCCAATTATGGGAAGATAGCCGGACTTTTAGATGAAAATGGGAAATGAACGTCGCATTGAAGCAGTTGGAGAAGTGTTTATTAAAAACGATAAAGTGTATACGATGAGTTCGTATTTGATTCGGTAATTGTGTACCAGATGAATTATGAGTAGTTTGTATTAAAAATAAAATGGCAACAAACGTAAATAATCAAACTGAAGACAAACTAAAATGTTTACATTGATACTGTTTTTTTGCTAATTTGCTTAGCAAGTTAATTTCAGTACCTCCTCCCAAATTTTAAGTGCCACAAAATCCACATGTAAATGTGATATTCCATGAAAAGTTAATTTTTTCTACCTTTACAATACACTAAACAGAGGCCTTAATAAAAGTGTGAACGAGTAATAATTAACAATGGGATCCAAAAAGAAATCATCGATGACAGCAGAATATTTTGAAGACCATAATACATTTTAAAGTTTAAAAAAATGCCTCCAAAAGAATATAAATCTATTATGAATGAGATTTGTGGGGCAAAACATGGATACTGGGAGGGCGAAATTTGATGTAGAATTAAACAAGGGTTAAGGCGCCTTGACATTTTGGGGCAGCGGCTTGTCTGCATGATTTCTTGAGAACTCGACAATTTGTTTAAGGAATAAATGCAGGCCATTAAAGAGAAAATTAATAGTCACAAAACCAATTCATATTCCTTTAGCAGGAACGGGCCCTACGCTACACTATATTCTTCCCCATTTATCCTTAGATATTCAAAACAAGATGTGAAATATAACCTTTCTAGAAGTAAAAACCCCACTTAGTTCCGGATATTAAAGAATATTCATTTCACAATTAAGGTTAGCGGATTTATGACCTAACATTTGTAAATGAAGATGCCAACTAAATCATCAAATTAAATTCTGAAGATGAACCTGACATTATTATTAAGTGAAAACAATGCAAAATTGCGTTGGCTAAAGAACAGCAGGTTCCAAATTTATTAAAATTTTTGATGAGCCAGCATAACGAAAGATTCAATATTTATTCCTGAGAAAATAGAGCATTATTGGCCTTAAAAATAAAGGCATTCTAGATTCATGAAGCAATTCAAAACCAAAACATTATACAAAGAGAGAAAGTATTTGAATAGTAAAGATGCAATGTTCCCTTCCAATCAACAGAGGACACAAAACAACAAGAGAGTTACATTCCCAAAGCAGCAAACGGTAATTGGAAAGAAAAGTTGAAAAACTCTGATCAATCAGTAATTATTTACAATTCAAGTCTATAAAAATGAAAGAATTGGGCATAATGAAAGTGGTTTGACTACACCTTTATTTCATTGAGATTTCTGATAATCTTAAAAGGTTCAATCAAAATTGACACACAATATGAAATTCTTCTGAGCCAAAATTAGATTACAAAATATCTAATTCTATCTGAATCAAAAAATTCAACTTCTCAAAGTAAATAAATGGGACTCATTAAAAAAAGATCATCTCTCATCGTAAGTATTACAATCGGATTAACCTCCTGTTTTTACTCTACTAATTATGTTGTAAAATACCACATACTCTTCAACTACGGAGAAGTAAACAAACTACATTAGCCCTAAAAAGACAATCGGCGATTGTATCTTAGCACATTAACCTTATGGTTGAGATAAATACGCTTCAAACTGACACATTTGGGTTTTTCGGAAATCCCTATCACTATTTCAAATATTGGACAGATATCAAGACAGTAGTATTACATTAACATTAAATATAACGGGGAGTTTTTGGTAAAGAAATCTCCCCCCTATGACACTTACTTACTCAGTTGTCATCAAAACTGAATCAAGAATTTCAAGTAAACTAATGTGAGTTGCAAGGAAAATCAAATAGGAAACTTTAAAAGCCCCAAACAATAAAGACTCACGCCTCTTTCAACACTTTACTTTTCAAACTAACTATCAAATTTGTTTAAAAAATAAAGTATCCTTGTTGAGTTGAATAAATAGAACAAATTAAAATCTATAACCTTCAATCGATTAAATTGAACCGACGTTTAATTCCATTTTGACCCTTTCACTTGCCACTCTAATTTTAACGCTTATCCGGTTAAAATGGCAACGGAACACATTATTTCGGTGTCACTATTAACAACAACAACTATATCTTTACTGAATTATGAAAAACATTAAAAATCGCTTGCTAGTCTATTGGTTTTTAGGAGTCATCTATTTTATTCTCCAAAAAACTGATACTGAACCTATTATCGAAAAGAAACAAGATCACATTGGTGAAAAAGCCAAATCCCATTCTGATTATTGGAGAGTAAATGTCTTATCCGTCTACAGAGTCCACAAACCAGGAAAAATTACAAGCAGAGTGTGAAAAAAACTAGGTGAGAAGCAAAATCTTAAAGCGGCGCTCAAGCCAATTTAAATAATCAGGGCTTTTAGCAAATGGAGAACGGAAGGCCAACAATTATGGAGGTCGAATCAAATTGTTATTAGTAGATTTCTAGAGACACTAACACCATTTTTTGCGCATGGTTGCCGGAGGAATCTTTAAAAACGAATTAATGGAGGAAAACAAAACTTGTTTCCATGCACTGAATTAATTTTGCTTTCAAGCAGTTTCCGATTCATCATCCAAGACCCATTGTACCCCAATACAATTTTTGCTGACTACTGCGATCGCAATTTTGGCAGTTGGAGCAGAAATTGCATTGCCGTAAAGTGAGCCGTGATGGAGGAAAAAACATGCAATCCTTCAGATTAAACAATGTAGAATCGTTTCTAAAACTCATTATCGATTCAACCCAATCGGTGCTTTGGGCATCGGTACTAGGAAATCCACGTATCAAATTCCTCACAAAGAGGAGGTTCAAATCCAACAGATATGGGAATTACCTGGCAAAACGTGCACAATGTTAGCAGCAAGCGCAGCGCTATCGGACATGGTGATGATCCAGTTTAATCCACAAGTTTATAACGTGAGTTACTTCAATCGAGAAAGAACTTCAAGGCTAAAAGTGTCGCATCAGGGAAATGATGTAGATTTTGGAAAAACCTTAATGAGGTTACAAAACATTGGACCAAAACTAAACCAATGGCCTTCCCAACTTTCAGTAAGGTAGAAATTGGTTTAGCTATTTTCACAACAAAAACCCAAATTTAAAAATCTTACGCGGACAATAGTTGATTTTCAACTTTCAATTCCAACGTAAGGTTTGTATTTGAGTGTTAAATGGCAGGTCCAAATTCATGGGTGAAAAACAACCGGGGCCATTAATTCTTCCTTCCAAGTTACCACCGGTGGTTTTGATGTTATTTTTTGGTTTTTCCCAAAAGATTCGCGGGTCAAACCCACTTACCGGATGGATAATGAAGTTGTTGGTTGCGTGGGCGTTAAAGAAAACTATTTACTTCTTTTCCGGAAATTTCCCAGGGGATTCACCCTTTTAGCCAAAAAAAACTGTTAAACCCGAATTGGCGGGCCCCAAAAAAAACGGGTTATTGGAAGTTTTTTTAAAACCAACGGCCGATTTAAAAAACAAACCCCCCGGAAACCTTGGGGTTTTTTTTTGGTAAAAAAAAAAAAAAAAAATCTTCTTTCTCTTTTT
>Ga0163217_1084986_pt1 | contig 12361 bp, 17 predicted proteins | sample SynspAceP_FD_185933 | JGI IMG/M metagenome (GOLD analysis project Ga0163217, IMG submission 185933) | Saline lake microbial communities from Ace Lake in Antarctica - Synechococcus sp. Ace-P (PacBio error correction) | ecosystem: Environmental > Aquatic > Non-marine Saline and Alkaline > Saline ... | reverse complement strand
GGACTTTGGTGCTTGAGGGTATCGAGGCGCTGAGGAGGACGCTTGCAAGCCGCGGTTGCTAAGTGCGATCAACGATTCAGGGCACCGCCTGCGCGAAACCGTTATCGTTGCGATTTCAACCTTGCAAGAGCCGGACGTACGTCTGAAGATGCGCTGCGCTCGGACCTGTTTTCTACGTTTGGGCCGCCCTGGCATTACTTGTGGCGCCACTCGCCAGCGGGGGCGAGGATATCCTGACGCTTCTTCACCCGTCTGTCCAAGAATTCGCGCCGTATGAATTACGGCTGCGAGACTGGCCGCAGGTTTCAGCACAGAGGCCGCGCAATGTTGCAAGCGCCTTGGCCGGGGTAACGTGCGTGCCAGCTGATTAATGTTAGCCGAACGCGCTGTTTTGCAGTCGCAGTCGCTGGGTCCGCGTTCTATTTGCGTCGTTGTTTGATTGTCGACACGAAAGAGATGCAGCGGTAATTGGACCACGGACGGCAAACCGCTGAGAAGGAGTATGTCGAAAGGCGTTCGGAGCGTGATGTTGAATCGACAACACCATGCGCCGGCACAACGGGGTCCATTGCGAGCGTTATGGAGAACTCTGCCTTGCCACGCCCGGACCTGAACGAAAAGATGGCAAAGTTACGGGCCTTGCAACGCTCGGAGATATCTCTGACGCTGGCAAACGGGGGCTAGGTTCAGCCAAGGTCGCGTTTCGAATTCAACTCACGTGGCTGCCACCGGTTTCATCGGTGTAGCAGGGTTCAGGGACGGGCTTGCCTGGCAGGTCGATGATATGCTGCGGTTTTTCGACAATCGGGATGGGTCGTGTGATCGAGCACCTGAAATTTGCCCGTGTTGCGTTTCTACTTGCGCGGATTGCAGCTGCGTTTGAAGGGCCCTGAGGATCACTTTGCTTGCCTGGTGGCGCTCATTGTCTTCGCAGGCGGCCAGCGCTTAAAAAGGGTTAGCCAAGCGCTGTGCGCAGGGAAAAGATTCGTATCATCCTTATGTGTCTTTTTTGTGCAAACGTCAGGCAGCACGCAGCGGCGGCGTAATCCGGGGGCTTTTGGAACGAGCATTTCCGTAGCGCAGACCCTTGTCAGCAAGGGCGCAAGGCGTGGGACACCTTCTACTATCGCGTAGCTGTAGAAACCGCAATTACGCGATTTCCATTGCTCATTTGGTCCTCTGCGTTAATTGTAGGAAGGCGTTTGCCTCTTTGGATGGCAAACCAGACCCCAGACAGTTTTCGATTGCCTCGGTTCCCGGCATGTTGGTGGACCAGGTCAGACCGGATTAGGCCTTAAAAAGGCTCAAGAACCGCTTGGACGATTAGGCCGGCCTTTGCCCGGTCAGTGTGCAGTTAATTTAGTGGATATGGGGGCGAACGTTACGCAGCACCCATGTCGAGAAGAACCGCGATTGACGCGCGCAGACGCCAGAGCAGGACGGACAGGCGGCCTTAGGGGCCCTGTTTTTAGCCGCGTCAACCCATCGCCTGACAAGACAATATCCTGCCTCGCAGGGCGCCCCACCGGGCTGCTGTCTGCGCAGCTGTGCAAAATGGATTTTGGCCTGAAAGAAAATGCTTATCGATATTTGCCACCCACGCTGAGGAAAAAACTCGCGTTGTTGTGGTTCGAACGGAAACAAGGTGAGGAATTTGACTTTGGAATCAGAGAATAAAACGCCGCAGCCGGGCAATATCTGACCTCGCGAAAGTCCAGCGGGTTGAACCTTCGTTGGCAGCGGCGGTTCGTGGATTATGGCGGCACCGTCATGGTTTTCCTTCGCTTTTTCAGAAATTCACTCCTGGATTATATAGATCCCCGTCGCCGACCGTTTGGGCGCCTGATGGAGAAGAGCGCGCCTTACGCCGAAGCGCAGGCGCAAGAAGACGAAGACGAAAAAGCCCAAGCGCCCGCACCGTTCGCGCAGCCGCAGCAAGACCAGGGGCCGAAGCACCGTGTCTGATGAGCCACTGTCAGCAAGCGCGGACACCAAGACAGCTGATTTCAGATTTTCAACGGCCATGCAGGACCGTTGGACCCTGGAGACGAAGAGGCTTCCTCTCCGATGGGAGCGGGTCGGTGAAACGCCGGTCGAAGAAGCCTGCACAGGACGACCGTATACCGCGCTTGGCGACAGCTGATGCAAACGGCGACGGCGGCCAAGGTCGATGACAATGTCGCGATGGCAGCGATGATGCGGATGACGGTGGACGACGACCAAAGCCACCGACCGCGTCCGCAACAGGATGACAGCAATCGAATCCGTTAGCGGGATTGGGACGATGATCACGACGATCTGCGTTACCGCCCGGCAAGCCACGGCCCAAGCGTTACAAGATCCAAGAAGTCGAAAAGTCCCGTCAATTCCTGCTTGTTGCAGGTCGTAAAAAGAAAGAACGCGGCAAACAAGGGTGCCGCACTTGAACAACCTAACTCTGTCGCTCGCGGCCGGTACTTGCGTTTTGATGCCCCAACCCACTGCCACGTGGGGGCGGCCATCAGCCGCAAGATCACCAACGGGGCGGCGGGACCGGCAAAGGGAAGTTTGGAAAGGATCGCGAACGAAATTCAGGTGGCCAAGGGTGCGGTCTGATCGTACGACACCGCTGGGGCGCACAGCCGCACCAGGCAGAGATCAAGCGCGAACTATGGAATTACCTGCGCGCCTGTGGGAAACAGGATCCTGAGCTGACGCTGAAATCCATCGCGCCGGCCAAGATTTACGAAGAAGGCGACTTGGATCAAACGCTTCGATCCGCGAACCTTTATAACGCGAGATCGACGAAGGTGTTTGTCGAAGGCGAACGCGGCTACCCATCGCCAAGGGACTTCATGAAGATGATTCATGCCGTCCCATGCAGAACGTTGGAAGCTTTACAGCGAAAAACGCTGCCGCTGTTTCGCCACTTCTATCAGGTCGAAAGCTACCTGTCGGGCATGTTCAACCCCACGGTTCAACTACCGTCAGCGGGTATATCGTTTTCGGATGTGACCGACGCTTAGTTGCGATCGATGGAACTCGGCCGGGCGACCAAGAAGGGTCCATCGAACATGACCGCGGACCAAGACCAACTTTGAGCCGCTGCCGACAGTTCGCACGCCAGCTGCGCTGCGGCGATCTCCGCGGTCTGATGTTCATCGACTTTTATCGACATGTCGAGCTGTCGTTAACAACGCCGCCGTCGAAAAAATTGATGAAGGATAAAGCGAAAACGACCGTGCTCGTATCAAGTTGGCCGTATTTGGGCTTTTGGGCTGATGGGGAAATGTTCGCGCCAGCGTTTTGCGTCCGGCATGATCGAGGCGGACGACCACAGCCGTTGCCACGCCTGGCCACGGCATACTGGTCTTTGATTCGGTGTTACTGGACGACAACCTCGCGTTGATTCGATCCTGCGCTCAGGATCGAGGGAAGAAGCACCCGGCAAACGGTTCGCGCGAAGGTGTTGATTCACCGCGCCCGTGGGAATCGCCAACTTCCTGATGAACAAAAGCGTGAAACATATCGGCCCATATCGAAGGGCGTAACGGCATGTCGTTCGCCATCGAAGGCGCGACCCTGCTTGGTCAGCCCGATTTCTCGGCTTGGAAAAGTTCAGAGCCGCGACACGGGGTTGTAACGCCGATGAACATTGTGGTGTCGGCTGGATACATCTATCATGGACGAGATCGATGATATGGAAACCGAGGTTGCTACATGAGGCAGAGGCCGAAGGTTGAAAACACGGACCGCCGAGCCACGGATAATTGGCAATGGCACGCAGAAACAGCAGGGAGGGTCTGACGATGGACAAACGATGCCGAGGGAAACCCAAGCGCCGTCGTCGGCGCTCGTCGGCGTCGGCGGTTGGCAAGGCTAACGGCGAGATGCGGCCAACGGGTGACAACAATGATACCGATTCGACTGGTTGACAACGATAGCTCAGCGATGCGGAAAATCGGACGCCACGTAGAGGCGAAGCGACGTTCCTGCAGAGGCGACGAACGACGACGCCACAGCGCAAGGACAAACCCAGCGCACCGCAGCGAAAACCCGCAAACCCAAGGCAGATGCCGCGGCAGAAGCGCCCGGTAGATACGGACGCCAAGACATCCGACGCCGCTGATGGCGGGCACCTCGGATGCTGACGCCAGCAGGAAGAAGGCGCCCAAGCCCAAGCGGACCCGCACGCGCAAGCCCAAAGCTGCGCCCGTCGATGCCCCTGAAGACGCGCCAAAGCCCCGAGAAAAACGCCTACTCCGCAAGAGCAGCCAGCCCCAGAGCCAGCCAGAGCCAGAGGTAAACGCCCGACGCGCCGACGCCTGAGCCCGACAAAGGAACCGACGCCCGATCCCGACGCCGGAAACCGACCCCGGCAGCCCGTCGCAGGCCTGCCGAGAAGAGCCAACGCCGGCCCGACCTTTGAGGTGCCCGACAGACCCCTACTGAAATTCCTGTCGCGCAGGGAAATTCAGCCGGAGCCCCCCATGACCCGAAGTGCCGCAGCCTCAGGTGGCCCGCAGGCCCAGCCCGAAAAAAACCCGCCAAGCCAAAGCGGCGCGGTGTGCTGGTCCTTGGCGGCTAAGTACCGTGCCCTCCAATGCGGAACACTTAAAACGACAAAAGCAGACCTTTCGGGCTGCCTTTTTTTGTTTTCGATAAACAATGCGTTTACTTCTTTCGGATTACATAGGCCTGCGGCGTTTGGTCCATCAGCGCCAGTTTCCAAGGCTGTGACCTGCTCGCGCAGAAATTGTGAATGTCGATAATCGCGGCTGGATCATCTGCGTGAACCGTCAGCAAATCGCCCCAGAAGCCAGTGATTGCAGGTTTACGCGCCTTAAGACGGGAAGAGGGCACAGCAGCCCCGTCGCAATCGAGAAAGTTTTTATCTGTCATAAGTTCCAAATAGGCGACATGTTTCAGCGCGTCCACAACCTGTGACAGGGTTCACACGCAACATGCAGGTGACGCGCTGGACAAAGCAGATTAGGCTTGGGGTCATGTTTTGGATTGACCTGATCGCGCGGGACTTTTTTGGCCCGCCAATACTTCATTCGCGCTGACCGCAGGGATCATCAGTTTTCTGAGCCCCTGCGGTTTGCCCATCGGTGCCCCCGTACTTCGCCTATATGAGCGGCGCTGACCTTGAACGACATGTCGTCGGTCGCAGTGCGCGGGACGGCAGGCGGTGATGCGGCGCTGTTCATTTGTCATGGGTCCAGCTACAGGTCTTTTTAATCCTTGGCTTTACCGCGTCGATTTTCGGGCGTTCTTCCTGCAAAATTTTACGGTTCTGTTTGCTGCGACTGTCTGGGCATCGGTCGTTCATCATCTTCGGGCTGCACTTTTCTAGGGTGTTTCCGTATCCGTTTCTGGACCAGAGAGGCGCGTTCTGGATGCTGTTTGTTTGACTAGGGCGGCACGTCTTTTTGGTGCCTATATTCTGGCTTCGCTTTCGCCTTGGCTGGACGCCGCATCGGAGCCACAGCTTTGGTGCGATCCTGTCGCTTGCGGCTTCCGAGCATCTGTGGACCACGTGGCACCTTTGCTGGCTTGGTGCTGTATGCGGCGGGCTTGGTATTTTGCCGTTCTTGCTGGCAAACGGGATGTTCATTTTCACCCGTGCGCCACGCGCCACCTGATGAAACCGGATTAAACCCTATATGCGGCTGTTGAAAACGGGGCATGGGCATATTGCTGATTTCAGTGGTCTGGCTTGGCGTTTGCTGACGGGCGCATTCAGACTTTTCTCTTTCTGGCTTCTGGAAACATTTCCTTGCCTTGGGATCCTTGGTGGTAAGCGCCCTGTACTTCTATGCCGGAAAAACCTGTTTAAGCTGCTGGTGAAATACAGGGTTGAACGATGGCCGGAGAACATATGAGCAGACAGTCAAAAAACGCGACGGGTTTTCTGATATCGGGCTATGACCCCATTAATCCGCGCCGCTACCCGCGAGGCTTTACGCAGGAAAGGGCGGCCGGAACAGCGCGGATATCGGGAATTATCAGATTGCCTTGTCGGCCCAAACGGATGGGCGAACTATGGTTGGAACGTCGCCGCCCATATTCGATGGCGTTGATGTTGAGACGAGAGGGCTCGAGTTGTGCGTGTCTTCGGTCCGACATCGTGCGCATTCTCCGGATGAGCAAATCTCGGATCCTCGCGACTATGGGCAGCTGGTGCAAACGGCGTGGGTTGTTATATGCCTCTGGTTGCGCTGTGGCGGTTGGATGCAATTGCGCAACGGGGCCGGGATCGCGGGGCGCTCTATCAGTTGCGAGCTGATGTTGCTGCAACTACTTGATTCGCTGTACTTGCGGGCAAGCTTTTGCTAACACCGCGTGACATTCTTTGGCGGGGCCCGCGTGGTTCAACGGCATTTCGTCGCCGCCACTTTGGTGTTTGCCTTGCGTGGCAAGGTGCTGCGGTGTTTCAAAAAAAGCATGATGGCAAGTTCTATGCCTACTATCTTGATGCATGATATGCCTTCGGCGGCTGCGACGCGGGGGGCAAACCGCCCGCGGCTTTGAAAACCCGCATGGACCGATTTGGCGATGCAATCGTGCAGGCGCTTGAAGTCTGGCGGTGGACGAGGTGCTGGTTGTGGCCATTACGTCGGGCGCGCATCTGGGGGTGTCGATCCTTGCCGACCTGAATCCGCGCCGGGCAGTGGTACCGGGCCAGAGGGACGAAACTTGGCCTTTATTGACATTGGGGCAGGTGCGTCCCGATGGTGTCTTTCCGCGGATGCCCACCGGCTGCGCGCACCGATCTTACGCTACTTTCGCGATGCGCCGCGCTTTACCTGGTCGGACGTTGGATGCCCCCGGCGGACGGCTGTGCATTTGCGCTGTGCGATCGGTTGCAGTGCGGGCGTGGCCCCCGGAGGATAAACGCTTGGCGCTGGTGTTCTCTGCAGCCTTCACGCAAATCGCTGACCCCGGCGCGTTGGAAGCGCTGCGCTGGCGCTTTCTTCGGCTGCTTTCCAAATACCTCTGTTGCCTTGATGCGCCAAGGGGACTATGACTATTTCCAGATCACCGGCCGGCCCGCACAGTTTGGTCCCGACGCTAGCGAACGTCCCGCGTCGCGATTCCCGCAATCGTTGGTGAACCGAGTGAATAAATTCACCTCGACCGGCGCCTATGACACTGCCGCGCCAAACCCGAAAAGCGGCCCAGGCGAAAGTGTCTCCTTTGGCGGCTATGCCAAGCTATTCCGCAAAGACATTCCTGTCGCGGCAGCCCGCGCGGCTGTATCGTGCGTGGGATGCGCGGAATTCAAAACGCCATTTTCGAAGCTATTCTGATCAAACCAACCGATCTTGACCAGACCGTTGCTCAGACGCGCCCCGACGAACTACCCCAAAGTCCAACCGGATCAGCGAAGGGTTCGGCGGGCCGCTGCTTTGGAACTCCAGTTTTCCTGACCAACGGGAAAACCTGGAAGCGCCAGCGGGCGTATCATTTGATCCTGCGTTTCGAAGGTGGGCCGCTTGCGAAACATTTCCCCGCGATCCTGGGACGCGGACAGAGGGCGGCGGCGGCGCGGCTGGCCCCCATGATGGCGAACCCCTAGAAGGCCGAGCACAGACGAGCCACGCGCGGCACGCGGACTGGGATTCTTTCGCACGCTGTTTCGTATTCCCATTGAACACCATATGGCCAGCGAGCTGTCTTTGACGAATTCAAAAAACCTACCAGCGCAGCAACCGATCCTGAACATTCGCCGGCGTTTGTTCCCGTTGCGCGTTGGCGCCGCGTCTGTTTTCGACAAGATACAAATACCGCAGCTTGCTGCCAAGGATCCGTCCAGTTGATCACCGCATGACCTAGCGCAGCGCATGCGAGGAGATTCAAGGCAGCACCGCACCAGTCGATCTGGGACAAGATTATGACTGACCCCTGACCCGGAGATGGCTCTTACCTTCACACGGACGAGATGGTTCGATCAGGTCGCGATCTCTTTCTTGCCGGCCACGAGACCAGTGCTCGGCTCTTCGCTTGGGCGATGTATCTTGTCGCGACGCATCCCGACTGGCAGGACCGTTTGGCCGCGAGGCGCAGGGTGATCGAACCAGTGTGATTTTGGCTTGTTCATGGGGCAGTCTAAGCAAAGCCGTGATGTTTTCGCGAGGCGCTGCGGCTGTTGAATCCGGCCCGTTCCGATGATGGTGCGCGAGGCAAGCTGCCCCGCGACTTTTCGGGACGCCAAGTCGGCGCGGGGGGGCGCAAGTGGCTCAGCCCGTGGCACTGCACCGGCATGAACGTCTGTGGGACAACCCGACGGGTATGATCCGGCGCGCTGCACAGCTGAGAACGGCAGAGGGAAATTTTCCAGCGCGGAGCCCTATCTGCCTTTAGCGCCGGTGCGCGGGTCTTGTCCGGGCGCCTAGGGTTTGCCATGGTTAGAGGCCATTGATCTTGGTCGCGCATCTTGCGCGACTACCGCATTGAGGTTGTCGCGAAAAGCCACTGTTTCCGGTTCGCATCATCTGACGGGTTCGTCAAAAGATGGCATTTTGCTTGCGTTTTGTTCCGGCTCTGCTAACCGACTTATATTCTCATCGCGGGATTTAGATGCGCCTAAACGGACACACGACGGAGATCAAAAAGGGCCAGGGATCATCATGACCACGACAGACGCCACAGCGCACACCAATGGAAACAGCTGGCAGGGGTTGTGGCCGCCTTGACCAGTCGGGGCGGATCCGACCCGCATAAAGCGCTAAAGCCCCTCTAATGGCGTTAACCTGCTGATTATTCCGGCGAGCCGAGAATGTTTCAAGCCAGCACGACATTGCGCGCGCGGGATCATTCTGCGATGATTTTCACCTCTGAGAAGTTCTGGGCGCGATCCTGGTTCGACGCGCACGATGGGAACCAATTCGTATCAACGGCAAACCCGTGGCACAGCTGCTGTGGAATACCGCGGCAAAAGTTCGTTGCCCTTCCTCAAGATCGACAAAGGTCTGGAAGACGAAGCAAAACGCGTGCAGCTGCTTAAACCCATGCCCGAGCTCTGCTGATCTGCTGGCGCGCGCGAAAGCCGCAGGTATCTTTGGCACCAAGGAGCGCGTCGGCATCAATCCGCCAGCCTATACTAGCGCACCGCCGCTGACGCTGACACACGGTCTCAAGGTAATAATGACAAACAGTGCGCGAGGCATTGGCGTTCGGTTGATGGCGCAGCAATCGCTCGTCGCTTAAAACCGTGTTTGCGGCCGCCGGTCTTGGTCCCGATCATCGAGCCCGAGGTGACATTTCATTTCGGACAGCAAAGCGGAAATGCCGGAAACGTCCTGAAGTTCCGAGCTTGAAAAGCATTCTGGCGGAGCTTTCCGTCGACGAATTGGGTGATTGCTGAAAGTTCACCCTTGCCAGAGGACCGCAGGCCTTTACGACAGCCCTTGCGATCAGCCGACGTTCTTGCGTGGGTTTGCGCTGCCAGGTGGTTATGTCGGACCGAAGGAAGCCTGCGTTCGCCTGACCAAAACCCCAAGATGATCGCAGCTTTTCGCGGGCGTTGACGGAGGCTGAACGTCAAGATGACCGATGCCGAAGTTCAAACGACAGCATTGGGTCAGAACATCACCAAGATTTTACGACGCTTCCGTCGCTTAAGATTGTTTGAGACTAAAAAAAAATAGGGCGTGTTTGGTTGCGATCAAACGCTGGCCCTTTGCGGTTGCCCCGATCTCGAGTGCCCTACGAAGCTGCCATACCGCTCCTTGAAGCGCGCGCAAGAACGTTAGACGCGGATCGCAGATGCCAATCCTGCCTCGTACGCCGCGTTCGGGCATCGATCTGTGCGACCAAGCGCAGTTGATTCGGCATGTTACCATCTCTTGGCGCAAGGACTACGCAATTCCTTGCCAGAATTCATTCTCCAGCGGATCCGACGTGCGGTGACCCCGAAGGTCACGAAATGTTTTTACAGGTCTCGCGCTCATGTTTTTCGCGCTTGTGAGCTTTCCAATTACGCGAGATTGTTGAGCCGCGTCTTTCAGAACTTCCTTCTGGCGTCCTTCTTCTGGCCCGAAACTTGCCACTGAAATTTTCATCAGCGCGGGCCTTTCGAGACGCGCGGTTGCGTCTTTTCTTGACCTTGTTGAGGTTGATGGGGGCGCTCATTCTTTTGGTCCGATCATTGCTCCGGCGCACCACGCGGCCTCGCAATGTTTCGGCATCGACAAAGGCCCCAAGGCGATTGCTTCTTCCTTTGAGGGTTCGTGCATTCTTTTTGTGGCAGTTTTTTTCGCAATTTTGGTCGCGTTTGTCATAGCCGATGGTAGTGGCCAGCGCTGTTCGACCAGCATCAGGCTTTCTTTTCATAGTTGTCGATACGTTCGATATTTGCTTGCGTGCCAACAAACCATGTTGTCGGTTAAAGGGCCGACCGCGCTGTCGCCCAAAAGTGGCATGGATTGCAAGACGTTATAGCTCATCATTCGTGTTGTAAGACGTTTGAAGCTCGAAGTGCCCTGCGAAACGGCAAAACCGACTGCCGCGTCATTCCATCACGTGCGCACACACCATGGTCAGCGCCTCGGCTTGCGGTCGGGTTCACCTGCCTGCATGCATCGACCGATCCTGGCTCGTTCTCGGGCAGGATCAATTCGCCCAGACCGGAACCGCGGGCCAGAGCCCAGCAAACGGCATGTCCATTGGCGATCTTGAACAGCGATCCGGCACGGTTTATTCACGCACCGAGAACATGGACCATAAGCGTCATGGCGGCCAGTTTGAATTTCAAACTTGTTCGGGCCGTGACAAAGGGGCAGGCCTGGTTGATTTGTCAGCCATATGTGCAAGCCACGGCTCGGCCCAGGCCTTTCTTGGTGTCAGGCGGTGCCGACGGCGGTCACCGCCTTGGGCCAGTTCGTAGATGTCGGAGCAGACAGGCGTTTACCCGTCTCGATGCCTTTTTTTTTCACCTGATGCGTGTAGCCCGAGAATTCCTGCCCCAAGAGTCAGCGGTTGTCGCAATCCTGCTGTGTGGGTCCGGCCCCGATCTTTTGATGATGTACCTTGACTCTGCGGATTTTGCAGCCAGCGCGTCATGGGAGCTTTTGCAGGGCCTGGCAGCAGCACGTCGCGGGCCTGCATGCCGATGGCCACGTTGCATCGCGGTGGGGAATGTGTCGTGACGACTGCCCCAGGTTGCAGTGGTATTGGGAGTTGTTACCGGATCTTTTCGGGACCCTTGTCTCGCCAACCCTAGGCATTTCAAATCGCGCGGTTTTCGGAAATCACCCTCGTTGCGTTCATGTTCGACTTGCGTGCCCAAACCCGTCTGCCAGCAACAGCGGGAAGTGGTGTCGGAATTTACCCCTCGATCACTTCCGGTCGCGGACGGGCCGGGGTGATGGCGTTCGGCTCGTTTTCTGATCCAGATTGCCCTGGATTCAGGTTTTTTCATCGCGCAGGGCTTTTTTCACCACGCAAAGGGCACGGATAATCGGCCACGGGCTGTTTTTCCCACCCGATTAGGGAAGTTGATGATCGACCGCTGGCGTCTGTGCGCCCCATATTTATCGGACGGCACTTCCAATGGGGCCAAAGCTGTCGGTTTCGGTACGGGTTATTATCGGCCATGAAAAGGCTCCTGATCTTGGGCTTATGTTGATCAGGGTTTACCCGCGGGGGCAGCGGTTGCCAATGAGACGATGGCGAACCTCAAGGGCTAACTGTGGCTGGCTGAACGATTACTTGCGGAAGCTGTCAAGCGATTACGACTTTTTCAGGCGGCTTTTTGGGGCTTCTTCTTCGACCTCAAAAGCTCGCTTTGTCGTCTGCTGGGGAAGGTCTCGTCTTTCGTCCCGACATGGGCCGGGTTCTTGCCGCTCGAATTTCAGGCCGAATTCTAACCGAGGGCCACAAAGGTTCGGATCGCGTTCATAGGGGATATTACATCGGTTTCCGGGCGCATCGCCAAAGGTCAGCGTGACCGAGGGGAACCCTTCCTCGGGAACCTCAAGCTTGTCGTACCAGTGCTGATTCACCAACCGGTTCAATTTCGGCCGGGATAGCGATCCGAACAGCCAAATTCCGCAGCTCCGCATTTCAGGGTTTGCGCGGTATCAAAGGTTGATAAAAGAAAAATGATGGGTTTTGCCGGGCAAATCCATTGGCTGGGCAACAAGTTCCAAAGTAATACCTGACGATTAAAACCGCACAAGGCCCATTGGATCGTTTGCTCAGATTTTTTTTGCCATACCTTTCAATTTTTGCTTCCGGCTCATTATTTTTTTTCTTCTTTTCCCGGGCCCTTGTGGGATGACAGTAGGGCATTTTTTTTAACGCATTTTTCACAACCAGTGAAAAAAAAGGGGGGGGGGGGGATTTTTCCCTCTTTTGTCCCCTTCCCCTTTCT
>Ga0163217_1083062_pt1 | contig 12361 bp, 7 predicted proteins | sample SynspAceP_FD_185933 | JGI IMG/M metagenome (GOLD analysis project Ga0163217, IMG submission 185933) | Saline lake microbial communities from Ace Lake in Antarctica - Synechococcus sp. Ace-P (PacBio error correction) | ecosystem: Environmental > Aquatic > Non-marine Saline and Alkaline > Saline ... | reverse complement strand
CGAAAATAGATCCTTATTTCCATTGAATTCGGCTTGATTATATTTATTTTTTCAAGACGCAGCATGTTAGATCGCTCACGGCAGTTTGGGGAATCTAGATCGTACTGAGTAGAGATAACCATATTGACTAGGATTTTTAAACATGCAGTAATAATCCATTCTCTCCAAATAGATTTTTTGACATAAAAAATCCCAATCAGGAAATAAATGTGATATAAAAATAGTATACAATTCAAATTAATATCATAGAGCAAAGGTCCATTCTGTATCACCCCCAACAGGCAGCCAACAAGTGAAGCGAAACTGCTTTGCCGTAACTTACTCACTTCCGACTGCCTCTGCCAACTGGCTGCAGCTGACTGCCCTTGCCAACTGCCGACTACCCCTCCCTTTGTGACATCGGTTAGCATCACAATTATTCCTATTATTTTCATGATACAGCAAAAAACATATTGAAAAAAACTTCTAACCACTTCCCTACTCTTTTGGACTTTGCCGTCGCATTCTCCCAAGGCACGCAAACTTCTGCGGGACAAACCGACGCTTGCCGCCTCGGAAATCACCTTTCGTATATGCCACGGACCTTTTGGAAAGCACCTCGAAAATGGAGGGAATGCTTATCAGAATGACGAGACAATGAGGGGCGGAAGAAAGCTTCCGCACCTTTCTCCCAGGATGGAACTGGATCGCCATTACTGGAGAATACGATGGGAATTACTGATGTGTTACTTGATTCCTGCAAACGGCGGAGAACCCAAGCGATTAACTTGGCATCCAGGCGCGATTGGTGACAGGTTGGAGCCCTAGACGGCAACTAAAGTCGATTCTTCAGGTTCAAGGCCGTGAAGTCATGCCACGCAGAATTTAATTCTTTTCAAGTTTCGGAATGGGTTGGTATGCCTCAAGCAATGGCTTGTTCCCCGGCCGAAATGGAGGACTTCTGCAGATGGCAAACACATGGCTTACCAGCAGATTTCTTTTTGGGATCCGGAAATGGCGAAATCACCGTGGCGGTCAAAGCCAAAGCCGATCTGGATTCTCACATGAAAGATTTCAGTTTGACAGACTGACCCCCACAGGACATAATGAGCGCATACCGATCCTGTTGGTTTGGAAGTAAAGTTTTTACATCTCTGAGCGAGACAAACCTAGCCAATCCTCTGGTCTTAGGACCCTAGTTACTAAGCCAAGAAAAAACAAAGAGAACTTTTTGAAAAGACTTTGACATCAAAGCATCGAGGCAGGGGACCTAATGCGTTATCATGAGCAGGCGGTACTTACATTTTATATGGCCAAAGTACCAGCAATCTTGACTCAAGCTAGCCATCACCGTAAAGGAGATTTCCACTGGTGCGTGAGCGCTTGGACGGATGGTGGCTGCCACGATCTTCAAAATCCACAACTCTCTCCTAACCGGCAGGCGTGCAATTTTTGAGTTTTAGAGGTTAGAGATCCTCACTTGTCCAAAAGAAAATGGGGCAGGAAGAATTTAACAAACACCTTCAATTATACAAGCTGAACTTTCGCCAGTTTTGTCTCCAGGATGGGAAAAGCGATAGCCTATATCTTGCTGATACTTCAGAGAATACCAGTTGAATTATCGCAGATCAGCAGGAGCTGTGTCCAAGACGATCTCTATCAAAGATCCGAGCTTTTTCTTAAACCAGAATGGTCTTCAGACAATGGCCCACATCGCCTTTACTGATACGGATTACAATATCTGGGTTAGTTAATTCAGTACCGGAATAGCAAAATTGCGATACCCATCGCTGTATTGGGCAATTCCCAACAGAAGTATGAATCCAGTTTGGTCTCCGATTGGAAATGGATTGCATTATCTCGATTGATGGATAATCAGATGAAATCCAATTTTTGTAATTGAAGTCTCCAGCGGAAAGAAAATCCAAGTGACAGATACCTATGGCTGATGCGATTTGCGCCTTGTTTTGGATGGCCTCAGGAAAATACCTCTATTTTACCTTCGCCATTACTGATTTTGATTGAAATACCGGTTTGCTCGACATGAGTAGCTACGATCATCCAGTGACTCGAGCAACTTTATTTCAACCGTTTTAAACGCTGCGATCTTCCCCGACTCCTGTGCTCAAAGTGATGGAGGAAACAGAAAAGACTTGAGGAGAAAAAGAACGAGAAAAAGCAACTGTATGGTAACTATTATCCGAAGCAGCATCAAAGATCGTAGCGGCTCGACATTCCCTACACGTAATTATTCAGGTCTGGCGAATGCTCCAGAGAATCAGATCTTTTACATGTGAAGTTGTTTCCGAATGAAGGAACTATGGCTGAAAAAAAAATGATTTTGATCAAAAAGAAAGTCAGAGGATTATTCTTCAAAAGTTGACTCAAGTGGTCGTTTTCCAACGACCGTAAATTCCTACTCTACCAATCAGGAAAATACTTGGGGATCTCGAAACTGCAGGAACAGGTAAGGAAAGTTGGTGATGGGGCTCTGAAGAAGCATTGCACGATGAAGTGAAAGTAGACCCATGGCCGAATGGCAGGAGATCTACCGAGAGCTGGACGATATCAGCGAGGACTTCTTGTATGTTGGAGAATGGTTCCGGTGCACCTTGAATGAAATCTCGAATTGGTACAAACCATGGGGGTAGGGCATCCGGTTAGGACATCGTACGGATTATTGAATTACATTCATTGACATCATCGTGGTGAAGTCGCGGTAGGGCATAGCTACACTTAGGGGGCGGAGATTTCCGGACATCGATCGTGTGACCGATTGGTTTATTGGGGAGCTGATTTTGAGTTTTAGAAAATGGGAAACTCAAAAATCAAGAAAATTTTATAACGGAAGAAGACTGGAATCCTGGACTGGATAGCACCTTTGGCACGGTGGGAGCTCAGGCCAAAGTTGGGGAATAGCTTGGTTGGAAGTAATGGGAAAGGCAGGTTTGAAAAGGGTGTTTAATTTTATACACCTATTTTCGAAGGGATTGCCAATGTATCCACAAAAATCATATTAACTCAAAGCCAGGTCTGGAAGGATCCAAGAAGTATGTTGTCGTTCCTGATAAGTAATTGAAAACCAGCGCGGAAACATAGCTTGGGTAGAAGGAAATCGCACCGAAAGGTAGATGAGCTCCGGTTGGAAATTAGCCATAATGTCTATCTCCCAAATCGGGAAAACGGGCTTACAGCTTTCAATTCGCATATTATTTTGCGCAGCAGGATAAAAAGGGCGCAAGTCATCGACGAACAAAATAACGGAGGTGGATCTGCGGCCAGACTACATGGTGGATATCATGAATCGCAAACTCACAGGGCTACTTTCAACTCTCGTGCAAATGATCATAAAACCATTTCACCCAAACCTATGTCAGGAATCTGGGGACCAAAAGTAATTGCTTGATCAATGAGGCGTGCGGGTTTCCGGTGGAGACCTACTTCCAATACCTATTCCACAAGATGGGAAATTGGGACCATTGATTGTACTAGGACTTGGGGGAGATTGGTTGGAACTTGGGATTACACCACCATTTATCGATGGCGACGAAGGTTTGCACCGCGGGGTGGATTCTACTGATACCGATGGAGAATGGCTTGTGGAAGCTGTCGGCGTATCTTCCAGACATTGCCGTAGAACAATTACCTAAGGATGTCATCGCAGGTAAAAGATCCTCAGCTCGGCCGGGCAGTACAGGTACGCTTTAGAAATATTGGAAAACCGAGGGAGTAGAACTCAAGCCTGAGCAGCTCCGCCCGATTCGATATTTTTCAGAACCGAAAAGCGGGGAATTAAAAATAACAACCAGAACCTGGTCCAAGACGGCCAGGTTCTTTGTTAAATAGGAGAAATCTGAACGATGATCCGGAATTCGTTTGTTAAGCATTCTCATCAGCTTGAGCTGTTGGGAAGAGCGATCAAATCCTCTTGCCAAATATCTCAATGATTCTTTGCAGCGATTAGCACGGGTCTCCCGTCAAAATAGGTGTGATGGGTCCGCAAATGCTGCGAATTCGATTGAAGACCCTAGCCCAAATGAGAATATAGAAGTCCTATTTGAAATAGAATCCAAAGTAAACGCGCATCCAGAGAAAACCTTTTCTGATCTCTTCATCCCCAAATTTATAATCTAAAGCTAGTTGCCATAACTCATGCTGATGATCCGCATTCTCGCAGATTCAGGAAATTGAATCATGTATAAAGATTCCAATTGCTGGCAAAACAAAACCACTTCCAGGCCAGATTAGGGCGATTTGGAACACTGCCTATTCATGCAGATTTTCCCAATATTCTTTAATCTTTCTAATTCAAGTGTATGTAATGGCGATTGATGGTATCTTGTTTTTTTAAGCAATTATTTCACTAAAAATCACTTTTAGGTCTTACTTTAAACTAATATTATTCAACCCCAAAAAAAAAGCTTAAAGGGAAAAAATCCCCCCAAAAATTCGGCCCCCGTCCAACTATCGGTAGTACTTTCTATGTCGCAAAAGTAACTTTTATGCGCAACTTTAATAAAAACCAAATTAACTAATCATGTTAGACCAATTGTTAAAATTAGCCCGAAGGCACCCTCCAAGAGATGCTATTCGGGAATGAATCAAGATAACCCGCGGACAGTCAGCATCTGCAGTGAAGACCAGTATTTTTTTCACTATTCAAACCAAATCACGTCGGGGCAATCTCGGATGTGTAAAAGAAATGTTTTTCCAGTTCGGAGACATCACCAATGCTCCGGTAATTCAAAAATCTTCAACGGTGGCAGTTGCGGATGACCTGAATGGGCAAACTCGGAATCTCTAATCACAAGCAATGGGTATGGCTGCGGCATGCAATTCGCCATGATTCATGAATTTCTTCAATAAGCGAGTAAACGAATTCCCCACAGGACAATCAGTGACATTATGTCTTACGATTGTGGAAACTGTTCCAGGTAAATCTGGCAAAATTCGGACGCTGGTGATTTAATGGGATCTTTGCTCGTGGTGAAAAGGTGGCGGAATGGATCTCGGAGGATGAATTGACCTCGGAAAGGACTTTTTAAATAAACTCGAATTTAAGATTTCTAGTTGGCGGATTGGTGGTTGTGAAAAATCATGAAAACCCGTCATTTTAGTATACAGAAATCAAGGCTGTGGAGTCATTACAGAAACTTTACTCACCCAATTATTAATTCCCATAAAACTTTATTAAAATCAGAAGCAATTGAATTACTTCCAAAAATCACATATATTTCTAGTTTTTCCTCTTCATTAGGAGGAAATGTTGTTCAAGCACAAATCATTAACTTTCAAAAGCAGATATGTCTTCCCAACTAATGGGAATGCCTAGAGAAAAGTGCGGACGAGATTATCACTTAGTGGAGATCAAAAAACCTTAAAACTGACAAAAGACAATAAAAGGCTGTTGTCGAAAAACTCAATGACTATCCAAAAATGGATCAGGCACAGACGACAAGTAAAAAAGCTTCATTTCTTGGTTGGAAAAAAAACTCCAGAAACAAAATTTCTAACGGACCTTATTAGAGCAGTTTATTACAGAATATTCCGGAACCTCTTAAAATCAATAAACCCATCAAGTCCAACTTGGATTTAGCAGCGTTGGGCTTTTCTAGTCGATAAATTTTATTTATTAGAAGCCATGGCTTTCTTGTTCATGGCTTTTTTTATTTTTTCGGGATGCTAAAGCACTTCTTACTTTCGCTAGCCTTCGGTTCCTGGCAATCTCTTGCAACCAAACCAACCCAAAAGACATTGAATTTTTGGTTGACCGATCCAAAGTCCAGGAAATTAAATTTTCAAATTACAGGAATTTCTCTAACCTTTTCAGACTGAAGAAAGATCCTTCAAGGTTCTCAACTAACTATTCAAATCAAAGCCAGAAACAGTATCAAGAAATTGATGAGTTTTGGGTTACACTTTCCCAGCTAGTGGCGATTCACCTATTTGGGAATGAGTTGAATCAGCACGGAAGAATCCTTTTGAATGAGCTTTCTGGCGAAAGAGGAAATCAAATCACCATATCATACCTACGGTTGCTGGTGGCAGCAATCCGATTTGAATGAGCGGCCTTTTTCATACAAATGATTTGGAGGACTCTTTGGCTATTGATCTAAGAGCTGGAGAAATTGATCTGGTCGTCCAGATCGAAGACGATTATGATTCCTGTCCTAAAAGAAATCCTTGCTATTAATCCAGAAATCAAACTAATGGCCTCTCCGTTGTCTCACCAAAGTGGATGAAAGGATAATACGGGATTAAAGAGGGAGGTTCTTACTGGAAAGAATATGAATCCGTCTTATGCCAAATTATTTGGTAATATATTCAAGCAATGGAACGCCTTGAAGCGGATAAAAAATCGATGGCCCTTTACTCATACAAAAATAACCACTTCACCCGGAAATACCCATACAGACTTTTGATGCTTACCTGAGCAGCAGCACGGCTTTATAGGCCCTACACTTGGGGCCAAGCTTTTCGCGAAGCGGAACAAAACAAAAATATCATCTATGATCATAAATGCTTTGATCGCCCAGATTACCACCGCATCACGTTCTTCAGGATTCACTGGCGAATCCATTATCGGACGGTTCGCTTTTCATCTCTATGGAGGTCAAATTGGACGCCCTTTCAGAACGTTCATCCAGGCTTTTCCAGACAAACATATCTACTTTACGGAACAGTGGGATTCGGCGCTCCTGGCAATCTTGCGGAGATCTTCCTTGGCAATCAAAAATTTAATTATCGGAGGCCCCACTCGAAATTGGGCGACAAGACCGTATGGAATGGAAATCTCACTTTCGGAATCCACGCTTACTCCTTACAGACTCGAGTGTGGATGTTGATCGCTGCCTAGGCTGCCGGACGATTGATGGGGATCGGTTGACTCGAAATCGCATGCTTTATTACGTGATGCGCGCATTTGCGAGTAAGTTTGGATCCTGGTTCGATCCGGATCGGATTAGTGGTGAAGTAGAAGGGCTTCACAAATGTGGCTTTCAGCGGCCTGATGGAATTTGGTTCTTTGTTTGATTGAGGAAAGAACCAAAACCTTTTCAACCAGGTTGGGTTGAGAAAACTTTTCAGCAAGTTTGTTAAATCCAGGAGCTGGAGGGACTTTTGTGTGGAAGTAAAAGACGCATCGCATTCATTCGAGGTTTGTACCAATTACATCCTTTTATTTGAAAACTCCGCGCAAACTGGAAGGCAATCTTTTAAAACATCCTTGAGTTGGAAGATTGCTCGGAAATGAATGAATATCTTTCAATTCCTGATACTGCTATTTCTCGCCAAATCTCTCCGAATGAGGAGCTTCATTACTTCAACAAGCCCTTCATCAATTTTCCCTTGCTGATAAAACTCCCTTTCTTTCTGATCAATTCTAGGAGTATTATTCTCCTACTTCAAAAGTTCATTCGAATCACGCTCCGTGACAAAGAAAAAAATAGCTATTGAAGTCACACTTCGTCGTTTGTTTTCCGTTGGTCCTAATTATTGGATGCATAGCGAGGGATTCTTTTCGAAGATCGCTTGATCAGTTTGGAATTCAAACCCGGAGAATTCCCCTCCAAATCTTCGTGATCGTGTAGAAAATATCCTCCCAAGTGGCAGTGAAAGTCTGCTGACGAAATGAATTTCCACCACTCTCCTTACCTTATTTTCCATAAAATCTGGATTTAAAGCTCGGGGTTTCTGGTTGGTTGAAATTCACCCAATCTCGGTTGAGTTCAATGCCTCCTGCTTGTTGCCGGCCAATGACCAATTGGCAGTATGCCTCTGGATATCATTTGTCGGCATGACATACAGATTGTAATTGGATCTAAATTTTCTCGCCCTTCTGGGAATCTTCACAATCGTATTCGACAAAAAGATTTCATTGCCAAATAGGCCATGGAATCTCCGGTGGATGCTGCCGATGGAAGATCACCCATCAGAGTTTGCTGTCATCCGCCCCCCTATTTTGCAGCACTTCCAAAGTTCTTACCCTCGGTACTTTCTTCCGAATTTTCACTTTTTCTACAAATGGAGTTTGAGCAAATTCTTCCTTCCAGCCAGGCCATCATTTGTTCCCACAAAATCTTGAGCGGAAAAATCCAAGTGTGTCTATACCTTATGTCACCTGCAATAAGCTTTCCTCCGGTCTTTTTTCCAGGTAAAGCTTCCGCTTCGAAAATGGTGGAGTCCACATTCTGAAATCCGCTTACCATCAGCACTGATTTTAGAGAAATACCGATATGAAAACCGACCTCTGAATAGTAAACTCAATCCAAGTTTCAATAGGTTGATCCGACCATATCTTGAAGGGTTACCAAAGGGTCTGCGATTATCGCGTTCGTTTTCTGGATTGATTTGCACGCGTATCAAGGTGTCATTTACGCAATAGCCTCGTTAATGGTCCGCTCCCTCCAATTCGCTTTGGAAAAGAAAACTTCCATTCCTACTTCAAATACCTGCTTCTTCTGAATTTGAATTTCCCTTGCTTCTCGGTAGATGTTTGAATCGGCCCTTGACCGTCCCACCTTAGCCGTAGAATTTGCAAGGATTTAATTAACCTAGAAAAAAAGGATGCAGATTAGTATTCTGAAGAATTTCATAGTCAGAAGTTAAAATAAAAACCTCCAAATCGCTTCGGAGGGCTCTAACATCAAAAATTCATATTTCATAAATCAACTTTATACTTTCGGTACCTGCCATTCCATTATGATGACTGAGCTTCATAGGTCATTGGCAGCCTGAAAAGTGAATTCGTTTTGCTTGCTTCCAATACACTTTCTCTCCGGTCTTGTATGCAATAGTTCATTTGGGCATATGATCGCAGCAACAGACCAGTCTGATGGCACAATCAAGAAGTTTGGGATCATTTCGCTTTTACCGCTTCGGAGAAATTAACTGCATGCAAGTCCAATGCATTCCGACGGTTTGATATGGGCCACTTCCATCTACTTTATTGGTTCGGACGCCATCTTTATTCTCTGGTCTCAGGAATGACTTTACCAGCCACCCACGATTTGACGACCAAGTGGCATTATTTCCCGATAAAGGCCCAACTTCCCTCTGGTTTAGTCCATAGTTGCCGCCATCAATTTCCTGTGGGCATCCATCCAAAGGCATTTTATTATTTGAGCGCTTCTCCTCTCGTAGTAAAACCGTCTGTAGCGTTATCCGGGTACTACACGTACAATCGCTCTCACGCTATCACTCTGCTATGGGCCTAGTCGCACTTCCTTTCCCCCACCCTGACAAGCCATCAGACTTTGGTCGCACACTGCAGAAACCTCCATCGCATGCAGCCTGCCAATATCTCTCTCCGGATATGGGACTCCCCCGTCCTGAATATACATCCAAAACCGCCTGCATTTTGATCTGAAGGCTACTCTCAATAGTGGAAACGTTCGGGCCATTGGTAATTCTCGAGTTGGTACGCTGGACCCAGCCACCATATGTGTATAGATAATCTCCCTGCCTCGCCGTGTGAGTGTGGTCGGTCGGCTCTAATCCGAGCCCTTTGCGCTGACATGAACCCGCAGCATTTGACTAATCTTATCTGCTCAAGCTTTCCAGATTTCACGTAATCGATCGCTTCAAGATTGCGAACCCGAGCCGCTGCCACATTGACCTCCACCTCATATATATCTAGACATCTGACATATTTCTATTGAAGACATAATTCTGGCAGCTCGTCTCTATCGTCACAACTGGCAATGGAGATATTCTCATCCCGTCAACATAGTTTTGGCGTGCAGCGCAAACCGAATCACCATATCATTTGCAACCAACTTAGCCCTCAATATTCGGTCGCGCGTCGTTCACAACTCACAATATCGAATTCGGAGTGTGTCGAGATCTTTCAGATAATTACTTTATTATGTGTGGGGCGAGTGCCTGGTTTGAAGACGTCTGCTGCTCGCATACCAACAAAACAAGATTTGATCGACATCAGCCAGAGCCACACATTAACCATGAGGCATCTTTAAGATTGCTGCATTCATGTTGGACCAAACCCATATCCTTTCGACAGCTATGACGCCGTAGATTGAGTTGATCTGAGGGGAAGACTCTCCGATTAACGCGCGAAATCGCGGCTGGTCAGGACTTGAGATGCTCTACACGCTCCAATGAGCATTGTATTTTGTATTAAATTTTCTTTGAGGACTTTTCGTTGTTAGTTTTAGGTTATGGGAAATTGGGAAATGTACGATTTTCAGATTTACGATTTACGCCATAATTCTTTTTAAGGTCAAACTGAGATGGACTACTTTGGCCTTTCCGATTCGAATCAATGATTGAAAAAAGGCTAAATCGAGAAAAATAGTCTAACTAGCCAATTAGATTTCGTAAATCCGAAATAGTAAATTCGTAAATCAAAGTGGGCATTACCCAAATATCCCTGAATCTAACCGGTTGCCATTGATCCTGAAGCTTGATCGCTAGTTCCTTCAGGCATAGGGCTTTATAGTTGGAATCACTCAATGTACTGCGAATAGGCCCTTTCAAGGCATCACATTATTTATGATACAAAACCCGATTATCAAAAACAGTAACACAATTGCAGAGCGAGAGTGACCCATTCCCATTCTTGTCAAAAGCGAGGTGCTTTAGAAGAATGAATATTGTTAGATAATTCCATTCTCCGGAGACGAATTGGGTTGACCAATGCGGATGTTGTCTTGTAAATGCTTCCAGCTTTGGTCCAATTACGTTATAAGTCTTTACTTACATAGCATATCCAAAACCTGCACTTATGATCTCCCATTTAGGAAAATCCGGAATTTCCTCTCCTGACCTGTAGCGATAACTTTTCAGTAGGGCGCAGGTCCATGCCAAGTTGTAGCTTAGAGCATCATGCCAAAAGCTTAATTGGATTGGATATCCCCTTTTTCCCTCTTCATGCACAATGAATGCTCATCTTCGATTTTCCACTCAGCTGGGAACTTCCCATCTTTTGCACTTACAAAAGCATCAGCTTCGAGGCCGTCAAAAAAGAACAATCGCAATCCGAAGGAGGAAGACTTATTTGATGACCGGGTAGCTGTGATTTTTGGAGTAATTGGAGTGTAAACTCTGTGGCCTCCAGGGCTTCAATCGGTGTGGAATCTTTTTCTTGGGACAAAATGTTGCGGGTAGCTCAGGCAGCCCACTTCCAAACTAAAAGCAATTGATCTTTTCGTATTCATATTAGTTTTTTTAGGGTTGAGATGTTAATACTTTAAATTAGGTTCAATTTTGCCCCGATCAAAAAACCATTGATGGATTTTTGGGTTTCGAGTGGCATTCTTTTTCTTTATTTCACCAAATTCAGCGATTATGAAAAACCTACTCCTAATTTATTGTCTTTATTATATTGAATTCGGCTGCTTTCGCGCCAAGTCATCCTATTTCTTTTCCGGAAGAAAATTTGACCGTCCATTCCTTCACCTGAAGATTTTTGGGGTTATCCCATCGGTGATTGGCATACCCGCTTGATTGTCGTGAGATTAGTTGGAAACTGGGATCAACAAGCCCCGAATGCGCAAGATCCTACGATTTGGCTTTACAACGAGCGTAGAACCTAAAGTAATATTGACCTTAGGTTTCGGACTCCAATCTTTCCAACTTGGAAAGCGATCCCGCGTTAACGAACAAATTTTTTTCAATTGGCAGCGACCTTCGCAAGGCTAAGCCGGGATGTCAGCAAATGCAAGCATACATCCATCTTGGATATTGGGGGTTTCATGGCAACGGACCTTTTCTTTCTTCAGAAGCGGGCGATGCTTTCCGCTTAATTTGGATATCTAGGCCTCTCAAAGTTGATTGGCGAAAAAATTTTAGAGAAAATTCCATTGTTTCCACATTGGAATCCCAAACGTGAATGCGCTGGCACGGCCGCGATTCGCCATAGGGCCTTTGGGCAAACAGCAATAAAAGGCTTTCTCCACGTAGGCAGATCCACTCGATCGGAGAGCAAAACGAAGGCTTGGCCGCTGCACGGTCGGCCGACCCGAACCATTATTGGTTTTGATCTTCAAATCGGATTGGTTTGGCCGCTGGCACATTTTCCCAGAAATTCTTCAATCGGAACATCCGGGCTTGGGTTATCATTCAAGTTGGTACCCAATGTGACGACACAGATTTTTCCAATTTGGGAAATGGGGGAACAAACCAGTTTAATCGTTACTTTTTTCGAAACCTAACGCCCAAGCCATTTGGAAGTGAGGACCGGGTTGTTGCCAAGAAAAAAAAACAAAAAAATTTGTATACTTATTGCATTTAATTTCTCGATTGATTCCGTTTTTGCTATATTTATTATATTACTTCCGGCTCTGTCGCAAAATATATAGACCACGCTCTCGTGTCCATTATCCGTGAAACTCTCTTTCCTCTCTCCCCCCCCGCCCCTGGCCCC
>Ga0163217_1057991_pt1 | contig 12362 bp, 31 predicted proteins | sample SynspAceP_FD_185933 | JGI IMG/M metagenome (GOLD analysis project Ga0163217, IMG submission 185933) | Saline lake microbial communities from Ace Lake in Antarctica - Synechococcus sp. Ace-P (PacBio error correction) | ecosystem: Environmental > Aquatic > Non-marine Saline and Alkaline > Saline ... | reverse complement strand
AACAAACAAGGTCGATTTAACGTAGGGATAGGAAATCCGGATTCCAGTATTGGAGATGGATATGTTGGTAAGTACTTTCCTTTTTGGTTGTGCTGGAATGTTTAAGGTTTATATATGTACTTTTTTGTCTTTCGAATGAATTTTGAAGTTGGGGATGTTGTTTTTAATATTTAGTCCAATGGGGTGAATATTTCCCTTTTTCAAAATGAATTGAGAGTTTTTGGTGCGGTTAGGCGATGACCTTTTTTTGTAAGCATGCGTTGAAAAATGGCCGCATTTGGAAATAGTGGCCGGATGGAAACCATTTATTCAATGGACCTTTTTTTCTTTTGCAAGAAGTGTTTCAAGATTTGTCGGGGAGTTTTATGCCTTTTTTGATTTTTGATTCATTTCCAGTGAGTCTTTTTTTCCCGTTGTTTTTTGGTGGGAGGATTTTACGTTTTTTATTTAAATATATTCCCAATCTGTTGTGCGTAGGCGCTTGCTTTTAGATTTGGCCCAGTTTGATTAATGTTACTCGGGAGAATGGTCAGTATTGGGATAATTTTTTTTACGTTTTTGTTAGTTATCCATTTGTTTAAATTTGCTGGTTCTTTATTCTCTTTATTATGAATTACAGGTTTTAGTAGAAAGTAATTTAGTTTTTCTTATGGTATTGACCTTTCATTTTCAACAATGATTACCTTGTCGATTTTGGATAGGCCGTTTATGTTAATATGATAGTTTACTTTAATTTGAGAAAGGGTTCCAATTATCTAGGTGTATTGAACTAATCCGTGATGTAAGTTTTGGTTGCGTGTTGATCGTTATCTTTTTGTTTGGAGTATTGCAGTTCCCGGTGTTGTTGGGAAGAGTTTTATTTTGATGTGTTGCGGATTAGAGATGGAGTGCGCGCATTTATTGTTATAGGTTAGTTTGAGTAAAAAGGTAGTCGTTGAGTTATGTGTAGATAAATGTTTGGGTATTTGGATTAATTTTTATTTTTAGCATTTATTTTTATTTTATTTTGTACAAGTACTGAGGAGAATTTATATTGGAAGAGTTTCTCTTTTGTCCGTAGCTTGTGGAATGGTTCGATAAAAGGGCAAAAGATGCGTTGGAATTGTTGGCTATTAGGAATGTAGTCTGAAAGCTTGGAATTTTTCTATTTGAAAGATCCAAGAGTTAATTGTTTATTGCAAAAGGAAACATTTATGTCGATTATATTGTGAGGCGGAGTTTGATTTTACAGTTAGTAGTGTGAAATTGGTAGTTACAGGAATGATATATTAATTATAAATTCAGATGTTGGAAGGGAGCGAAAGGATTGTTTACTGATGGAGCGGCTGTTTTGTGTGGTAATTTTAAGTCAATTGCGGAGGGACTTATTATTGTCACTTTCTAGCAGTATATTATGGTTCTATTGGATTGGCAGTAGTGTATTTTCTATTCCATTGATTTGATTTTTGATTGATGTTTGTTAATGATTTTTTATGAAGCGTCAGATAAATTGTTTTGAAGTAGTTCTGGTTCGTTTTTTTGTTTAGCAATTTTTTCTTCTATAGATGTTAGGTATTGGGTATTTTTATGAGTGTTATTGAACCGGCATTGGTGTTTCTTAATTAAATGTGTGCTGTGGTTAAAGAATTGATTTCTTTAGGCTGTTCTTGGTTACAGTCAATGGAGGATGATGAGGAGAGGTAGTGGTATTTATATATGCCTTTTGAATGACTTGAAGAAGTGGTTACTGTTTGGTTTATTTGGTTGCTTGGCGTTCCATACTTTGTGTGAAACGATTGTGGTTGGGTTGTGGCGTTTTTTATTTATGAGGTTTGGTTGTTTTGTTTGGCTGTTTCTTTATTTTCGGGTTCTTGAATTCTTGCCCGTTGGGATGTTTTATTGTTCTTAATTTTAGATGTTGGAGAAAGAATCCGGTAATGTTCTTTTTCTTGATTGTTTTAGCTCCGGGACGTTTTTTTTTAGGGACCTCCTGATGTTTTTTGTATGTATTGTCAGTGGACTTTACTTGTTCTGTAAATCCCATCTTTTGTTTGTTTTGTGTTTTTTTTTGAAACGATTTGAGGGAATTGTCATACTTATTGGATCTTGGGGTGGGTATTGCGGTGGATTTAGTGGGATATCGGTTTTTCTTGTGAAAGGTTTCTGGAATAATTAAATTTTGTCGGTGATGATGATCCTCGGCTTCGTTTGTTGGAAGGTTAGTTCGTATAAATTGTGAATGTTTTATGCTTTCTTTCTGAGTGTGAGGAGTTGTTGCTTGGTTGAGGGTTTGAGTATAAGTCGTGGTTGGTGGTTGTTATTTGGTTGGTAGGTGGGTATCTTTTGTGTTTGAGCATTTTTGGCTTTGTTGTTGGAATGTGCATTGTTTTTTGGTGGGTTAGTTTCATATTTTTTGTTTTTTTTGTATGTGATTGGTTTTTTGAATTATGTTTGTATGGATGTTTTTTTTTTTGTTTGTATGGTGAAATGTCCGGTTTTTATGTTATGAGATTGGTTTATTGTTTGGTAGGGCTGTTCGGGTCTTTGTTGTTGTTTTAGGCGTTTTTCTCTTGCTTATTTATGTTTGGATCAGATCCGTTATTAAGTGGGGGATTGTTTTTTTATCGTTTTTATTTTTAGTTTTTATTGATGGATTTGTAAGGTGGGATTGGAGTTAAGTTCGTTATTTTGGACTTGTGGTTGTCATTAAATACTAGTTCGTTATTGCGTGGGCTGTGGAGGGGTTTTTTGCGATTTTTTGGCTTTAAGCGGGTTTGTTTTGATTTGGCGAATACTTTCAGTTGGTTGTTGGTGTTTTTTTCTTTTGTTGTGTTGTTGGCGTTTAGTATAGGTTTTTGATCAATGGGGCTGTGAGGGTTTGTAGGTTCTGATTTATTTTGTGTGGAGATTTTTTTTGGTTATTGTTTGGATTATTTTTTCCGGTTTTTAATGTATGTTTCTGATTTTAAATTGTTTTATTTCGTTGTTTTTTTTTTGTTTCAGGTGTAATGTTATTTATTTAGTGTTTAAGTGGTGATATTAGGTTGTTTTGTTGGGGTTTTATTTTGGTTTGGTTTTTTGTGTGCCTATGGTTGAAAATGGTGATTGGCAATTTGGCGCGATGTTTGTGTTTAAGTGAACTGGACGATTTCGGTGTGTTGTTAGGGAATTTTGTGGTGGATTATTTTTTATTATTAGTGTTGTCGGAGTGTGGTATTTTTGGATGTTTGTGTAGTTTTGGTTTGGTGTGGTGTGAATTTGTGATGTCTTAATTGTGAGGTGTTGGAGTGGGGATGTTAATGGTGCAAGTAGGGATGTGCTTAATTTGAGGCGTTAGGCGGCAGTTGGGGTGGTACTGTTTTCTGATATGGTTTGGAGGGTTTGTTTGGTGTTTGTTTGGGTAATGGTGTGGGAGTGTGTTGGCTTTTTGATTTTTTAGGTTTTTTGAAGGTTATTTGTTTGATTGTTATGGATTTATTTGTTCAGTGTTGTTAGTTCACAATTGTGATTTTGTTTTTAATGTCGTATTGTGAGATTGGAGTGAGTATTTTAGTGTGTGCGTTGGTTGGTAGATGATGGATAATTTCGAGTGTGATTGTGGGTTTGTTTATGTTTGTGGAGTTAGTTTCATGTTTTATAAGGTTACTTTGGAGGGTTGGTTTGGGGTGATGGGATGTGAGGGTGCTGTGTGATCATGAAGGATTTGTTTGTTTTTGTGCGTTGTATTGTGCTTATTCTGTATTGAGGAGTTTTGGTTTGGATTGAGTATGTTTGGCATGTTATGGGGTTCGTTGATTTGATTTATTGTGTTGGCTGCTTTAGGTGTTACAGTCCTTGTGGTGATCCGGTTATTTAGGTTGGTTATCGTATGGTGTATGTTTGGTTATTGAGCAGGGGATGATAGCAAAGGAGGCTTTTCTTCAGTTTTTTGGGCTAATTTTGGTTATAACTTGGTGTTTATCCTTTGGTTTTGTGGTGCTTTTGGGACTGGTGAGATGGTGGATGGTCCGGATTTATTTAATTGTGATTTTTTTGTTTGGACTGTTGTGTGGGTTTTTTATATTCGGATGAATTCTGAGTTTGTTTTTTATAAGGCATGGTATTTTGGCTTATAGTTAGGGATTGGGTGGTTTTGTAGTTTTTGCGTGGTTTGGTTTTTTTTTGTTTTTCGGGTTTTTATGGATGTTTGTGGGGTTTGGTTATAGCGGTGGATTGATATGTTTATTGGTTTTAGGGTGGAATTTTTTTTTGTGCGTTTGAGTGGTTTTGTTGTTGTAATTTTTTCCTTTGACTGCATCATTTTTTAACATTTTTGGTTGTTTTTTTTTGTGTTTTTTATTTTATGTTTTGTTGTTAGATTTTTACGTTTTTTTATGTTAATTTATGTTCTATCATATCTTGAATCATGTTTGGTCTTTTTGCCATGACAATTTTAGTTTTTGGTTTATGTTTCTAATGTACATTTTTTCCTGCGTTTTGTGTATCGTGAAATAGAATTTAAAATTTTTGTTCTTGTTGATTTGATTTCGTTATATTGTGGAAGGTGGTGAATTTTTTCATGTTTTTTTTTGTTGTAAGGTTTGTTTTTTGTGAGTAAATATTGGTTTTTTTATATTTCTTATGTTTTATTTTTGAGGTGGATTATGAATTGTTTTGATAGCTTTATGTGATGATGGGTGCCGTGTTTTTTGGCTTTCTAGCTGCGTAATTAAAGTAATTTTGTTGTTATTGGTGTATTTTTGCGATTTTATTTTTGGAGAGGTATTTAAGTGGCAAGGTTTTCATTTGGTTGTTGTAAGTGTTCTATTTTGGTTTGTGCGGTTTTTAAGTTTGTAGGTTTTTGATTGAGCGGTGTATTGTCATTTGGCGTGTTCGTGGTGTGGTTGAAGTGAGGTTTTTTTGATGAGAGTTATACCTTAGTTTTTGTGTTCTTTTTTGTAGTCTTTTTTTAGATGATGGAGTGAGGAATGATTTAAATGGTTTTGACGGTGAGTTGGTTGAGGTTGGTTTATCTGTTTATTGTGTATTGTTTCGTTGATTTTGTATTATTGCATGTGTGATCCGGGTTTGCGGTTTCGAGTGGTTCTTTTTTTTTGTACGGTAATCTTCGTAAGCTGGATGAAGGATTAGTTTGGTATTGTTTGGGTAGTACGTAAAAGGGTTGATTTATTTTTCGAATTCTTTGATTTTGGGGTGAGTGGTGTTGTGTATGTTTTTTCATTTGTTTTGCTGAATTTGTTTTTTTGGCAGTTGTTTTTTAAGGATTGTTTGTTGTGATTGTTGTGCCTGGTTTTTTTTTTTTGTAATAGGGGTTGTTTAAACATTGGGGTAGTTTTTTCAGTAGTTATTTTTTTGGTAGGTAGGTTGTGGTTCTTTTTTGATTTGATGTATTCTTGTGGTGGAGTGGGTATTTTTCGTATTTTTATTGGTTGTGTGTTTGTGTATTTGGTGGATGTTTTTGGTTTTCTTTTTTTTTGTTGTTGTTGTTGAGGGATAAGGTGTTTAGGGTTGGTGGTGTATTGGTGAGTTGGTTGCATAGTAATTCTTTATTGTTGTTTGAATTGTTTGTTTTTGTCTTTGTTGTTTTAAGAATGATTTTGGGTTTGGGTGTTTGTTTTTTTAATTTTTTGTTTATGGGTGATTTTTTTTCATTTGGGTGTGGGTTAGGAGTACGGATTTTTTTAGTAGTGGTGGTGTAGGAGATTTGAGTGATGAATGGATTTATTTTGTTTTTTTTTGCGGGGTGTTTGGTTGTTGTGGGGGAATTTATTGTTTTTTGATTTTGATCACTTAAGTGGTCTTTTTTTTGATGCTGTTTTGGTGGGGCGGATTTGTTTTTTCATTTAATATAATTCATTGTTTGTGTTAGGTGTTTGTATTGGAGTTGATCTTATTTCATGGGGAGATGGGTGTTGGTGATTTTTTTTAATTTGTGTTCTTTTGTTTTTGTGGTTTTTTTTTCTTTGTGTCTTTTTGTGTTCTTGTTTATTCTGGTATATTTATTATTGTTGTTCGTTTGGTGGGTTTGTTTTGGGTTTATTTTAGGGGGGTTTTTGATGTATTTTGCTTATTTAGTGTGTCCGTTTTGGTTGGTGTGAATGTTATTTTTTGTTTGGAGTTGGTCCTGGTCGTGATGGGGGCAGGTTTTTTTTGCTGTGTTTATGATCGGGTTTGAGTGGGAGATGGGTTTTGTTGTGTTAGTTTGTGTAGGGTAGTGTTGAGTGTTGTGTCGTTGTTTGGTTTTGGTTATTTTTTTTTGTTTTTTTTTTTTTTAATTTGACATGTTGGGGATTTTGGAGTTTTTTTTTTAGTGGTTGATGGTGGGTTGTGGGGAGTGGTTGGTTGTTGGGTTTGGTGTGTTCGCGTTGGGGTTTTTTTTTCTTGATGTTATCTGTTTTTGGGTTTTTGTGCTTGTTGCATGGGGGGTTTGTTTTAGTGTGTGTGTGTGGTTTTTGTTTTGTTGTTGGGGGAGGTGTTTTTTTGTTGGGTGTTTTGTGTGGTTTTTGTTTGGGGGTTTTTTGTACTTTTGGTTTTTGTTTTTTGGTGGGTGTGTTTTTGTTGTTTATTATTTGGTTGTGTTTTTATGTTTTTTGGTTGTTTTGTTTTGGTGTTGGTTGTGTTTTTTTGTTTGTTTTTTTTTTTTGTGTTGGGTTTGGTTTTGTGTTTGTTGGTTGTTTTTTTTTTTTGTGTGTGTGTTGTTGTTTTTTTGGGTGTTTTTGTTAGTGGGCGTGATGGGGGGTAGTGGTTTTTTAGTTTGTTTTGGGGTGGTTTGTTGGTTTTTTTGGTTGTTGTTTATTTTGTGTGGTATTGTGTTTGGGGTGGTGTGGTTTTTTTTTTGGGTTTGGTGTTTGTATGGGTGTTTTTTTTGGTGTTGTATTTTGGTGGGTGCTTGTTTTTTTTTTGTGTTGGGGTTGGTATGTTTTTTTTTGTTGATTTTGTGGGGTATTTCTTTTGGAATTGTGTTTTGGTGTTTTGTGTGAATTGCTGTTTGTTTTTTTGTATTGTTTGTGTTTTTTTGGTGGGATGGTTTTTTTGTTTTTGGGTGGGTTTGGGTGTTTGTGGAGTTGGTTTTTGGGTTTGTTTTTTTGTGGTGTGTGTTGGTTGTTTGTTGGGGTGTTGTTTTTGGGTTATTTGTTTGTTTTGAGTGTGAGGGAGTATGTTGATTGTGAGGATTGGTTTGTTTGGGTGGATGGTTGTTTTTGGTTTGTTGTGGGTTTTTTTCGTTGTTTGAGTTTTGGTTTTTGCTGTGTTTGCTTTTTTGGGGTTAGTTTTTTTTGTTTTTGTGTTTGTGTTGAGATTTTTTTGTTTTATTGTTGGCCATGTTTTTATTTTTGATTGTTTGGTGCTGTTTTTTATGTTGAGTTGGTTTTCATTGTTTGTGGCAGTGTTGGGTTTGTGTTTGTTTTTTCTGTTTTTTTTTGTTATTTTGGTTTTGGGCTGTGTTCTTGTGGGGAGAATTGTTTTTTTTTGGCTTTTTTGTTGTTTTTTATTGGTGGATTTTATTGTTAGGGTGGTGGGTTGATTTGTTTTTTGGTTGTGGTTGTTTTGTTGTTTGGTTTGGTGGGAGGTTTTGGTTTTTGGAGTTTTGGTTTGTTTGTTTGATTTGTGGTTGTGGGTGTTTTTTTTTTTGTTGTTGTTTTGGAGGTTCTGTTGGGTTGTTGTTGGTGGTTGTGGGGTTTGCTGGTTTGTTTTTTTTGTGTTTTTTTTTGTTGTTTTTTAGGTTTTTGTTTTTGTTTTTTGTTTTATTTTTGTTATTTTTGTTTGTTTGTGGTTGTTATTTTTGTGTTTGTGGTGTTAGTTGTTTTGTTGGGTTTTTTGGTTTGGTTTTTTGTGTGTATCGTTTGTTGGTGTTACGGATTTGGGGTGCTTTTGTTTGTGATGGGTTTGGTGGGGGTTGTTCGGGTTTTGTGGTGGTTGTTTTTGGTGTTGTTGGTGTGCAGTTTTTTTGTGATTGTGTGTTGGTTTTGGTGTGAGGTGATGTTGGATGTTTTTTTGTTGGGTGTTGGGTGGGTGCTTTGGTGGCGTGGGTGTGTTGTTTGTGGGTTGCGGTTGGGGTGTTGGTTTTGTGGTTTTTGGGGGTTATGTTTTGCGGTGTGTGTGTTTTGGGGGGGTTATGGTGTGGTTGTGTTGCTTTTTGTTTTTGGCGTTTTTTGGTTTTTGTTGTTGTTCTGGGATTTTTTGTGTTGTTTGTTATGTGTTTTGTTTTTGTGTTTGTGGTGGGTGGTATTTTGGTTGTTGGTTGGTAGATGTGGTTTTGTTTGTGTTGTGTGGGTTTTGTTTGTTTGTGGGTTAGTTTATGTTTTTGGTTTGGTTGGTTTGGGTTGGGTGGTGAGAGTGTGATTTGTATATGAGGTTTGTTTTTTGTGGGTTGTTTGTGTTTTTGTGGGTTTAGTTTGGTGGTTTGTTTGGGATGTTTGAGGTAGTGTGTTTTTTTGTTTGAGCTGTTGGGTTGTTTTGTGGTGTCGTTTGGTTGGTTTTTGGTGTTGTTTGGTTATTGGAGGGGCTGTGAGGGGGGTTTTTTTTAAGTTTTTTTGGGTTTTTGGTTTTTGTGTTTTTTTGAGTTTTGTGGTGTTTTGGATGGTGGTGGTGGTGGGTGGTTTTTTTAGTTCGTGTTTTTTGTTTGAGTGTTGTGTGGGTTTTTATTGTTTGTTTTGGTTTGTTTTTTTAGGTGGTTTTGTTGTGTGCCGGGTTGGGTGGAGTTTGTAGTTTATTGGTGTTTGGCTTTCTTTTTTTGTTTTGGGATTTTGTGTCGTTTCTGGGATTTTGAGTTTAGGGTGGTTGATTGTTTTTTGTTTTGGGTTGGTTTTTTTGTGGTTTTGGTGGTTTAGTTTGTTGTATTTCATTTTGGTTGTCTTTCTTATTTTTGGTTGTTTGTTTTTTGTGTTTTTTTTTTGGTGTTTGTTGTTGTTTTGTTTTTTGTTAATTATGTGCCTTTATCTATGTAATGTGGGTTTTGTGATGATTTGTTTTTGGGTTTTTGTTCTTGATATTTTAATTGTTTTTGTGTTGTGTGCTTTCGTTTTTTTGTTTTGTGTTGTGTGTTTCTTGTTGCGGTTGGTGATTTTTTATGTTTTTTTGTTGTGTATTGTTTTTTGGTAGTTTTGGTTTATTTTGTTTTTTTTTTTTGGAGGTGTTTGTTGTTTTGGTTTGTCTGTGGTGGATGGTTTTTTGTTTATGTGCGTGATTGTAATTTTGTTTTGCTTTTTGGTGTTTTTTTGGTTTATTTGGGGGTCTGTTGGTTTCTTTGGTTTGTGTGTCTTTTGGTTTGTGGTTTTTGTATTTTCGTGGGTTTTTGCTGGGGTTTGTTTGGTGGGCGTGGTGTGTTTGAGTGGGTTTTTTTGTTGTGGGTATTTTGTGATTTTTTTTGTGTTTTTTTTGTGTGGGTGGGGATTGTTTACTGTTTTGCGTGGTTGGTTGTGTTTTTGTTTATGTGTTTTGTTTGGTTGTTTGATTTTTGTTGTGAGTGGGCTTTGGTTGTTATTTTTTTTATTGAGGTTTCTTTTACCGTGTGGTTTGTTGTGTGGTTTGTTTGGGGTAGTCAGGGTTGTTTTTTTTGATTTTGAATTTTTTGGGGTGATGGTTTTGTGTAATGGTATTCTTTTTGTTTTTGTTGTGTTATTTTTGGGTTTTTTTTTTGGTTGTTTGTATGTGAGTTGATTGAATGGATGGTTTTTTTTTTTGTGTGGGAGTTGTTTTGGTGTTTTTTAGGTAGTTCTTTTTTGGTGTGTTGTGGTTTTTTGTTGTGTTTTTGTGAGCATTGGTGGATTTTTTTGTTTTTTTTTGTTTTGTTGTGTGATTGGGTGTCGATTGTTTTTGGTTTTTTTTTTTGTTGTTGTTTTGGGGTACAGGTGATTTTTTAGGGTTGGCTTGGTTGCGTTTGGAGTGAGTTGTTGGTAGTTTTTTTTTGGTTGATTGGATGATTTGTTTTTTGCTTTTGTTGTTGTGATGTTTTGGGGTTTGGGTGTTGATCTTTTTTTTTTGTTGGGTGTTTTCTTTTTTTTGGTTTTAGTGGCGGTTGGGTGATTTTTTTGTCAGAACTTGGTTGTGAGCAAGATTTGGAATGTGTGGATTTTGTTTTTTTTTTTGGAGGGTTGTTTTGTTGTGGGGAGCATTTTGTTTTTTGTGTTGTTTAGTTTGTGGTTTTTTTTGTTGTTTTTTGGTGGGGGGTTTTGTTTTTTTTTGTTCTTGTTTGTGGCTGTTTGTTTGGGCGTTTGTATATTTCTGGGGACGTGGGTGTATGGTGTTTTTTTTTATTTTGTTATTTTTTGTTTTTGTGGTTTTCTTTTTTTTTGTTGCTTTTTGTGTCATTTGTTTTTTATCTGAGTGATGTTTTTTAATGTCTGTCAGTTTGGTGGGGTTTGTTTTGTCTTTTATTATTTGGGGGTTTTTTGTTGTTCGCTCTCGTGTGCTAGTTTTGTTGGTGTTGATGCATTTTGTTTTGTGTTTGGTTGGTTAAGAGTGTGTATGGGGGAGGTTTTCTTTGATGTTGTTGGTTGCGTGGAGGATGGGTTTTATTGTTTGTGGTTGTTTTGATGTGGGTGTGTTGGTGTTGTGTGATTTGTTTGGGTTTTTGGTTTTTTTTTTTTTAGATTTTTTAATTTTTTTGTTGTGGGATTTTTGGACGTTATTTTTTGTCGTAGGGATTGTGGTGGGTTGTGGGGGTGGTTGGTTGTTGGGGTTTGCGTGTTGTTGAGATTGGGTTTTTTGTGTGTTTGTTTCTTGGTTTCTTGTCGGTTAGTTTGTGGGGAGGTTATTGTAGGGATGTGGTTCAGGGGTATTAGTTTGTTGTTGGGCGGGAGTTGTTATGTGGTGGTGTTTGTGTGGTTTTAAGTTTTGGGGGGATTTTGTTTTTGGTTTTTGGTGTTTTGGTTTGGGTGTGTATTTTTTTGTTGTTTCTGTTTTGGTTGTGGGTTTTGTTTTGGATTTTTTATTGGAGGTCAACTGTTTGAGTGTTTTGGATGTATTTTTTTGTTTAGTATTTTTTTTTAATTGATGTTAGGTTTGGTTTTTGGTGATTTACGATTGGTGTTTTTTTTGTGCTGTTGTGTTGTGTTTTTTTGGGTTGTTTTGGTTGCAGGGGTGTTGGGGGGGTTTGTAGTTGGGTTATTTTATTTGTTGTTTTGTGTTTTTTGAGGTGGTTTGTTTGGAGTTTTATGTTGTTGCGGTTTTGGTTTGGTTGGTGTCGTGTTGCTGTGAGTTGCATGCGGTATTGTGTGGGCATGTGGTGTTTGTGTGTTTTCGGCGATGTAGTGGTTGTGTGTTGTTTGTTTGTTATTGTTTTGGTTGTGTTTCGGTGGTTTGGTAGTTTTGGGTTGTTTGTGGTGGCTTTTGGTGTTTGGTGGGTTGTGTTGTGGGTTGGGTGGTTTATTTTACTTGTTGAAGGTGTTGTTTTTTTTAGGTGATGTTAAGTGGGATTATGTCTCGCGGTTTCGAGGATGCGGTGATGTGCTTTTTGGATTGATTTGGTTGTTTGGGAGGTGGGAGGAGTTGTCTGTTGCTATTTTCGGGTGTTGTGATGTTTTTTAAGTTCATGTTTTGGTGTGCGTTTGTGTTTGGGAAGTTGTTGCATTGCGTACTGTGGGCCGAAGGTTTAGTACGACGATTGTTGCCGGAAAGTGGACATGGGAATTTTTGTTTTGTGTTTTGTAGAGTTGATTTTTTTTTTTGTTTTGGTTTGTCGCAATTTTTGTAATTTGAGTTTGTGTATTTTGTTTTATGTGGGGCATATCTGTTGCGTGTGTTGTTCATGTTAGTATTTGACTAAGTGGTGTTGATGCTTTGAGGTTTCGATTTGAGTTTGTGGGAGTGGTGCATTTGGGATTGTTCTGGTGGGTGTCTTGGTGATTAAAGATTTTTTGTTGAGGTGGGTGGAGGTGTTTAGGGTAGTCTGGACGGCTTGCTGTAGGAGGGGTGATTGTGTAGAAGGGTTAAGTGTGGTGGTGTGTTGATGTGTTGTTTTATGTGTGTTGATTGATTTGAGGTTTGTAGTGTGGGGTGTGTGGGGGTTGTGGTGTTGGATGTGTGTGTTGCGGAGATTTGTTAGAGGGTTTTAGTTTTAGTGCAGTTTCTGCAGTTTTGAAGATGGTGTGACCCCGGTCGTTGTGGTTGGTTGTTTTCGTTTGGTGTGGGTGGGCTAAATTTCTTTGGTCCGTGTCTTGAGCAATTTTTGGTTTTTGCTTGTTTGTTTATGTTTTTTGTGACTTTTTTTTGTGGAGGGTTGTTTTGATATTTTTGAATTTACTTGTTTCGTTTGATGTTGCGATTTTTTCATGATTTTGTGTTAGTTTTTGTGCGTTGTGGAGGGTTGGGTGTTGTCTTTAGTGTTTTGTTGATGGGTGGATGTGTGGTGTGAAATGTCATCTGTTTGGTCAGGTGGGGCCGTG
>Ga0163217_1035680_pt1 | contig 12362 bp, 10 predicted proteins | sample SynspAceP_FD_185933 | JGI IMG/M metagenome (GOLD analysis project Ga0163217, IMG submission 185933) | Saline lake microbial communities from Ace Lake in Antarctica - Synechococcus sp. Ace-P (PacBio error correction) | ecosystem: Environmental > Aquatic > Non-marine Saline and Alkaline > Saline ... | reverse complement strand
AGCGTGCGGGATCTGGCGCGTTCCAGGTGGCTATGGTGGATCTTCATGGCTATTAAAAGCCCCGCTTCCACCCCCGCCAGGCTGGTGGGCCCCGGAAATCTGCGCATACATCAGCGAGATCAGTTGATTCCCAGGTTGAAGCCTTTGCAGTGCTGTATCGGCGTTGTACTGCCGAAGCGTATTTTTTCAAAAACGGAACTGGAAGCCTTTCAAAATTTCGGCCAAATCGGTAATCTTCTATACATGTTGCATCCGCTGAGTTGTTGAGTGCCTCAACGGGTTTTACCCTCCAGACGCAGCGGCTTGCAACCCTTCCAGAAACCCTCCCCCAAATTTATTCGGACAGCAGCTGCGCCGAAAGCGGGAATCCATTTTGACCTTCGCATCGCAACGCACCCACCGCGAAAACCCGCAAAAATGGATCCCCGCATCCGCGAGGATACGGACTAGGGGATGACGGACCCCCGCGCGCGGCAGGAAAGACGCAAGCTTGGATGAATGAATAGAATGCCATCGAATAACCTGAATATCGCCATCGCCACATAGTTGCATCAGGCTACAGTGAATTTCCAGTACACCCTGAAACCCGGAGGCTTCTGATTGAAAACGCTGAAGAACCAACTGTCACAATATGCACCTTCCACCGCGACAGCGCGCAATTATCGCAACGCATTTTATTGCATTCCGATGTCGTAGGTGGGGGTTGCCGTTTCTTGATCCCGGCCGCCCTCCATAGAGCTGGCAGCGTATTGCCGTCTCTCCTGCGCTGCTGGGCCGGGCTGGCTGCCTCTGTTTACTAACCTGAAACTGGACTGGTTCCTGGGCGTGGTCACTGAGCGTGTTGTGCGATTGGTCGGTTGGGCCGGCGCGGTTCTGGCGCTCAGACGACGACGGTCTGGTTATCCGCCGTGTCGGGCTCTTCCTGGTCGGCTGGCGTTATTTTCAATTCATTGGTCATTTCTGGGAGCTAAGAAAAGCCGGCCTTATCGATTGATTTGTTGCCGGGCCTATCATCGGCCCACTGTTTGTCGTCGCCGCAAGCGCTGTTTCTCGCTCGGGCGGCCTTATGCTAAGCTGCGCGGCAAAACACCATCGAGGCCCAGGCAGGCACATCGGTCGGGCAAGAAATGAGCAGCCGGCGACGCGTTAGCAGTATTTGCAGCTGCCGGGGGCGGATCATGCCCCGCAGCTGAGCGAACGCGCCAGTTGGTAACGCCATAAAGGCCCGCAGACGGTTGCGGCGGTTAGGGTAGTGAGAGGCACAGGCTGTCCCTTGGCGGGCGTCCAATCTATGCAGCACACCGCTGAGTCGCCCGGGACTCGAATCTCCTGCAGCATTACGGGCTCCATAAACAACCCAGCCCACGCCTTCCTGCACAGCGGCCTTGGCCGGGTCGGCCTCATCCAGAGTGAGCTGGCCCGGTTCACATCATCTTGACAGATTGCCGTCGCATTCAAATTGCCAGGGAGAACAGGCGCCAATTGGGTAGCCGAATCCTGATGCAGCGGGCCGGTAGCAAGCGGTAGGAGTAGATTGAGTGATTATTGTCTGCCCTATGGTGCCGTACCAAGGTCATTGTTTACAGCTTGCATTCGGGGCAGCCGTGACCTGATCCATCTAATCGCCGCCCACGGTAATGGGCGCCGGACCCGCTCTTTTCAGGGGACAGGAGATGAATAGATGAACATGTCCCTCCCGCCGCCGGTGTCCACCTTCTTCCCATCAGCAATGCGGGCGACCCCGCACAGGGTAGCTGACTGCTTTCAAACCGGACGCCTCTGTAATCGACGAAAAAACAGACCCATCAGGGCCTTGATGCCATTAGGATTGCAGGCGCAAAGCGCAGGCAGGCGTTACCTACCAGGTTGCAGCCGGTTGAGACCTCAAGTGACAAGAGGCAGCTCGTGGTCAAGGCCAACTCTTGAGGTAACTTCCCCGGCGCCCAGTCCGCTTGACCAGTATTCGAGCTGGGAAGGATGGCCTTATCCGCTCACTGGAGATTCAAACCATCAGCCACTTGAGGCGCCCTTCTGGCCTAACCCGGTGCCTCGCGCATGACCGGACACTAGTTCCGCTATCATCGTAGGTCGCATTCAAACGTACTGACAGTGAAGCGACCGTGGCCACGCTCAAATATCTCAACGGGATACGCCCCAGCCTGAAAACAAAACAGTTGCAGGCGCTGATCGACAGAACCAGCTCGGCACCTGGCTGGAACAGCGCTACCCGCCACAAACCCAACATCTTATTCAGTCTTGACGCGGCCCTTGTACGACTACACCAGGCGCCTTCCAAGCAACAAACACATGCGCAGCAGCGATCGGTCAGCAAAGGTGTTCTACGGACACCCGCATGCACGTGCATCGACAACCCCTGGGCCAGCACCAGTTTGTCAGCCGCGTGCAGGGCAGCAAGGCTCAAGCGCAAGAACGAAATCAAAGTCTCCGCCATACTCAAAACCCTGCCTGAAACCGCTATTACGCGATGGTCGTCGTGCAATGAGCTCGCGCATCTGCGCGAGGAAAGAGCAACAACAAAGAGCTTCTACCAGGCGTGCCAGCATATGGAGGCGGGCACTATCACCAGTTGGAGCTGGATCTGCGTTTTGTTTCTGACCCTGCGCGGGTAGGGCGCTAGGCCACCGTTATTTCACGGCTGCACCTTGAAACACCCGCCTTTGGCCGTCGCACACAACTCGTCATTGGAATAGATATTGGCATCGGCCAAAGCACAAGCCGACTTGCCCCACCCGCGATGGCTTTGCCCGCACTTCCACCCATTGGCCTACGTGCGCCCGTACCCAGAAAATCAAATCGTCATTATCACGGTCACCAGGCCGCCGATGTCTTCCAGTTGCCGGGCACAAACTCAGCCCCATGGCATTGCCGCCACGCTGAAAAGCAAAGCCCGCCATGCCACAAAGCACGCTTTTTCCACATTGGGGATTCAGCGAGCAAACCCAGCAGAAGTGCTTTCAACGCTGGCAGCGTTAAGATCGCTCCAGGATCGGTTCAGCCCGCTCTTGCGGGTGTGCGGTTTGAAAAACCGGCGGTGTATGCTTTGGTTGGTCGGTGCACGACAAATTCTCCGACTGAAAGATAAATCTCAATATAGACCGTCGTTATAATTTATCGGAGAGAAAAAATTGAAAGCAGTGCTCGGAGGAGAGCAAGCCGGTCAACAGATCGAAGGGCTTTGTCTTTTATCAGCGAGGGATCCGCTGCTAGCGTCTTCAGGTAAGGGTTTGATCAACTCCCGGCCACTTCATTGCCTCCACATTCCCCCAGCCTTGCCTACCCCGGAACCATTCAAGCCCGCTGCTGGTTCGGTGTGTGCCTGGCCAAGTCCACAGCGCGCTCCGAAACTCAGACCCGGTTTCACCCTTTCCCGCGCTGCGTCGGGGTGGCAACAACCACGGTGGCGGTCGGTGGATTGTCGACCATGTCCGCGCTCGCTCGCGTGGTAATCCACTGCAAAAAACCGTCCTGCGCACTTGGTTGCGCCTGAGCGCCACGGCGGAAACTTGCCCATCGCGGCCCAGAACCATCGGCTGCGCCCGACTTCAGGCGGATGAATACGGTTGTTTTGCCCAGCGTTGCCTTCGGGGTCGGCAACCCACTCGTACCAAAAACGTCAGCCATGCACCCCAGGCAGCCGGTTTCTTCCAGGCCTCGCGCCAGTAAGGGTTGGTGGGTGCTTCTCTCAGATGGTCGGATTGAAGCCACAGGTTTGCCGGTGCGGGCCTGGGTTTGCCATCGCGCATGGGCCTTGAGCCCAGTGCGGCGCGTTTACGCCATGGGCACAGCGCTGAATACGCAAGCCGTCTTCATCCCGGGCAGCAACTGAACGCGCGTGTGTGGGCGCCACGTTAATAGCGCTTCAAGCGGCTCCTCGGCTGGGCTCGAACGACAGCGGCGCTTTTGCCCAATGAGTGGCGCTCCAGATAGCGCACCTCAGCCTGTATTGGGTAATAGCGATCCGCACAGATTCCGCCCGTCTGCTGGGTTACACACTTTCTTTTGACCCTGAATGGGTTAATTTCGTTTACTGTATGCACGTACAGTATTTATCAAGGTTACCTGATATGAACGTCCTTTACCAACCTCGGCCCCCCTGGGCAGCTCGCTGATTGACTTGCCTTTTTCTTTCTCGGCGTGTTTCCGCAGGCTTGCCAAGCCCCCGCGCTTGGGGACCATATGGAGCAGGCGCTTGTTCCTTGATGAAGTTTGCTGGATTGTGACGCACGCATTACCTACCTGGTGCGCCTCCGCTGGCGACAGCATGGAAGGCGCCGGCATCTTTGATGGCGTATCTGGTGGTTAACCGCGCGGGTTGAAGGAGCAGAACGGCAATATCGTGATTGCCGCGACAACGGTGAGGCGCTGGTTAGCGGCTGGTGCATCCGCGGTGACGAGGTAGTGCTCAGAGCGGGAGAACCCAAGTACCCGCCCGGCCGTGTACGTCAGGAAGCGATGAGCTGCTTGATCTGGTTGTGGTGAAATTCAATATACACGGCACCTGTGTCCATGGCTTTGACGGCGTCTTTGCACTGATTCGACTGCAACTCTTTCACGGCCAGCTGCGAAGCGGGTGTTCCGGCCTGATCGGCGCGCACGCCGATTGTGGTGCTGAAGCAACAACGATCTGAGGGGTGGACAAACCGTTAAGTAAATTCCTGTAGAGGTTCCGGCCCACCCTTCTGAACCGGTCTGCGACAGCCGTTTCCCAGCCTTCAAGAGGAAAACCATCAGCACTGGCTTAAGCAAAGCGGTAATTGAGGCTTGTATTTGCAACAAAAGACCCTAAACCCTGGCAGGTATCCTTTCGAAAGGCTCTCCGTTGCTGATTGGTCTGAGGGAGGCCAGGTCGAGCCCAGCGCAAACCTTTCTTTGGCCAAGCACTAATTCGAGTCAGGGGAGTGCTCTGAGCGATCTGACCGTGGGGAGCCGACATGGACGCCCTATACGATTACTTCGCCATTCCTGGACGCAATGGCTCTGGGCCTGGAAACGAAGGAAGCCCGGCCCACGGTCTCACGTTTCTTCTCCAGGTACAGGGATTTGGTCTAGTGGAGAATTATCTTTCTTGCATCCTGGCACGGTGAATATCGCCTGGCTCTCGTCGTTAGGTTCACCGATGGCCAAACAGCGCGCCTTATCCACTATCCCTTTCCTTTTGGAGAGAAAAGTGAGAGCGGCCTCCTCACATGGGACTCCTTCGCACGTTGCGAGGCCTGGAGTTCGAGACCACCAAAGTGTCGGTTATTGGGCGTGACCGTAGCGACCGACAAAATTTCTGACCGAAAGACCAGGTCAAGGTATTGCCCTTGCAGCGGATACTGATCCTAGTCAACCAAATACTGTTCCATCTCATGGTTTCGTACTTGGGACTTTCGCTCCTGTGAGGCAAGGTTCATTCCCCCTAAAGTACGTTTTCAATCCCAGATTAAAAAAGGGCTGCGGCCCTGGGCCAGATGATAAAGCATCGCTCTGATCCTTTTCTGACATGCATATCAAGTACGACCGCCCGAGAACCATTGATGTGCCTTGGGTCGTTGATGGAAGACATGTGGTCTTATTCCCTTTAATCAGCGTGAGATTCGTAAAATCTCAGGTAAATGGTTCCTTGACGGCGCTCTTGCTTACCCAACGAGGGCAGGCACTACCTCCAAAGATTTCTGTTGTGGAGTTATGAAGTCTTATGAGCATAAGTGCGGCTTCTACGTTCGGATGCACTATGCTTCGCCACACCATGCGTCTTACACGCCTGCTGGCCCTTCGGAAAAGTAAAGACTTTGAAGGTGAACCGTTACTGTATGAAGAGCACAGGCTGGGCCATTCTGACGCCACAACAACAATGATATATCTGCATTCTGAGTCAATCAGCTTGAGGCTCAAATCCTACTTGCGCCAATGAAGATGAGTGAACAGGATGTTCATGGCTAGCGCACGAAGCAGATCTGGGGTAGTTTACATTGCAGGCAAAAAAAACTTACACGCATCGTGGGAAAAACCATCACAGAGGGATTTCGGACTGTTTGAAAATGATAATCTACATGATCTTCCGAGGAAACCCTGAACCATAAAAAAAAACTAGACCATACAAAATACTAGGTCTGGGCTTCGATGCCTAGGGCAACTTCAGAGCTTGCAATGTCATCATACATTACCTCACGGAGAAAAAATTTTCTCTGTGGCGAACCTTGATAAAGTTATTCTTCAAAACGGGCTTCGGATTTTTTAGCGTTTCTTGTGCCGGTGAGCGGTCGAGTCACTCCCGGCTACACCTAATAATCTAAGCAAAGCGGCATTGGAGCCGTTCGTCTCTTGGCCTCAAACTGAAAATATCGCGAACGGGATCGACAGCCAAGAATTACTACAAAAAACCCCTAGGGGGGCCTTTTTTCAAAAAGTCGCTCAGTGATCGTCATGGGCTTGATTTACGGTTTCGTTAGAAGGCCGATCTTGATGACCTGCTGCCACCAAGAACCCGTTTCCAAACAATGCTCAAGTCACAAAAGTGCCAGATCCTAACCATTGGGGGAAATGCAAAGGCTGCAGGAGCATTGAAATCCGCATCTTGTCGGCCAATTCATAAAGGAACATTTTTAGGTAATGCGCCGAGGCGGATTGGACAGTGATGTTAATAATCAACTGCCCGGCAAGATTCGGTATCAATACCACGGCCACTGCTAGAAATGAAAAAGGGATGCCTTGGCAGCCTCACCCATTTTATTCCTAGTCTGCGGCTGATTACGACGATGAAGCGACGGGGCAAAGGTGCGCAGAGCAACGATACGCCAAGCCAATCTGCTGGATGAGCGTACAGCGCTATCCGCTAGAGGGCGTTGCTGTCCGAATAAAGCTCTTGAGATGAGGAAGACTCTTGTGCCGGCTTGCATCGAAGGGATACTCATTCATGCCGTGTGGTTATACCGTTTCTGGCCAGCCGGGCCGCTCTGACGAAATTGGCAAACTCTAACTCCAAGTGCAGTTTTTTCATCGACCAGGAGTATTTGCGAAACGACATGACGCTCCAAGATTTGATCAGGGAATCGATTAAATGTCCACCCTCAGCCGGTTGAGAAAGACAATGGAAAACCGTCTTTGGAAGCTCAGCGGAGGGGATATTCTAGAAGTTGCCCTCGGTCATGGGGCATACGCCACAGGTTGCAGATAACCACTATTTATGATCAATGACGAAAATCAAGGCTGAGGGACTATTTGTTGGTTGAAGCCTTTTCCTGACAAGCTGCGTGAGAAATTCCACGTTTACGCCCTACTCCTCCTTGGAGGTTGCCAAGACAGCCTGTATTGGCAATCGGCGCCTAAGGATGGGTCACTCATTGCTTGAGTTCATCACACTGCCTTGGGTGCCCTAGCTATGCCATCGTCGGGACACTTGAGGATGTGTATCGCCTATTCAGCTACCCAGGCAATTCCTCTATGCGGAGGTTGAATACTACGACGGTGAATGGGAGACATTGGCGCCAAGGCCAGTCAACTACATACAGCTAATAGATGCCATTTACTCTACAAAAAATTTGATTCCGGCTTTGCGTTGCCGAGCCAAAGGCTAAGGCGGAGCAATCTCGCCATTTGTTTTGGGCCAAAAAAACAATTGAGTTCATAAAAAAAAGAAGGGATGGCAGGATGTTGCAATATCAGAACTTCGAATGCGCGTTGAAGGGCGTATGATGTCCTCATTCGCGCAGCCAATTACAGCAATGGCCTGAGCCCCGCAGAGCGAAGACGCTATATCGTAAGCCTATTGTTGACGAGCATGGTGGAAAAACGCTGGTTCTTAGCAGCTCGGGGATCCCAGTGGGATCTTCGACCTTTTTGATTCAGGCCAATGTTGCCGAAACTTTAAGTTTTCATTTAAAAACTGGGATACGAAGCATGCTCAAGCGCTAAAATGATGATTGGCAAAGCCGTGACTTATGCGTGGTTAAAAAGGGAATGGCCAGCTCAAACCCCCTATCGCCAGAGGTATCAACAACTTTGGCCGTCGGCAAGCGTTATTGCCATTTTTGCGGCTGGCTAAAAGATCTTGGCATCGCGAGATCTCTGATGTACGTCCCAATCCATATCAGTAATTATATCCATCATTGCAAGCATGAGCTTTAAATTGAGGCCGCTTCCGTGTATGGGCGACTACGGATTTATCGATTCCTTTGGGTTTTCGCTGCCGATATTGTTGTTCCGTCCAGAGTTATCCGTGGGTAAACTTCTACGACTGTGGCGGAATAGTGGAATTAAGTAGGTAAAAGGGCTTTGATGCTGTGTAACAAGCAACGTAGGTCGAACGGATATAATCCCGCCTGAAGGCATCTGTCCAAATATTCAATTTTTTCTGAACTGCATTCAGGATATGGGGAAATCCGAGCTTTCGATTTCAATGGCATTGGATACAAACCCTAGCGATGATCATCTATCGGTTACCTTTGCAGAAGATGCGGTTTACTTTTTATAGTTTCAATAAACTAGCGGTATGCTAATGATGAGGCTATTGGGATCGAGGTTGGAGGCTTGGCCGGCCGTGTCGTTAAAAGGACGGCGTTTGTTTTGCTGGGTTTCCACGATAGAGCACAAAACCGGGAAAGGGGCGTAGGAGTATCTCGTTCCTGAGTTAAAACTCTGAAACGCGCTTGAAATTTTGGCAAAATATTCAGTACTATCAGAAAGGAGCTGATCAAAGAGATTCAGGCTTCTTGCAAAAGTACCATCCAAAATGACCCCGCTGAAACAACCTGCCTTCGGGCCTGGAAAAGGCGCCGAAGGACTCAAAAAAGCTATTGTCTTGGACCGGCATGCTCCGGGTGGAAGACTTCAGCGATCAATATGTAGAGGCCCTTAGCGGGCAGCATCCAATTATGCATTGATCGGTTTAGCCAAAAGCGGTTGGGAGCACTGGCCACTAAGGCGACGCACCAATGTAGACGACACTTATGTCGATGCTTTGTAGAATCCCGTTATGGGCCGCACCTCACTGACTATTTAAAATGGCAGTTCAAACATTTACCCAGCATGAGCATGACCCAACTCTATGCATTCGAATTCCGCAAAAACAAGCATCTAAAGCTTTTTGACGAAATATTTCCAAGCAAATGGACCGAATTCAACAATCGACCTGATCGAGTCAATGCTGGACGATCAAAGCCATGCGCTGGCGGGGCCGCGAAAGATCGTGGAGATGCGGCTAATCCGATCAAAGACAGGCCGCTACTTGCCCAAACGGCCCCGCATGCCAACATTCGTGCTACTGGCAGGCTGGTGCATGCGACGGAGCGAGGCTGGCGGTGGAGCTGGTTTATACGAAGAGCCACCGCTGCCCAGGATGCAAAAGCTCGGTGATTGATGAGTTTTTCGCTGGCACGTGGCAGGACATTTTACAGCCAAAACAGCAGGGAGCTGATCAAATCGTGGATGCAGGGCCGCTGCTGTTAGGCAGCGAGCAGACGCGCGACATGCAGGTCGCACTGGAATGTCATCACAGCTTAGGGTCTATCCCCATCAATGACGATACCCAATGAGGCAGCGAATGGCTATTAAGCCGACTAGGGAAGTCCCCTGGGGCGTTCGAACGGTCAAAAACACTAGATGCCCTTGATAAAGTCATTGATGGCCTTGGTTCGTTAGTAACTGGAGAAGATTTCCATCGCGCGGTTGCCCGAGGCAGCAGGCGTTACACCGTGGCCTCATTCACAAACACGTTACCCAGCGGTGCGGAGAGAATTCGCACGCTCATGGGCAAAAATCAGTGCGCGCACAGCGTGATTCGAAACATTCAGGCACTGAGTTGAAAGGAGAAGAACCGGGTGCCTCCGTGCGGAAGAACGACAGCTTTTAGAGGAATTAGCCCGAATTGCTCCGCGTAAAAACCAACGCTTGCTTGTTCGAAAATCGGCTGAGTTGAAGGGCAGCCTCTAGCGGGAAAGGTTAGTCTCATCAAACCCCAAACCCCGCAGCCTAGCCTCTATTGCATTTAACTGTCCCAAAGCTGATCCAGCCGGGTTGTGTAGGCTGGGACTTAACATCTCGCGCTTCTATACGCCATTATCTGGCGTTCCACGGGACACGTTCCAGGTCGCATAGTGCCTCGTCCCCATTTGCGTTGATCTGATCCATCACCTGCAATGGAACTTTTATGAGGACGTTTGCGGCTGCACCGCTGGCGAATAGTCAGGTGTGTTTATTCCCTGGCAGCAAGATAGCCGCGTTTGTTTTTCGAGCCTCGGAGATATCTGCCTCGCTGCAAGCTCTTCAATCGCAAGCCGCCCGTGAACCGCCGCCCATTTTCTCAGGGCGCTTCATGCGCTTCCTTTCGTATGTCTTCCCATTTCGTCCACAGCTCACGCACAGGTCACCGCTGAGCTGGGCACGTGGAAATACAGGGCGTTCTCGATTGTCTTTTAAGCCAAGTTGTTACCCTTACCCTGTGCATTTTTGCCAAGCGTTTACCCAATCACCAACTTGCTCGCCGGCGCTTCTTCTTCAGAGTCGAAGTACACATTGCCGTTTCACATTTTAGCGCGGGTTGACACCGGCTTTTTTCGAACGCCGTTGAGGTCAGCTCAACCATCCGTTTTCCTGTCCGGTCCCAAGGGCCTCGGTCTTTGCTTTGGCATGGGTCAAATACCCAGATCACGCGCAGGCTTTGAGGAAACGCTTGGTATTGGCTTCGTGGGTTAAGCCAATCGAAGCCGACAATTTCAGCCTTGCGGCTTCGCAGGGTCTTGTGAGACTCGCAAATCAAGGGCGACTTGCAGAGAGATAAGATCGCGTTTGCTTGAAGGCATGGTGGGTTTTCCAGGAGGCAGTAAGTTGAGTAAGGCAAGGCTGCACCCTGTCGCCATTGAAGGGCCTTGCCGATTTCAATAAGCCACGTACGACGATAGGAGCCAATTGCTCGGAAAAACTCACTGTGAGTTGACTAACTTTCGTGAACAGGCTTAGCCGTTTCAACGGATGTTGTCCGCATTGTCGTCGCCCCCGACAACACTGACAATTGCAGGCGTGGCTGTGGGGCCGACACGCCCACACGTGCAGGCGGTAATTTTTGGCATCGCGCAGGTTGCAACCCCAGCTCGCGAATTTCATCTGCAACATGATCGTTCGCTTGACGAGTAGAACACCCGCAGTTCGCACCCATTCAGGTCCAGGCCCATCGTTCGATTCATCGCGCCCACGATACCCATGGCTGGAATCAGCCAGACCCAACCGAGGTAGCGGCCAGGCGAAGCAGGGCAGCGATTGCAAGAACGACGTCAGGGGCATCGGCAATCGCATGGATATACGCTGACCTGAAGGTGTTACCCTCCGGAGGACTTATGATCGTGATCGTGATGATCGTGCATGATCGTGATGATCGTGGCCATGGCTGTGACCGTGGCCAAGCAACAGAGCGCTTACTATGTGACCCCTAGGCCAACGATGGCAATGAGCGTTGCCGTCCCGAACTGGACGTCAGTTAGGCTGAAGCAGGCGAATTACGGACTCAACGCCAATTCCCAGAGATACCATTCCCAGATAAAGCGCTGAAGCAAAGCCACAGATCTCCGTCTTTGCCGGTGCCAAAAACTGAGCGACCCAGTGCTGGAGCATGACGCTTGGCATACGCATAAGCCCAGCTGCGATCCCCAACGCACCGCATGGGTAGCCATATGAAATCCATCGGCTAGCAGAGCCATAGCCCTGTAATGATACCCAGCAGCAATCTCACCGACCATCATCACGGACGGTAAGTATCACTACCAGAGGGTGCGCTTTGCATTTCTCATCATGTGTCCCGAGCCGGATAACCCAGTGCTCGTGCGTGAAGCTAGGTTGCTGGTTCATGGAGTTCAAGCCTTGCTTTTCTCACTTGGGAAATAGCGCCGGATGGTCGAGGAAGGCTCTTCGACCCCACCCTTGCTACCGTGCCTCATTCGCTGAGAAGTGGGTCAAGGCAACATTGCGCCCTGGCGGATTCCTCAATGATTTTTCGTCCATCCAAAACCGTTGATGGGCCCGCGGAGGTTGGCAAAGCCACCCAGATTTGAAAGCGTTTTGGGCCACAGGTTTCATGATCTGACTCCCAAGGGCCCGTTTTCAAACCGCTTGATCTGGACCCAGCGATGCGTTTCACACGCTTAAAGCAAGATCGGTTCTTTTTATTTGGATTTGCTACAATGGTTCCCAATTACTATACCTCCCCGCTTTAAAAAAACCTATTTTTGCGGGGGAAATTTTGGGTGGGGCCCATTAAACCCCGGCCCCCCCCCCTATAAACAAAGGAAAGCGCGTTTAAAGGGGGAAAATTGTTTCGTTGTGTACGAGGACCGGCGGGCTCGGCGACCCAAATAAAATAATCTCTCTCT
>Ga0163217_1115577_pt1 | contig 12363 bp, 8 predicted proteins | sample SynspAceP_FD_185933 | JGI IMG/M metagenome (GOLD analysis project Ga0163217, IMG submission 185933) | Saline lake microbial communities from Ace Lake in Antarctica - Synechococcus sp. Ace-P (PacBio error correction) | ecosystem: Environmental > Aquatic > Non-marine Saline and Alkaline > Saline ... | reverse complement strand
AGTTCAGACCGCTTAGCACACAACATCTTTCTAGCGCGCACGAGTACCGTACCACACTTTCTGAAGGTTGGACGTGGGAGCACACTTTTCGGACCCGCTGCTTTCTTAGAAGAACGAAGCAGGTGTAGACTTAGTTTCGAAAGTGAAACTACGATCACTGATACAGTGATAATTAACCGCCGTAGGAAGAACTGGCTCAACCCTTGTGGTTTTGGCATTAAAAACGAGCTTTACAGGAATTTCATGATGTTCACACCATGTTTGACCAAGTGCTGGGACCAACTAGGTGGACTTGTGGTTCGCTTGGACCTGCTTTAACTTGTAGCTTGATATAAGTTGACTTTCTTAGCCATCTTTCAACTCCAAATGGGTCACAGCCCTAAGGCTACCCGTTCAACAAAATCAGGCCCTTTCGACCTGACTAACTCCAAACTCAACTTGGCGTAGAGCGCCCAAAATAAGCCACCGCACCTTGATTCGGCTCTTATTCTCGTAATCAACTTCTTCAACAAACACCATTGAAATCAGCAAAATGGACCTTCGCTAACGCGACACCTCACCCACTCAAACAATGTCCTTAGGACGGGTTTTGTCACACCATCACTAACACGCTGTTAAAATGGCATCTGCTTCCGCGAGGTCGTTAATTGGCGAACTGTTTATCTTTTGTACCCAATAAACCCACACGCGAGAGGTAGCCTTAACTAAATGCCAAGAAGGCGTCATTCATCTCCATTTGTGAACCAATACATAACCTGGATAGAAACTTTCTTTCGCTTGCGTTTTTGCCATCTCGAATTCAACCTTCTTCGGTTGGCAAACCAAGAATTCACCAAAATTTTTCTTCCTGCCCCACTTAAACCTGCACTCGCTCAGTAAGCGAACGCATTTACGTGCTTTGGGTCGTACCCTGAGTACGCCTGTTACTACCATACCATTCGTTTGGTACCGAGCAAACTTCCTAACTAAATTACCGAGGGGAACGACCCAACCCAAGGAAACGAATCCACCCCACAGTACGAGAAGACAAAAAACAACAACGCTAACACTATCAACGTTGTTTGCGTGGGTTTCTTGCCTTGTCGGCCATTACAACCTCTGCGAATTCTCGGTTTTTTAGCTTCTTTGCCAGTAAAAAAGACTTACCCTTCACAGTTGGCAACGCAATAAAACAGCAACAACCACCAACACCAAGATAGCAATTAGCGATACAATAGTGACTCAGCAGCATGTGATTAATATACCCAATTCACGCCTACCGCAACTAGCAGAAACAACAATTGCCCACTAAAAACCACATCTCCACGAGAATTGCTTTGAGCTTTCAGCATTTGAAACTCATTACTTTCAGGTGATCCTAACTTAAAATAGGATACGGAAAGATGGCAGGCCAAAGAGGACTCGAACCCCAACAGCCGGTTTGGAAACCGGTGCTCTACCAATGAACTATTGGCCTACATTCGTATGGGCGAGAGGATGATACCTAAAAAAAGCGAAAGCTTAGCAAGAGGTACCTGCCCAAAAAACAGACAATAAAAAAGGCGGTTAAACCACCTATCTTGTTTTGATAAGTTGGAGTCATGACCAGTTTGGAAACATGGCCGGACTCACCCTTACCAAGGTGTGCTCTACAACTGAGCTACATGAGCAATTGGAGCGGGTAGTGGGAATCGACCACCTCTTCACTTGGAAGGCTGAGGTTTATAACCACATATACATTACCGCAATTGGTGGAGGCAGTGATTCGACCACCGAAACTTTGTTGCAGATTTACAATTCTGCTCCCTTTGGCCACTCGGGAACCCTCCACGTACTCAGCACCACAAACGCAACACCCCAAAAGAGTGGAGCAATTATAGTTTATCGAGCTCCTACTTGCAAGCACTAGCAGGGAGTTTTCTTAATTATTATCATCATCTTGGTGATGGTCGAGCGAGAGACGAACTGCTCCAGTCTTTTTCGTCAATGGGTTCCTCTATATCAGGATCTGGCGACGCGGACATTTCGCATATGTTCATACACATAACCACGATAACCAGACAGTTTTTGGATACGCAGTTTCGCTTGCTCGGCGCGTTCTTTTTGAAGAATATAACAACCCAGTGAGATTCGATTTTTTCATTTCGCTCGCGTTAATCAACGAAACTGTTCAATGACTTAGACGCCAGCTCTTTTACGATTCGCTCCGCTATTGCAGGTGTTTTCAGGTGCCGCATATTACTAAACAAAAACTTAGCTCTTTTACCCGTAACTTCCGCTTCCTGATAAGGGCAACCAAAGTCCTTTAAAACACCTGGGAAATTTGTTTTACGTCCTTCCTGGCGCTCTGTTTCTAAGCGCGGGCAAAATAGCTCAGTAGTTGATCCCCTGTCGTTCATTCAATTACATTACCAGGACATCCTCAATACTCTCACTGGAACATTTCATCCCTGCATTATAAGTCCTGCTCTGTAACTTGCAGAGATGCTGTCAACAAGTGTATTTATTTCACTGGACAGGTGGACCCATATATTAGATTCTTTGGCCTTCTCAGGCTTATCCTGAACAAAAACTATGCCCAGCTCAAAAACGCTTAGGCATTACGCAACACCACAAACAGAAACAGCCACTTCAATTTATTACCTCTTACTTGCTCATCGCCCACCAGCTTTGCACCCAAAGGCCACTAGGTTAGGCTGATATTCCATTGAAAATGTCCAATTAAACTCACCAACAACCTGGAATTCACTCCGTTCACAAGCCCACTTGAACTTAGGGTATCGGCGATTGAATTCGCTCTAAAAAAACCAGCACCATTTGCGTGGCACCTTTCCGTCACCGCCCTTGCGGTCTTGGGATCTGGCAAACCCTCTTCAGCCAACGACTTCACAAGCGTCATACGATCCTTGCCGTCTTTGAGAGCAAACATTTTTCATCATGCCAACCCAGGCGTTAATATACCCCCCAAGATGAAACGCCGTCTTTCCCACACAACATCCGACTTTAATTCGCGGTTCCTGCATCCACCACCAACCACCATCCCTTTAGCCCTATGATGGGCTGCGATGAACACTCAAGCACGATCAAACACCTAATCGCTTTGACTCACGTAATCTTAATAACACCACAAGCTCTCGTCCTGACTGGTTAATGTTAAACCAGACGCTGCGCTGGAATTCAGCCTGGAATATCAGCGTGCAACAATGCACTCTTGGCTCTTATAGATCGAAAACCACTGCAAAATAATCCTATCGAGCAAAACCGGTATTACGGACAAACTGTCATCACGGCTGACCCTAAAATTTGCTTCTCTTCAAATTGCGGTAAATTTAATGCTTGTGTTACCGGCATCAACGACCAGAACTCTAAGCCACGACGGACACTAATTTCTCCTCCAGCAACGCCACCCACTTTCACCATCTTCTCCTTCTACGAGCAACGCCCCTTATTTTGGTTCATGGCCCGTTCGGCCACACCTTTGGCGCTGCTGAGAAACAGAAACTCACCGTTACGGCCTTGATTAAATAAAAACATCATAGGCTTGCCCTGGTGCTGAAAAATGCTTTCCATTTGCCATTGACCGTCTTCAAAACCAGCTTACATACCTCCACTAGCTCTTTAGTAAGTCACTATAATAAGTTTTCGGCTAGGGCGCGTTCACCTAGAAACACAAGATCCGTCCACGGCTGATCAACATGCGTCATGGAGGCACTATCCATTTCGACGTTAAGCCGCGATACCAATAATCAACATGACACACACTTGACTCGGCTACCTTTCCAATAGATACGCAGATTTTTTGACCCATCATCTGTACGTCATTTGGCCACTTTAATTCCCGGTTGGGTATGCGATTTTTTTCAACCACATCGCGCACGCAACCCCTGCCCGAGACTTTAGTCCTTCGATTACACTGGCCATTATCAAAAACGCCCATGCAAAAAACCGAAAGGTATATTTTTGCGACGCCAGACTCATTGTCGCCCACAGGTCGACCTTTTCCCATGCGATCTGACGTTCAACGGAAATAACACCGGCAACGGCTGCCCTTGCGCTACTGTACTTTTGGCATTCACCGTTTCGTTGACTGGCGTTTCAAACGCCACCTTTACGACATCATCCGGAACACCCGTTTTCGCGCAGTGCACCTCACAGCAGCTCTAGCGGTGACGAGCAATCGATACCCTCGCCCCTTTAGCAGAATGAACCTGTCACGCCTAAATCGACTCTTAATTTTTTGAGCTTTTGCAGACTGCGGCACGAGTGGACACCAATGCGGCTCCCAACGCTTCACCTGAGTGAAATTTCATTATCATTAGCAGGCTAAAAACGCTTGGCTCAACGCTCTCCAATTCAAGTTTTTTCGTTGCTCAGTCAGCTCAAAGGTAAAATGAACAACCCGGCCGTGCTGTGAGCAATTCTGATTTAAGGGTACTTCACACATTATTATCGATAGCGTGGCATTGCAATAAGCATGGACGAGATTTTTTCCGAGCGATTGCATAACTTAAATGAGGAAACTCCTCAAGAATAACCAAAGGAACCTTTAGGCCACAGGTATCCGCCACCAGTTCATCTTTGGTTCCATACATGGTTCTTTTATGCAACATCCTCGATCGAATACGAATCGGCGTTAACACGTCCAAAAACGCTTTAACAATCCGTGCCTATGGCCTTTGGGTATTTCCAAAGACACCATTTCAGGTACGCTCTTGCGGACTGCGAACCAAGAACCTATAACTCATTGGTTCTGTATAAAGAAAAGTACTGTCTTTGATGACGTTTTACCTTCACCACCAATTCCCCGGCTGCTTAAAAAATATATTATTACCTAGATGTACATGCGCGAGGCTCAAACCAAAACCCCAGCTGCTTTAAGCAATGCCCCCCAAACAGGAGATAATGAAAAAAGTTTTAAATACAGCCTCTTGAGAATGGAAGGCCAGTGCCAACTTTATTGATTTAGACCGTGATATGGTTGTTTCAATTACCGGCTTCATCAACGCCTCTTCCTCAAAAGACGGACACCTTATCTGCGAATTCGATAAAATTAACGGTCCTGTGTGTCGTGACTGCTCATTATTGCGTAAACATAGATCGCGCTGAATCTGGCTCAAACGACACCGTCAGTTCCGACATGACGAGTCTTTTAAGCATTCCGCAACAACAGATTTCAGGGAAATAATAGACGCTAAACCAATAAACCATTCTGATGATATTGTTTCTATTTGTAATTGATGCTAACTCAACCAGAGTGAAGATTCAAGACCACTTTCTCAGTTCATTGACGTCGACCTTCCTTACTCTATTATTTGGCTTGCTTTTATAAAAAGCAACTTCGTCATTAGCGCATTGAAAATTAGGATTCCAAAGACACTCGAGCCGCATGAAGGCACTCTTAACGGAATAACGTCGTCGGAGCTCTCCAACCAACCAGTTTCTTTATCTGTACGACACTCGTCATATTAAAGACCATCGGATTAAAATACCAACCACATATTTCGTATTTCCCCATCGCGCCATAATAAGTATTCTCTGGATTACCATTGAACGCCATGTCGCGACAGCCCTAAATGTTCAACTCAGCCAATTCGCATTAACCATTGATACGATCGTGTTTGCATCATTTGTTCTTTGCTATACATTCACCCATTTAGACTCTTTTGAGGCAATATTCCTTTTTTAAACCACTTTTTTCTGTCACAGACGGATCGGAACCGTTTGATCGTCTTTCCGATTCAAGGCCAATAAAACAGGTCAACGTTTTCGGGATTTTCCAGGGATATAAGTGACGGACTTCTTTCGATTAATTTATACAACTTCAGCAATCGCTGGTAACGAATCGCATGCGTACTTTGCAAAATCGTCATTGGATAGTGATTCAGCCAAACCTTAACCCAGCGCCAACCAAGGAGAAAGCCAATCAATACTGCTATTGACTTGAAACCGGAGAAAAATAGTTCGGCCCCTGCACACTGCTCTTCATGCTCCCAAAGCATTTACTTCTGCCGCCAACGCGCCACAGTAGAAATTCCCCCCTACATGTTACAATAATCTACTTCTTTGCGAACTGATCGGCGGAGTTTCGAAAAGTCATACGCAGTCGTCCACAGATACGCTAATAGGTCGTCTAGCTTGTCGTACCCATGACCGGGTAATAAAAACAAACCGCGGACATTGATAACAAACCTTCTGCAAAGCTAAGCTGGATCACGCATTAGAAAGGGAGAGTCAGATTAACCCATGGATGCATAACAATATGCGATGGTCATTGCTCTCTTTCACACAACGCAGGATTCCGGTAATAACTCGAAAAGCATGACGGCGGCCAGCTCTCTCACTTTGTCTTTCAGCATTTAATCCACTGCTATTGGCGGGTTAAGTATTCTTTCGCTCTTACTAGATAATGAGAAAAAAGACTTTCTGGCTCAAAAACAAATGCGTTGGTTTTTCTGCGGCAAACCGCGGGCAATGCAAAAGCACAAGGGCACCACAACGCTATTTTTTGCCGCATAGTATCCTCTCGTTTAATGATTATAATCTCCTCTAACGCTTTCTTTCTAGCAGGACTATGCTCCATCGAACATACAAATCGCTGCCTATATTCAAAAGATGAACACATTTTATCTCGCGCCGAACAGTTCTTTCTCTCTGGTTCTTTGGTAAAGAAGTTTTACAAGAGTATATCAGCGGTAACACCCAATAAAGCCGATCCTATTTGGAGGTTATCGAACAATGGTAAATTCTTTGTGCGGGTTAGGCCAACAACAGTACTTCTGGTGTTCAATTACTCGATGCTATGGTGACCGAGCCATCTACATAGAAGACAGTACTGGGTAGCCACTTAATTAAAACAGAATTATCTGCATTAAACGCTATGCCGAGTTATGTGCTTCGCTTTACTATCTTGTGCTTTTTTACTCTCTGCTAAATCATTTTACGACCTCTGTGTTTTGAATGTTACAGAAGAACTAGCAGCGCTTTCGAGCCATGTGTGCCACAAGGGGCGAACCTTAACCTATGCGCTACGATTTCGTTTAAGGAAAATCTTAATCGTCCTTAAAAGCACTTAAGTAATCTTTAAATTACCTAAACAGTCGCGTCTTTGTGACACTTTTCAACCTCCTCCAGTACCTGTTAAAATCGTATTACACTTAACCTTTTCGTTGATAGATCATAAAAAGACAGAGGTCTTCTTGTCAATCAACACTTACCATCAAATTCGAAAATGCTAGGACGGTCCGAATTTTATTTTCGGTGTTTAGGCAAACCGCCTCTTTCAAATAAGAAGGCGCGACAACACGGAACAATCGCTCCTTCGTATTGGGACACATTTTTGTGGCCACACCAGGCAGGTAAAAGAGCCGACAATGGTGACATTGCTTGTGATCCATTATCAATTTTTTCCGGATTGGGAGAAAAGATATCCTGCTGATAAAGAACTAGGCGAAGACAGACGGCTATGCGCTTGTCCATTGCTTTGGCCTGGAGTAATTGGACGAGAAAGGCGAGCAACCAAGGCTGGCCTTAATTTTTAATTCGAAATCTATTAAAAAAACTTAAAAGCAGAAGGGATGACGGTGATTTTGTCACGCTCTATCATTGGATTTACCACAACACTTAGAAGACAGGGAGGCTGGCTGAAATAGAGACCGCCTATCAATTTAAAACACTACGCGGATTTAGATCACCAAAAGAATTGGCCGAATGGGTCGATAGCTGGCCACTTTTTAACGAGCCCTTTTGTGCGGCGATTCTTGGCTTATTTGAATTAGGATACAACGCCGCCCGGCTTAAGTGAACAAAATCGGCCGGACAGCCGCACACCACATTATTACTGGCGCACGGTTTTGGCGTTACCAGTTATTCGAAAAAACGCAGCCGACGTTCAAGTTGATCGTTACTCAATAGAACCGCTCGTAACGCGGCAGCGAAATCGAAGACCAATTCGCCTGCTTGATGCGAGAAGAAAACGCTCGATAACCAGTTTTTTATTGAGCCATTTAATTGAAAGGACATTTCCTTCAACTACTCAAACTGTTGCACCACAATATTTCCCAACGATTTTACCTGGGCGATATGGACATCATCGCTCAACCGTCGATTTCTTAGGCATGAATTTTTACACCTGTCACCCACAATGCCTACGATTGCTTGATGCCTTTATTCAAGCGATTGTAAAAAAAATGTCCAGATTACGCGCTTGAATATACAGGACATTCGGTGGGAAATAGCGCCACATGCCTTGAAAGACTTATTAGTGAACTTCACCAAAGTACAAGCTGCCCTCCTATTTACATCACAGAAAATGGCGCCGCGCTGCGGCAGCGATATTTATTGATGGAGACAATAAAAGTGAACAACGCATTCGTTTTTAGATGGTCATATAAACGCGTGGCATTCAAGCGATAGAAGCCGGCGTTTGCATATTAGGAGGTTATTTTGCGTGGGCTTAATGGACAACTTTGAGTGGGCAGAAGGGCATATTAGCAAACGCCTTTGGCTTAACGTACGGTAGATTACAACACCCAAGAAAGACCCATTAAAACACAGTGGCCATGCGTATCGGCGCGTTGCTTCAAATAGCCGTCCATTTTTTAAAAAGCCTATTCTTTGGCATAAAAAAAAGCGCTCGGTGCAACACATCGGAGCGCTTTATCCTATCTAAGTAGGCCTGCTAGGTGGAAATCAGATGCGCACTAACTTATTAAATGCCCTGCATTATGCAGTTCGCTATCGCTTCTTCTGCGACGTCCACTGGGTATGCCACGTTTCCAGTTAATGGCTGTCCTTGGCTCAAGGTAAGCTCGTAAGTTATAGGTTGGATTTGCCACTCGGTGGTTCTAATCACACATCGCACGATAACATCAATAGAATGCAAAAGGCCGAGCCGACTCTATCTCTACCTTTCCGTCTGGGTCGTTTTGATGACAGCGTTTGGACTCCGTTTCATTTAACCTAACATCGCCAAAAGGACCCACCCGACAAAATCGGACACAAGCGCTTTACCTGTATAGTCACGCTCTTACCAATCAGCCGCCAGGATAACCAGTAAGTATCTACAACGCGGGCGCATTCGATTGTCTTGGTGGGCTGGGCTTCCCAAATTACATTGGTAGCTGTTAACACTCTTGCCGGCTTCAATTCGGCTTCGCGGGAGGTTCAAAATGCGACGATATTGTCGAAGGTTTCATCTACGTCGATTTCGGACAGTTGACAAGGGCCTTTTCCCCAATCTCAATCGGTTCTCCACAAGCTAGGTCGTTTTCATAGAAAACGCCATCGTCTTGGTAATGATCCAAGTGTCGGTTCACGCTGTAACAAACCAAACCCTTTTTGGAGTTTCATCGCTATAAGCATTAAACCTAAGTTTTTTCGGATTGCCCAGGGACGCAGATCCATTCGCCATTTACGGTTTTGGCAAATTAGGCCAAAACACAGAGCATGATCCGGCACGCCAGGTTCATAGGTTGTTCTACGATCATTTTCACCAATAATTACGATTATGGTCATTTTGGCGCGACACCCAAACGCCTCTTCATTGCTTTTCTGGAATAAATAGCGGCAGAATCCACTTTCATTTTAAACGGTTCACCGGCTGCATTATCAAAACATACGCTCCGGACACACTGGGAGAATTCCATTCAAGGCATACACAGTAAACAACATCGGAACCAAGGTTATCGTATTTCCAACCAAAAAGTGAGTGAACGTAGGAAATTTTCCTTCCGGCTTCGGAAGCGCCGTGTCGACGGCCAGGCTTCGAGCGAAAGGCCATATATGCATTTCGCTACCGACTGCACGGAAGTAGCTTGCCCCAAAAAAGCCACAATGTCGCGTTGGCCCATCCGTAGCAAAACTGCATTTCTAAAGCCGCAAAACAAGATCGTTTCAGTAAATGGTCCACATCTACTTTTGACTTTGCCATTAATTCAAACGACAAGAAGAAAGAAATATGGGATCGGTGTCGACTGCCGTTCTCCAGCGTATCATGTGAATGGGTGTATCAAGCACTAACCTAGATGGACAGGTCAAGCGCGAAATTCTGATTTTTTGATTCTCGCCATAATGCGTTCTTATAAGTGGAGCTGCTGATAATCGTCCCATCTAAACTTGTAGACGCGCGGGAACTCACCTTGATGACTTGATAGGTCGGTCGCCAGTTGTCGTGATGTCCTTTTAACCACGGCATTAACTAAACGCTTCACCTTTCCTTTGATTAAACGGGTGTTGATGTCGCACAGCCGCAACACTAACAAGCACTGCAGCCAAGAGCGAACGGACTGCTAATCGCTTAAAACACTCGACACATTTCGCTTTCCAGGGATATTATGTGAAACTTCAACCCCTTCATGGATTCTGAAAAAAATGAGGAGCTTAATCTAACTCTCTCAATTAAAAACTGATGTCTATTCTAGCGAATTACGACGCAACTAAGTGTTCAGATAGGAGTAAATATTAAATACATTAAACATGGATAATTCAGCAGAAAGCTTGACCGTTCTGAATAACAAGACTCTGGTTACATTATCCTTCGTATTCTCAACGACTCGTCATATTGTCGAACCATATATTTAAAGCATGTTTATTCAGTGGATAAAGTACCTAAGTTATTAACCACTTAAGATTTATAGGCAGAATTAGCGTCAAACTAAAGTTTAAACAATAATAAGTCAGTACGCTAACACATTCAGTACTATTATCGACTTGCTATAAATCCTTGACCAAAAAAAACCACTGTTAAGCGAATTTAACCATGAAAAATATGCCGTCCTTAGGTTGTCCAGATGTTATTGTCGCATTTGGCGCCTTGTGCTCGTTCCTCTGCTCATGGACTTGATCCAAGGTGCACTTTTTGGGCCGGTATCGGACCGCATATTATTTCAGTTAACCACCGTCGACACCGTACCTAATTTTTCTTGCGTCATCTTTTCGCTTTATTATTGCGCCATAAATGTACGTGCGTTCAAAACTGGGAATTCCTCTTACCATGGGCGGTTAATGGCGCAGGACTGGTATTACGTATTGCATAGGTGGGGTTATTCGTTTAAGAGGCGCTGGCTTTATTCATAAGCTATTACCGCCCCGTTGTTATTGGACCCATTATCATGGTTGATCGGACTTGGCCTCGCGCCAGTTGCCGTCAACATGGCTTAGTAAAAGTGGCGATGCGATCATTTGTACAGCTTGTTGACGGTAACGTGTCAATTTTGGATTGCCAATTTGCGTTCTTTACTGACCACAGTTTTATTTATCAGCGTATTCGGCGAAGGCTTGTTGTAAGCTGTTGCCCGTGTTCGGAGGGCATTGCTGTTGGCTACCTCTTGAGCTTGGTTTCTTTTGGCATCTCGTCAGTTTCGGACCCAATCACAATTGGCCGCTTGGTGTTGCCGTTCCCAACTTCACAAGCACCAGAATCTTAACATTTCAATTGCCATTTTTGTTTATGTTGCCGTTGCCATTGGCCTGCGGTAGAAACAATGTAGGCGACATTCTTTTCTATTTCTAATGTAACAGGAAAGAAATTATCCTGAAGAAGGAAACCCCGGCACTGCATCGTATCTATTGCTGGCGACAGGTATCGCCACTTATGGCCGCCGCTATGGTTTGGGCCGGCACCACCCCAACACAACCTATAGCGAAGTGACTAGGCGCAAGTCTATGCTAACTAAAGCATTTAAATCCAGTCGATAGTGACGTGGGCTAATTGCGTTGCAGCTATCGTTTCTTGCATGGGTAGGTTAAATTGGGAGCCAGCTTTACAAAAAAACTATCCATTGCCTGTCATGGGCAGGCATTATTGATTCTATTATTTTGGCTCTATTTGCCCGCGGTTGGATGAATAACTTTGATTCAAAAAACCCAAGTGGATTCTATCACCCAAGTCACGCCAATACTAATTATCGTCGGCGTTTAACGCTGGTCTTTTTGTATTGGTGGTATGGCGTTTGGTATTGGCCGGCAATTTCAGCCTGCAAGGCATCAGCTTATTGCGGCCATCGTGGCTATTTGTTGCTGAACCTTTGATATATTGCCTCAGGATAATTGGCGATAAACCACATTGTCGATAATTGCTCAATAGGGAAAGGACTAAACCAAAACTTAAAAGGACGTCAAACGGCCCTTAACATGGGCCGTTTTCTTTTATGGCTAAGAGAAAAAAACCACTAATAGTTGTTGTGGCCAGCATTGGGGAAATGGTTGAATAAAAAGAAAATGTAAAAAAAAAAATTCCCAAAAACACCCCCAAAAAGTTTGACATTAATATTTTTTTAAATCTTAAAATAATAAAAAAAAAACAGGGATTTTTAATTCCCCTTTTTTTTTTTTTTTCCCCCCCTTTTTCCCTTTTTTTCCTTTTTTGTGTGTTGTGTGGTGTTGTGG
>Ga0163217_1034985_pt1 | contig 12363 bp, 19 predicted proteins | sample SynspAceP_FD_185933 | JGI IMG/M metagenome (GOLD analysis project Ga0163217, IMG submission 185933) | Saline lake microbial communities from Ace Lake in Antarctica - Synechococcus sp. Ace-P (PacBio error correction) | ecosystem: Environmental > Aquatic > Non-marine Saline and Alkaline > Saline ... | reverse complement strand
CAGCGACCTGCCGTGAGATCAGGCTTGGATCGGCCAACGCTGCGTGCGGCGCCGAAGCGCGATCGGGGATGGTGCCAGGGGGCGTATCCCAGAGCGGCACGGTGGGCTGGCCGGCTGCCTTGGGATCATTGATTCAGGGCCTGTTGCAGTGGCCGCGCGGCCAGAGCGACCGGGGGGGCACACCAGGCCGCACGCCAGGGCGGCCGGGCCGCTCCTGCTGCCTGGCGATGTTGAGGAATCAGCGGCTGGTGCAGCGGGTGGCGCCGGTTGGCATGTGGCTGCTGCTGTAAGCACTTGTCGGCCGTCACAGACGTTTGTCAACCGCCGCACTCCACCAGGCGCCGTAGGGAATGCAGAAGGTGCCGCTCCAGGCGGCCGCCCAGCGGCAGCTCTTGGCGGCCAGGCGTCAGTCTTCGCCGGCATAGTGGTGATCGTTGGCGTAGTTGGCCGAACGGCAATCGTTGCACGGCCTGGGCCAATCGACGCGCCATTTCAAAAGGAAGCGGGCCGCCGATCGAAGGCTTCCCCGAGGGCCCCGGCAGCAGATTCCTGAGTCTTCTTCCACCGTGATCTTGCCCAACAGCCTTCCTGCCTTCGCCGCAGTAGGGACAGGGCGGAGGCAGGCGGCCGCGGTTGTGGCCGGATCGCCGCCTCAGGGAACACGAGCCAGCTGCATCACCTGTCGGTGGCCTCCACGGCAGGCGGCGGCAAAAGCGAAGGCTATGGGGCACAGCAATTGGCCGTAGAGGTGGCTTTCAGCGACGGGATTCGCCGCTGGAAAGCTACCGCCCGAGATCTCCGATGCAGTCCGTTGCCCATGCAGCGGCCAGTTCAACATCACCTGGACCGGCCAGGCAAGGCGCCCGTAGGTGATGTCCGCTTCCAAGCCGAAGTTTGGCTGCTGGCCTGCTCAAAGGGCGCGCCAGCCGCCCGCCCGTCCCGGGCAGGCGCCGCCCTCTCCCAGCTGCCCCATCCACCACCCAGGTTGGGGGATTGCAGCCGTTGGCCTGGAAAAATGTTTCTCCGCCTCCAGGTCGCTGCGCGCAGCGGGGCATATGGGTTCATTTCCATTCCTCGCGGGCTTCCCAGCCAAGCCGGAACGCACGACTGCTAGTAGGCAGCAGATCGCCCGGTCGCTGCCATCGACCCAGCACCTCGAAGGGAGCCGCAGCAGTGGCCGCCCGCTCCACGGTCAGGTGCTTAGCAGGCGCGGAAGCCAGGCACTCCACGTCCCGGAGGCGGCAGTTACTCACCAGCGGGCGCGGAGGTTCTGCTGCCAGCCCAGCGCCGCAAGATGGTGTTTCTGCCGTGGTGGCCGCCAGCCGGAAGCAACTTCCCAGTTCTGATCGAGCCCTTTTCGGGTTCCTCTTGCTGCAAACCTGGCGCTAGCAAGGATCCCCACAGTCCCGGTCTTTGCCAGGCGAAGAGCTCGTTGCCTTCGGGGAGCGCAGACCCGGCAGCGCCACCCATTCCCCAACCAGGAGCCCGGGAGGTTGAGCAAGAGTGTGGGACGCTCCGCATGCGGCGCCGGCCTGCAGCGCCGCCCGCCACCACCACCGCTGCCGCCTCCCCACACCACCACCCTCAGAGCGCCGTTTCGAATCCTGTTGATAGCGACTCCGGCGAACGGCCGGATTCTGAAGAGCGCAGCGAATGGGTAGATTCCGGGCTCCCATGACCCTACACCCTCATCACCCCGCCTTTTATATACGCTCAACGACAAAAGCCGCACCTTGGCAGGCGTAAACCACCCTGGCCTGTTGATGCCCAGGCCCGTTTCCAGCGTTTTGAAGGACGAGCCGGTTTGTTTCATCACCGGATCGCTCGCGGATTGAACATGGCCTCAAAACTTCAACGTCACGGCAGAAAGCAAGCGGTGGTCAGCCCCCAGGACCCACTGCGATAGGAAGCGAAACGTACGAAGAAGCTCTGCAACGCTGGACGCAATCAGCAACCGATCCTTCATCCGCACCAACGATCTCGCACAGGCGATTTTGTCAGCAGTTCTACGGGACGGGTTGAGGCTTCAGTCGATTGTGGTGGAAGGCGCCAGCAGGGCTGGTACTTGCGTGGCTTGCCGAAGAGTTCAAGGATGATTGCCCGGGCTTTGGATCCGGAGATGCTCGTATTCACCGCCGGCCGCTGGAGCTGGCGCGGAATTTGAGCTTTCAACCTGTTTTTCCGCCTGTCGCGTTATCAGGCTTTCAAGGATCCGAAAGCGTTGGTTGAGCCAGCCGGGCTTCATCGACACCAGCCAGCCGGCGCGCGAGGTGGAGAACTTTCTGTGGCCAGGGGCTACGCGCATTTTCTCGATCTCCCGACATGCACCTGCCCTGGGGCGACCCCGTTCCCCGGCCATGCGATCACACTTTCTATGTGGGTTTTCGCATGCCTTGCTGGGCGGTAATCACGGCCCTGCTTGAGCCAGGCGATCCCGCGATGCTGGATTTCTTCGCCATCACCCGCGGCTTGGGGCCAGCCCATGTCACGTGATCGCAAAGGACATCCATTGCGTTCCATGCCGTCTACTGGCCCGCATTAGCTCTTGCTCTCGGCGGCTGGAGCCAGCCCCAGCAGGGTGTTTGGCCATGGCTTCCTGACCCGGGAGGGCCAGAAGATGGGTTAATCATTGGGCAATTGTGCTCGATCCCAGCGAGCTTCGCGAGCCATTACGGCCGCGACGCGGTGCGCTGGTAATCTGCTGCGCACATCCACCTTTGCCGTGATGACGGGGATTCGCAGCAGCAACGCTTTCCTCCGTCTGGTCAACAAAGGAACCTGGCCAATACGATCGGCAAACCTGCTCAACACCGCACCACCTCAATGGCCCTCGGGCGCTGGTTTGATACGCCGTGCTTCCCGTCTTCGCTGGAATACATGGCCGACCATCGCCTTGGCGGCGGCGGCGGCTACGGCCTGGGAAAGCGGTGCTTGCTGGCATGGAGCGCCTGGAACTTCCGTCAGGGCCGCTGAAGCGTCGTTGCGGCAACTGGCGATCTGCCGCTAACGCTACCTCAACGAACAGGCGCCCTGGAGCCGGATTAAACAGGGACGGTCCGCCTGCAGCGGTGGTCCGATTGATCTCTATTGTCGTTCTGAGGCCAAGCCGGGCATGTGCACCTGCTACTGGGCGGCCCCTGACTGCCGATCTCTGCGAAAAGGATTGTTGAAGCACTCGGTCAGCCTCCACTTGTGCCAGTGGCGCTGGCCGGCACTTGGTTGGGAGCAACTGCGCTGGGGCGTTCTCGAAGAGGGGGTCTCCCCTTGCCCCAGCCTGAGCCGGTCATGGCCCGCTTGAAGCTCGGGGGAATGAGGATTGGGCCCCGTCTGGCATCCCCTGCTTGCTGATCGCACCTGATGGCGCGGCTACCGCCCTCTCCGGATCGCACCCGGACGCCAGAAAAGGAAGACAAGAAAGCCAGCAGTTCGTCTTTCGTCGCTCAAACTGCGCCATCCGATTGACAAAGGCCGCCCGCCTGGTCCCGCTGATCAGCCCTGAAGCCAGCTATGACTCGAGCGGAAATTTGCAGGTCAAAAAGCCGGGCGTGATCTCATGCCAAAGGCCAAGCCGACCCCCCGAATCTGCTACCGGCCGGTGAAGGTAACCAGGTAAGACCGCTATGATACAACATTTTCCGCACCAGCGGCACGGTGATTCAAACGAACGGCGAAGTGATCCAGCTGGAGGGGAAGGTAAAGATTCCAGGGCGGGTCCGGACCACAAGCCCTCGGTGATTTTCAGGGGATCGCTGCGCTGGATCCCCAGCCGGCAGGTCTCCATCACGATTCGCGTTCCGATGTTGGTTGCATCGTTCCCCGCCTCACGGCTTTGATACGGCTGTTTCTTGCTGGACCAGGACAAACTGGAGGGCTGCGGGGCCGCACCCGGCTGGTCAACTCACCATCGACCTTGCAGGTGGCCCAGGGCGACTGGTTCGCGGCCAGTGGGCGTCCTCAGGCCCCCGGGCCCGGTCAAAGGGATCCGGCGATCAAGAAGCAGGAGCAGACCCTCACAGCGTCCGCTTGGAAGGCAAACCACCCGCACCGAAGTTGATCGATGCTCTTAGCTCCAGTGCGCTTTCGTGGATTCTTCCCAGGACGCCGTGTTCAATGGCCAGCGCACCCGCTGGGACAAGCGACGCCGCGGCTCAAGCACGGCTTGCCCTTCGTTGGCCAGATTGGAAACAGGAGGTGCGGGGGCCAGTCTCTGGAACTGCAAACTCGATGAAGAAGGGCCTGATTCGCCGGCTTGCGACCTTGCGCCCAACCGGGCGAGGCCTGACGGCTAACGATTTTGTCTCTACAACTGGGCTGACAGTCGGTGCGGGGCCCGGGGAAACGTTGGTGTTTCGTCGCGAAGCCAACAACAGGTCACCCGCAGGTGAGGTGCTCAACGGCAAGGTGATGGGAAGGGTCTCGCGTGTTTCACGGACACCGGGGCGGTCGGGTTGAAATCCAGCTTCAGGTTCCGCCCGGCAAAAGGAGTTCCGACAGTGGGATATTCGGCGGGCAGCCGCTCTCCCGCTCCAGGCTCCAGTGACGTTTTGATTCTTTCGTCCAGCCTCAAGGCCAGTTTCATCGGCCTTGCTGGAAGCAGCGTTGGTGGACCAGCACCGAGCACAAGCCAGCCGCGCGCCGATCGCTGGATCAGAAACGGAGGGGTTTGCCGGCCGGTAGGCCAAGTGAACTCTGCCGCCCGGGTAGAGCGCCAGGTTCCACCAGGGGGAGATCGCCTTTCCGGTTTTGCGGGACCTTCTCCGCTGAATGGCACAGGGCCGCAGCGCTCCGTTGCAAGCAACCCCCCGCCGCAGGTATCGCGCATCCTTGCCAATGGATCAGCACACTGGCGCTGGAGTGGCGTGAGCAGCAGCCGGCTTCCCCCAGGCTCAGCTCGGCAGCCAGCGCTTCTGGGCAGGCACTTGATCAATCCGGCCCTCCGTCCCTACAGGGACACCCGTTTCCGGTGCTTTCGGTTTTGGCCGGGTCAGAGCAGGGCCCACCAGCATCAACCCCACGGCCATTCAGGGCTGGCCGAAGCACGGCAGAACGCTGCGAGGGGCAGGGCTGATGTTCAAGGCGCGCTGGGCCTGGTTGATCAGGCAAGCAGCAGGCCCAGCGGCCGGCTGCGGCAGGCGCGGGCGCGGGCCGGCAAGGCGTTCACGGACGTGCTGCATTGGGTGGTGACGGGCGAGCTAGTGGCGACGCGGTTCGTGCTAAACGCTGACACATGAGCACCAGGGGGCCTGAGCCTATGGACAGGTTTTACAGCGATGCCCTTTTGCACCAATTCGCATTGATGGCAGCAAGGGATTTCGCCGCGAATCGCCTTTGGCGGCGGTGCCTGTTGACGCGAGCATGGGCCTGGGAGGAGGCCCAAATCGCTGCGCCGCAGCCAGCTCGGATCACCGAACCCCCTTCGCCAGCTGCCGGGCAAGACCATCGCGACGATGTTCGATGTGATTTGACTGCAGATTTCTGCCGGCCAATGACGGCATTAGAGGCTCTCTGTCTCTTGGCCGCATTCCTGCCTCAACAGGAGCAGCGCGAAACGGCCCTGCTGGGCGGCCCTAACTGGTCATAGCGATCGGGTGGTCGACCCGATGAAAACAGGGTCTTTCTCGACCGGCTCTCGCTGTTGCAGCTGGGAGCTGCCGGTAGGTCGAGAGCCGGCAAGCAAATCCTTGAGGTTGATCAGATCCTCCACCGCGACAGGCCTAGGCGAGTGAAGGCAGACTGGAAGTCAAGCCCGCCCTTGCAATCGTCAATCCGTGCGCTTGCCCGCCGCTCCGCCCCGACTCCTAGGCGGCCTTGGCCGTTCTGGTGTTCCTGTTCCTTCCCTGCAGCCCTTGTGGCAGCGAGTGGCGACTACCCGCGAGGCTCCCCAGCAGAGGGTTGACGATCCGGCCAGGTCTGTTCAGGTCGCTCCACGCCAAGGAGTTGGACATCGCCTCGGAAGATTTCGAAAGCGGGGCCCATGTCCAAGGCCATCTGATCACAGTCGCATTCGCCGCGATTACGGACTTGAACTCCGAGAGCTGGCGCCCAGATGGAGCGAGCGCGTGGAAGCCAGAGCCAACCCGGGCCGGGATTTCCAACTGTTGCTCTGATCGACGCCAGACCAACACAGCTCTGTGGTGGCTTAAGCCCGATCTGTTGATGCAGTTGCCCAAGGACTTTGTCAGCCACGGCGGACACGAACATGGGGCATTCTAATGCGGATGGGATTCGCGCTACCCGCCAGGCCTCACTCGATTGCGCTCAACCGCCTGGAAGTGGTTGGCTCAACGGCGCCGATGATCCGGTCCTCCGAGCAGCAGGTGCAGGTCGAGATCGTCACAACATCCCAACAAGCTTGAAAACCGCTGCGGAAGTTGCTTTTAACCTGGGTGGTCGTGCTGTTGGTGGTCGGCCAACGATTGTGGCGCATGTCACTTGGTTGGGTCTTCTCAGTGATCTGCCATGGACCTGCGTGAATTGGATCGGGACCTTTCGGCAGGCTCGCTTCGGTTGATCTCAGCAATGAGCTTGAACGGGCCTATTGAAGCGGGCGCTGCTTGCTTGATCCAGAGCCTGGAAACTTGAGTACTTACAACGATCGTCCGGTACGCCCCGAACTTGCACTGAGGCCTGCATTCGCCGGTGCAGGCTCAGATTGCTGCGCCGTTTCGCACGGTCCCTGCAGATCTGCAGCGATTTTCTCGATGGGCCGGCACCCCGCGCAGAGCTCGAACAAGCCAGGAGCTGCGCAGCTGCAGCTGATCGAATCGCTGGAAGGGCGCTACAGCAACGGCACCCGAGTGCGGTATGAGCCCGCTTCACCGGGAATCCTGGCCCCGCAGCTGATCGGCGGGTGGAAGCGGGTCCGCGCCAGCTGGATCCGAGGCCGGAGGGCCAATGTGGGTCGCCGGCTGCGTCGTCGGCGCGATTTCCACCTTTGGTTTCGCTGCGCATTTCCTCCTGCAGTTTGGTGCTCGTGCTCCCTGTTGTTCCAGCAGGTCAGCCGGAACGTTTCGTCGATTTCGGCCGGTGGTACGATCCGTCTGGCCCCTGACGTTACCATTCATGAGCTACACCAAGCCCCAACTGGAGGAGCCGGCCGGTTTGAGAAGTTACGCATTCTAGAAAGCGTAGATCGAGTTCGATGCCCTGCTCAAGGGGCGACGATTCGCCCAAGCCGGAATGCTGCACAAGCCCTCTCCTCGCGAAGCCGGCAGAAGCTTGAAGCAGGAGGCCGATGGTCAGAGCACCCGGCGATCAAGAACGTGCTCTCCGATGGGTTGGCGACTGCTGGGCCTTCGTGCTGGTCTGCTTCCTGGCAGGGGAGGAACTGCGGGGTGCTTGCGGGGCTTCACTTGATGAGAGATCTATGGCCTCTCAGCACAGCGCCGAAAGCCTTTGCATCATTCTGTTCACCGATATTTTTGTGGTTCTATCACAGCCCGGCAGGGTTGGAACGTGCTGCTCCGATGGGTTTCGAACCACTCGGTTTTGCCCCGCGGGAGAGATTTTGTGCTCCTGTTCATCCGCCACCTTTCCCGGTGATTCCTGGCACGATCTTTCAAGTATTGATCTTCCGTTTATCTCAACCGGGTGTCGCCCTATTCGGTGGCCACCTGCGCAACATGAACGGCGGTGGTTTGAGGGGGCTTATCCAGCCGTCCAGCCGCCGCCTGAGCTGGTGGGACAGGGCCAAGCCGCAGTGGCAAAGAGGCGCTTGGGCCGAGCATCTCGACACCACCAGCGGTCTGCCCGTTATGTACTTGGCACAGGACCCCTCTATCCGGGGATCTGGCCTGGCAGCAGCGCCTGGCCCTTCACCGCCAGCAGCGTCCCAGCCAGCTGGGCCCACCTGGGAGGTTGGAAGGGGGCCCTGGCTGAGGCGCTTGATCGGGTTCCTCCCGGCTGTTGTGTCTTTGATCGATTCCCTGGGGCACCCTGGCTGAGTCATCACTGGAGCTGGAAAGTCCGCGGACTGGCAGCGCCCAGGCAGAAACGGGCTTGTTTGGCGGTCCCCTGGAGCGTGCTGCAGCCCGTCAGGGCTGGTCGTGTGTGAGGAGACCGGCTGGGGCGTTGGTGCCCGCCACCGGCGATCGGTGGCCGCTCCGGGACCGCCTCGGGGCGGCATTTTGGACAGCTTCTCCAGGCCGTAGCGGCGCCAGTTGGCTTGTGGTCCACGGCAGGGCCCTCGACTTGCTGCGCGCTTTCAGCCAGCCTTTCGCCCCTGAAGCCACGCCCACAGCTGTTGGGGCCACGCCCTGACTTTCCCATGCCCGTCTGGTTCTTCTTTTCACCCCAGGATCCCTCCCAAACACCGGCAACGTCGGCGCCGTACCTGCGCCGCTAACCAACACGAGCTGCACCTGATTGTCCCCTGGGCTTCAGCTTATCGACACCGTCAGCTTCAAACGCGCCGGGTCGACTACTGGCCCTTGGGTTGTCCGCTGCATTGTCCATCGCCGACCTTGCCGCTTCGAGGCTGGAAGCGCTTCCAGACGGGTGGTGGGCGACTGGTGGCCCCTGACCAGCCCAGTGGAACGCTCCTACAGCGCCTCTTCGCTTCGAGGCAGCGATTGTGGCTGCTGCTGGGGCAGAGAAACGATGGACTGCTCCGGACCTGTTGAAGCTGGCCGACGTGCGGGCTACTATTCCGATGACCGGATCGGTGCGCTCGGGTCGGAGGGAGTTCGCAGCCTGAAATCTCTCGGGTCGCAGCGAGCCGTTGCCTGTTCGAGGCCCTGCGCCAGCTGTGAGACCAATCGTCCGCTGCCGTAGCCCTGCGTGCAGCTTCATTGACAAAACCAGTCTGCGAACCAAGCAACGAAGAGCAGTGAGCGCAAGCGATGGGGCCTGCATCGGGCCCTGCTCAGTTCTGATTTCGGGTTCCAAGTGGTTGGGGCTCGTCTAGGCGGCGCTTTGAAGTCCTTGATGGCTTGTTTCGAGAGTTGCCAGCCGCTAACTCTCAGCGCGGGCGCCGGGGATAAGTGGCTTCTCCACCGTAGCCTATGTCCCTTGTGGAACTTGCATGAAGGCCTGTTCACTTCTTTCTGGCAATCGGCGGGGCCGATTCCGGTCCTCTTCGCTCGTGGCCAGCTGGAGCTGTGCCCGGTGTAGCCGATTTCCGCTCCGCTCAGCTGGACGACTTGCCCGAGGCCTGGCTGAGGCTCACCTGGCGCTAGCGCCAGGTGAGCCCTTCTGCCAATTCGATTCTGGATCAAAATCAGCAGCCCAAGTCAGCATCAGAGTCTGCGGATTTGCCTTGGAGCCTGTGTGCCCACAGACATGGCACCAACTTCAACAAGCGCAGGTGGGCCATCGCCTTCAACCAGGTGGAATGGTTGCAAATTGCCGGCCGATCCCAGGAGCGTGTCGGCGGCTGGACTACACTCGACCGCCGGAACAGGGATCAGCCGTACGCACCGCTCGGTTTTCTTGGGCCTGTTGCCTCCACGGATGGTCGCTTCGGGGATGATTTGGCAAAGCTGGACGCAGCGGTTATGGATTGGCGATCTTCAGGATTGTTACAGCTGGAATCCAGGACTCCAGGCGCCAGCTGGTAACCGGCACTCAGATTGTGTCGCTAATTCTTCTTCCGGCCGCTCAGCCGCATGGTGCTGGGAACTCAATCCTGTCGGTAAGCGGTGGTCTGAGCTGGCTGAACTGCCCAGCTTCGGCGGTTGAAGGCTGAGGTTCGCCCCGCCCAGACACCACACCTGGATCTGGCAGCGAAGGGGGTTGTTCACTTTGGGATTCGGTGGCGCTGGCGGTTCGCATGCACAAGGGCCGTCGACATTGCCAGCAACGTCGGCACGCCGATTCGTGGGCAGGCCCGCTTAGGCCGCGTCAGTTGCGGGAGATGGCACAAAGCGCGGCTACGCTATCTCGTTTGAGATCATTCCATGATGATGGCAGCAAAACTCTCTACGGCCCACAAAAGCCGGGTGAACGGTTCTCCAAGTCGGCCAGGACGGTTCTCAGGGCACCAAGATCGCCGGCGCTATGGGCAGTTACGGGCCGCAGCACGGGCCCCACCTTTCATTTCGAGATTCCACCCCCTGCCGGTCGCGGTGCGGGCCAATCCACTTCTCAGTTTCTTCCTGCAGAGGCCTTGAACACGAAGCTGGGGAATCGGCGATCGTCTAAACTCCAGAGGATTAAGGTCCGATGGTTAGCTCAGCTGGTTAGAGCAGTGGGATTCATAACCCAAGGTCGAGTGTTACAAGTCATCTCGAGCATTGATTTTCACTCCATTGATGGAATGTGATGGTTATTTCATCTATTCGATGTCAACTGTTTGATTGGTTGACGAGTTTTTTTATTTGGCCTTCAGTTAATAGGCCCAAATGACAGGCCCTTAACTTAATCCGAATGTAAGTGTTTAAGGACAACTCAAAAATCACCTTTACATTGCCAGTCCTGATCGAGTCAGATCTGTTGTCAGGACTGAATGGTCCGATTGGCAGCGCTCGGCTGGCATGTCGGACTTTTTCAACGGTGCCCTTATTGGGAATTCCTGAAAAAACAAAAGCAACGGCACTCTACGCAAAATCGCAAGGGCTTCGCCGAAACAGCCAGGCGACTCGATGCTGCCTATACCGCAAGCAGCAAATCGTGCGATTGGCCCTCTGAGAGAGTAGTAGGCCCTCTGAGTTCTCTCCTGGAGGGCTGTAAAGACCAATAACCTCAACCAGAATAAGGACAAAAAGAGCGCAGCAGCCCTCAGAACCTTCTCGGAGCAATCACGATGAAGGCCATCGAGGATCGTGTCTCGGGCACATGCTTGAGTTTGGCCATGATCTGATCAATGAATACTTACGCTTTCCAGCTCCAAAGGATCCCTCTACCTCATTCGCGTCGCGACTGATAGCATTGAGTTTGCTTGCTTGCGGGGCAGCAATTCAGCTCTGGGTCTTTGGGGGACGCCCAAAGGCTTTGCCTGAGAGCCGGATTCCCGTTTCTCATGCAGAAGTGTCTTATTCTCGACGATTGATCGTAGATACGATCAGCGAGGATCCGCTCTGGGTTAGCAAACCATTGTCTTCTTTTATATTTTTTCTGCCTGAGCAATGAGATTTCCACCTTCGTTGTATGCATCCCAACTGATGCGATGAGACAATTGGACAACCATTTCTCCACAGTGATGCTGATTTTTGGCACAAACGTTCCAACAGCTGCCCTTGCTTTTCTCGAACGATTCGGCCCTCACCTGCTTCTGAACCAGGGTTGCACCAGCGATGGGGAATGTTCTGGTATTGCTTTCGAGGAAAGGACTTGGTTTGGATGCTGGCCGTTGCCAGTTCACTGCAGGCCAGAAGCTTCTGCCACAGTGCCTGCTTGCAGGGCAGAAAGGCTTGCCCCAACAGCGCGATCAACGCGTCGATGTCGACTTCAAGATTGCGCTGCAGGTAGCTGAGCCTGCTTCCTCAACTTGCAGCCTTTGATTTTGCGCAGCTTTTGGGCTTTTTTGACTTGCGATCGTGAGGAAGCTAGAAACGAGCTTTTTCGCGGTTTGTAGTGGGGGCGATGGCTTCCAAAACCTTTGGACTGGATGCAAAGATCATCGATAATCTTTTTACAGTGGCCAATTCCTCGCCTCGTTGAGCAGCTTTCAAATCGGACTTAGGGTAGGGTGATGTCTGCAGGGGGTGCAGGAAGCATCCAATGCTGATCGTTCCCCAGTTCTTGCCTTCTGGCCAGTCAGCTGGCTTGATCAATTCGAATTCAAGTGAGAAGGCCTGCGCGCGGCCAGCCGTCTCCATCTTTTTGATGATCCGGCTCATCGCGTCACATTCAAAAACTCTGCAGCTACCAAGCTTCCAAAACCAGCATCTCTTTGCCTCGCTTGCACAATCGCTCATTGATCTTTGCGCAGAATCTTTATGCTCTGATAGTCGCTTAACGGAAATGACACCATGCATCGATGGACAAAAGGGCTTTGCTTGAGTAGCCAGAGAAGCCAAAGGAAAATTTACTGCATTGTTATGGATTTTATCCTGGATCTTTGCCAGGGTACAAGGGTCTCCTTTTCATCACTTTCAGACCAAAGCCGCTGCTTGATGTAAAGAAGCGCAAAACCGCTTAGGGCGTACTGATTTGGCAGGAGGCTTCCGATGCGTGGCCGCTTGAACTTGTCGGTGACGTAGACGATTTTTCAAAGCTCTTTCGCCACGGTATCAAAATTGAGCAGAAACCCACCAAGCGTTAATTCTGGATTTTCAATGTTTGCGCCAAAAGGGAAGGGTGGCAAACTCCTTCGATGAGAGCTGGGGCCATTTTATTTTGGATGTTTTCCGGATACATTCCGTTTGGGGGGCCGGTTTTACCCCACGAGTTTTAAGGCGGAGAATCTTTTCTCTCCTTTTTCTC
>Ga0163217_1091038_pt1 | contig 12365 bp, 12 predicted proteins | sample SynspAceP_FD_185933 | JGI IMG/M metagenome (GOLD analysis project Ga0163217, IMG submission 185933) | Saline lake microbial communities from Ace Lake in Antarctica - Synechococcus sp. Ace-P (PacBio error correction) | ecosystem: Environmental > Aquatic > Non-marine Saline and Alkaline > Saline ... | reverse complement strand
GAAACGAAGGCACTTGACCTTGAGAACCGTTTGCGAGCCGACAAGCGGTTCTAGGCAGCGGCTTCTATGACGTCGCATGGTAACGAAACGTTACGGCCCTCGGATTGACGTTGCGAGTTTCTGTCAAACACGCTGAATGACTGGACGCGTTGCAGGTGTTCGTCCGAACCGCTTGCGGATTCGTCGGTTGAAAAAAAACCCCCCGGAACCGCCCCTTGGCAAGAAAGCGTCGATGTGTTCTTTCGAAGACGATGACGATGACGAAGACCAAGACGATCTTGGGACGGGCATTGCGATTTAATGTTCTAAAGACGGAAACTACGCAGGATAGGCTGCCAGCCTTTGACGTGACGTCAGGCTTTCCAGCCTGACACAAAAGGATCAGGCCTGGAAAGGCTGACGTTACGTTGCTAGAGAAGGCCTAGCAGACCTGTCGTACCGCCGTTAGCAACAAGATTGACAATCCGCGTTGTCAAAACCCGCTGAGGTGATGGTTTCGCGATTGTCAACCAGTTGCATCGCGCGACCGCTTCGATGTAAGCCCGGGTGGAACACGGATTTCGTACCACGCGACATCATGTAGCCGGCTTTGCAATCGAATGCGTTTCCGCAGAGGTCGCATCCCATCCGAGTCCCAACTCGCCTTTCGAGAAAGGGTGTGGCATGGAAGTCTTGGTTTAGTTGTTCGCGGGCTCGCCGCCACCAACGTTTTTTCGTTGGTTTGGGCGATTGCTCGCTTTCCAATCGCCCGCCATCAAACTGCGCCATGCTCGACCGTAGATTGAAAATTCCCGGTTTTCTGGCGTAGCGTTCTAAGGTCCAACCCGCGTTAGATGCCGAAACCCTCAAAATCAATATCGGTCTGGACGGTGTCAACCGGTGGCGCTTGGACCGTTGCGAAACCGGTTGAAATCTGTTCCATTTTCCGTAGCGGAGGGCCACCGTCCAGTTGAATGCCCATGCGATCGGTCTGCTTCCACAGATGGCGATAATTGACGTCGAAAGCAGTTGAACGACATGTCGTGTTGTGCAACCGCTTCGAAGGCTTTTAGTGGCTCCACTGTCAAGACTCGGATCTTGCCAACAGTTGCGAGTCCAAACACGTTAGCTTTACCTCCGGCCCGCAGTTACGTCCGGAGCCATCGCCATCCCGCGGAGTGTAGAGGCGACCGTCAGACTGTTGGCAATGGCTCGCCGCGAGCGTGAATCCAGCGCGGAAGGAAAACGCAGGTTGGGCGCGTCATTGTCCACAATCCCGACCGGACCGGTCGGCGTTCGGCATTGGGCTGGGTTGGATCGGTTTACTTTCGATCGGCGTGAATGAGGTCGCTGCTTGCCCGGCGACAAATACACGAATTCGCGAAGCCACCGGTTCCGGTGAGCCCACAGGGATCGTACAAACTTCTTTTTCTCGGAATTCGGGCTTAGATTCACAGCTCACGCGGCCCGCCAGAAGCTGGGCACAGTAGCGGTTTTCGCCACGCCGACTCAACAACCACAGGAGGCTGCCGCCTGCCGCAGTCGTCACACGACGAAAGGTGGCTTTGAATACAACATGCGCGATCAGCCCGTCTTGTCCCGCCGAGCTGCCTGTTGCCCGTCAGTCGGCCTGAGCCGCGTTTGATGGCAATCGACCCATTTTCGGAGTCAAACCATCGAGGAGCTGACGCGTTGATCGATGAGAAACAACATGCACCGCGGTGGGTTCATTCACGTCCAAATAGGATCCGAAAAGAATGGTCATGAGAACCGCCGCCGATGTCTTAGGTGGATGTTGGAATCGGGAAACCGTTGAAACCCGACGAGGTTGAGTTAACGCTTGAAAATCACGAGAAACCCGTGTAACCAGCACCCTCTGCGTTGATTACCTTATCGACCCGCACCGTGGGAAATCCCCGAATTAAGGTAGCCGTGAAAGACCCCCTAAACAACCCATGCCTCATCGAGAGGGGGCTCGAAACCATGAAGGTTTGTCGAACATTCGTCGCCGGGCCGCACCGCGTGGGCAATCACCCCGCGTTTGCAGCGGAAACAATCGCGGCCCGATAGGCACCGCGGGTTCCTTGCTCGCTCAATTAGCCGTTTTGGCGTTAGCCACGGTTCCCCCTGCAAAAAAACCGTGGCTAACGCCCAAAAGGCTAATCCAAAGTGGCGCTGCCAGCTAAGCACATCGTCCATAGTAATTCGGTGGAACCACCGTAGTAGCAGTCCTCTCTGAGACGCTGGAAATTGCGAGTCTCAGAGAGACTCGCCTACGTGAAGGTTCTGCGAAACCTTTTTTCCGTCGATGTGCATTTAGTGGGGGGATCGCGGGTCTAATTTCAAAAAAACTTCATTCACCCATGAGAACAAGCTCATGCGGTTCTAATAAAGATTGTGTAGGCATAAATGAGGGTTGACGCCCCAGACTAAATGCTGTCGCCACTACGTTTCTGAAAGGCACAGCTTCAAACGAGCGTTTGTCGGGTTATTCATCAAGGCGAATCCAAGGCGATCGATCACCTTTGCGGCCGAATTGGCTGATTGTTATTGAAAACGACCGCGGTAATACGTCAGCTTGTTGTCGTTCCAACACCGAGCAGCCGCAGCAGAGTGACGTGGAAGCGCGAACAGGATGGACTTCTTCCACTGCCGTCATCCCCGTTCTCATCCGTCGCCACCGGATATATGTGGGCCAGCGTTGCAACCGCCACCGCATCCAGATGCGTCATCGCGTTGGGATTGTGCGTCGACTCCGTACGCCGGTCCACCGCGCACCCGTTATCAGGCGTCCGGCCAAACTCACCACACAAACGATCACGTATCATCGAGCATCCCCCGTATGCTTGAGGTCTTGCATCAAGGCGCGATCGGTTGCGTCAACGCTCGCACCAAGTTGCCGTGCGCCCGCTTCGATTGTAGTCGTTTGGCTGTCAAGTGCCGTTGTTAAGGTGAAAACGAACCGAACCCTTTCTCGACCATCCTTCCGGGCCAATAACATTTGCGACCGAACACGCGGTTGCCGGTTCCGATACCGTACATCGAAAGTTGTCTTTCGTCCTCACCGAGAGATCGATCGCAGTCGGGAACTTTCCGCTTGCATCGAAAGGCGAGTTTCCATAAACTCTCAACCTCGCCGACAACTTTCATCGTTGACCAGGATGCGAAGCGCGTCCGCTCGTTCATTTTCGCGACAGATCCAAGTTAGCGACGTGTGCTGTGGGGAGTGACGCCCTGGGCGGTCGCAGGTCAAGATCGGTGACCCCTTCGGCGCAAGCGGCGTCTGCCTTTGGTTAAAACCGCGGGCAAGTCAACCGTTGCTCAATTCGCGGGCACCGCTGTGGGTACGAAAAATTCTCCGGCAGCACGATGAACCCAGGCAAATCTTGATTCCTCCGAACCAAACCGTACGTCACCCAAGCAACCGATCCCCGGGTGCCGACCGAAACCGCATTGCCCGCAATTCATTTGAAACATAGCCGTCGGATGCTGTTAAACGGCTGTTCGAACTGGCATCACGAAACACGGACACAACTCGTCGGCGACTTTGGTACAAATGAGTCCAATTCTCCGCCATCGGGATCCCACTCTCCCGTGTGTTGGTTGGAAAGCGAACGCGGCTTTGACGAAGTAACGTTTCCCGCTTTCCATTCGCCCGACTTCTGTTCCCTCCGCGAAAAGAACTCCTTCAAAGTGGCAGGCTTCTCCGCGCCGGCTTGGATCCAAAACGTATCGATGTGCGACGGCCGCCCTCCCTCATCAAGAAAGATTGCAATTTCTTGGCTTATGGACCGGGAAGCTTTGCCCGTCGCGCCGGGGTTCCATCGGATTGGAAACGGTCTCGTTTACAGCCAGCGCGGGGGCTTGGCAGAGGATCCTGTTGGCCAACATCGCCACGACAACGCGCGCTGTCCAACGACGTGCCCAGCAAACAAACCGTCACGGACGATTCAAACTTCACTGGAGTCATTTCATTTCATCAAACGCGGTCCCAAGTAATACACATAAACCAAATTCATTCAATTCAACATCACCAGGACCAAATCTCCGCCCCACGCTACGAACGTCGCGGTCAACGTCGGCGGGTTGTCGGTCCGCGACGAATCATGATTGGAATACAAGTTCTTCGACAAAACGAAACTGCTCGCCCGTGTTTCCTCCACCCGCTTTGCGGAATCAACTTGTGCTGGCGGCGCGAGCGTTTCCCGAAGGCGGATTCGCGGCAACGCCTCCTCGACAAGCGCCAATGCGCGAGCAACTGTTTTCGTCTTCTTCGAGCGTCGGCGTTGTAATACACAAATTCAAAAGACCATATCGGATCGCCTCTTTCATCGCTTGACGATTCATTCACACGCCCGCCAACGCGAAGCAGATCGAGTTGTTGCAGTGGTTTGGCCGTTGAACGACTGACAGGAACTTGCGGGCGTCACCGTGGACGCCTCTCGTTGTTCGCACGAGAAATCGGGTTTGATGGCGTACTTGAAACGTTCCCAAAACAAAGGAGCGACCAATCCACGAAGTCGCAATACGGTAATTGCGAACGGCGGTTGCGTTGGTTGGACAACGGATTCGCGTCCCACGCAGACGCAAACGTGCCCATTCACTTGACGGGGCTTGCACGCGAACCTCTTTCTGTTGATGATCGGCGGCAAGGAATCCCGCCGAGTGTCGGATTCATTTCGTCCGTGAACGACCAGCATCGCATCGCGAATTTTCCTCCGCACGGAGCCGGCCGTGGCTGAAACACCGCGTAGCTGGATAGCTCCGGATCGATTCGCTAATTGTTTCCGCATCCGGGTGAAACGTCGAACGGCTGTTAGGCGTCGAGGGTCATGATCTTGCGATTGCAATCCTTGATCGACCACCACCCTTCCATCAACGACGCTGCCAACAATCGAGCAGCGCGGGTGCGTCGGTCGCTTGGCCGTCGATCCGAAATTGTTTCGGGTTGCCCGCGATCGCTTTACCAACAGTGCCATTGCCAAAACGCGATTGCGACGATCACTCGGCGCGGTTCAATGGATTGTTTGCATCTGTTCACCCAACCGGAGGGGCAACGCTTTCGGTCGGGCCTTCGATCGAATTCGGGATGTCAGTCGCGACCTGCGAACTTCGATCACGCTTTCAGGTGTCGGGCGTGCGGCTTGGCCCGGCGAGAACGTGGCATCTCGCTCTCAGTGTTTGAGAGAGTGGCTCGAGAACATTGCGTTCTCAGTTACTGATGGCTTCTCTCAAGGTCTGGGTATTACGTCCGCAGCCGATTTTTTATGTGTGTTGCGTGGTGGAGCAGTGTCGGTGGCGATTGTGGACGGTGTCTCTTCGCTTCGGGTTGGTTCACTAATTGTATGAACCGAACGCTCTAGACTCGTGATAAAGGTTCTTTCTTATATCGGTTATACTCAGTCTTCTCGGCACTATTTTTATCAGACGCATACTCCCAGCTTATCGCTCTTATAGCTCGCTCTTATAGTTAGACGCTCATCATCTCGCATACAGAGCAAGGTGGCAACGAAAAAGCTCCGTCGCTGGTAGTGAAATCCGACTGAAATTATCTAAGGTGTTTCGGGACTGCCCTCGTCGAACTCCGGCCTTCTTCATTTGCGTTGCGAGGCCTGCTGTGTGAAAAGGCCTTGCCCACGTTTCCAAACTCTTCGATGGCGTTGCAAATACCTCTTGATTCAGAGACAAAACTTTAAGTCTCTCTTGACTTCTTACTCGGATCGGATTTTTCAGTGTATACATCTAGAACAGCAATGTCTCTGATATGGTTCAGTGCGGAAACAGAGTCACCGTCTAAAGACTTTTGCAAACAACTCTATAAAGCGATTGTAGCGCTCAAAACTCTGGTGCGTGTTGTTTGCTCTCGCGCTGTATGATATCGCCTTGGGTGGGTTGCTTTGTCCGCTGGCAAGTTAACGTCTTTTTCTGCTCAATCCAGTCTCGGGTCTAACTCGTGACTCATTCTTCTCATATTATGAGTCTATGACCCGTGGACGCGTCGGCTCAATTATTAGTATGTGGTGTTCGCGCATGCGAAACGCAGCCTGTGATGTGTGGAAGTCGTGAAGGTGATGATAACTTCTAGCGCTTGATACTCTCTCGAGTACCGCGTGGGTATGTCGACAATTCTCTCGCGCCTTACTGTTGACTACGACCGACTATTTGCTATAGCAATGAGCTAAAATAGTTTTTTAGCGTATAATCTTGTTTTCTTTTGTTGTTGTATGTCCCTCACAAGGAATGCGATGTAGCCAGCGCCACGCTATTCGCATACGTCTCCTGCTATTTCCCGTCAGCTCATGGTTCCCATTTTCGCGTGTCAATAAGCTCCCTCCGTCTGTAGGCGAGGACAGGTGCTCGCTCGCGTGCTCTCGTATATAATAGTATCGCATACGCAGATTATAATACTGCGCTCTGACACAAATGTTGTCGCGAGAGTGAGGTAAAGTCTCGTCAAGCGACTTGTTACATGTGTTGATTGAACGCTTCGCACCACTGTGAACCGATATTCGCACGCATGTTGAGATTTGTCTCATACGGTTTCGTTTATTCCCGTGTTCGCGAAACGCGTGTAAGCAAGTGTTCTTAGCGTCTTGCACATCGGGAAACATCGAAGTATTGCTCAGTTTTAGAGTACTATGGAGGCGCACAGTACACAGTTCGCCATGTAAGGTAGCTGTAGTGTTATTTGGGGGTAGCCGTGCGCTCTCGATGTGCGAGCAAGGTTGTATTTCAATCTCTCTGATCACGACCTGACAGATTAACTGTGCATCTCGCTTTATGGACCCTCCGAACGGCGAATCATCGAGGCAATCGTTTGGGGCGGTCCCTCGGGTGATGGCGGGCAAGCCCGTCAATTCAAATCCGTGGCACGCCGAATCAATAGTTCGGCCGATCCGCTCGCGGTGGCCACCGTCAAACCGTTCTGACGGGCAACGCCGATGTCCGCTCTCGAGAGCTACCTATCAATGGGTCGATTGCGCGGTCTTCAGGGTGAGTTACGAAATATGATCTTAGAATTGCAAGTCCGGTTTTAGATACTATTGTCGTGGGATTTTGAGTAATGACAATCTCAAGAAGCAAAGACATTGGGCGATTTCGCAATACGCGTTTGAGGCTCTATGGCTCCTGCGCTATAATAGGATTACGCACACTCTCCATCCATGCTCTCTTACTGGACAGGACGATTCGCTGCTCGCCACGTTACAACATTTCTGGGAATCTAATGCAATCAGTGATGTTACAGGTATTATGGCGGGTTTGGCATTGCATTAGAATGAAGCTCAGCGCAAAGAACTAAAGATGTTCTTAGTTGATATACCGTATTCGTTATTTTACTAATAACTTGGCTGGGCGTATATGTTTTAGTCGACGTTGGCTTAGAACACAGATGCGCGGGTGCTCGATCATTGGGAAGACTCGGTTGCTCCTCAGTTGCTGTTCCGACAACTGTTCGGTTCTCGGTGGCATCGCCGACATTCGTTCGCTCTGGGCCAAGCCGAGCGAGGTGGTTTCAGAGAAATAACACACTCGAATTGCTGAAGTGTTTATCGCTCGGTGCGCGTCATCTAGTTTCTAGGAAGAGACTCGAGATCGCTGGGCTTCTTCACCATTACTTTGTTTGCGTCCAGCTTCATTATTCTAGCGTGACATATTAGCCACTCAATTGTTTAAAACCAAAGATCAGACCCTTGCAGATACATATCTCAGAAGAGAAGAGCCAATCCCCGTTTACCACCTCGTTTTTTAGCGCAAGCCTATTAATACTTGATTTTCGAGTAATTCGAATGTTCACGAACGTGGGCGGCGAACAAGCGGCGCACTCATTCCACATTCGATGTGACTCGATCGGGCCTCATCCGCATTTTGACACGCCGGTCTTCCATTGAGAACAAGTGGGCGACGTGCAACGGCAAGCCAACGAGTTATTGAGTTTCGAACAGTACGTCAGGTTTTCCCTCGTCCGTAATAATTTGGAGAACTTCCTCGGGCGACCGTTCCCCGTCGGATTGGTGTGATTCGGACCTGTATTCAACTTTACTCCTGAGCACGAAGAAGAGAATTAGCACTAGTACCTCACGCAGGTGATAAGCCGGCTGATGTTCGATATCTATTCACGCGCGCTCTTGTCGTCAATGTGGTAGTCGAGTCAACAGGCACTGACGACCGTGAGTTAGCTTCTCTCCGAAAGCAATAGTGAAATATTCGCCGACCGCGAATGAGAATTTTAAACAGACGAACGTGGCCCTAAGACCATATCAAGGGAATGTCATCACAAGTCTCTTACATTGTAGCAGCTTCGTTTAGAAACAGGATCGTCGAGATGCCCAGCGACGAAATCGTTTGCCCCGCTTATACGTATCGCGTTTTTCCCAGATCAGCCGTTGGGGCCCGCCCGGGGTTTCGCTGAACACCTCGTATTCCGGCCGCCGCTTCGTCTTCGGGTGTAGCCGTTTTTTGACGGCTACACGGAACAGCGCCACTTTGGATGAGCGCGTATTGGCGCTAGCCACGGGTTTCTCACCGTTGAACGGGTGCTAAACGCCAAACGGCGAATGGGTTGGCGCGCGCACAACGCGTTAATGATGAGATTACCCGAACCAGGACTATAAAAGTAGGACCGCGGTTGTTGCGTAAAAAACCGTGGCGCTAGGAAGCGCTAAGAAAAAAAGACGTGGACATCATCCCGATATCCAGCATACAAAGCATAAAACCTAATCGTGTCATTGTGCAGATGGAAAGAATCATATGTGGCAATAGGTAAGATATTGAATTGTTATGGTTTTATAGCGTGCAAGCCCAGGGCCTGCCGTCCGGACTAGGCGGCCCCCCTCTATTCACTGCTCTTCGTTCCTGCGCCAAATTGTTCAGCTCCTCGAATGAGTTAGCTCTTCAATATTGGTCTCTCTCTCCAACAGTTTCGCTCTCACGAAGTGCTTGCTGAGTATCATTAGGTTTATCCGAGGCCCAAAGTCACCGTTCGTTTCTTCAATTCGGCTGCCGAGTTGGGATCGCCGCGTGTCTTACAAACGAGGAACGGTGCGAGCTCACAGAGAAACTGTACGGGAGAGAGCAGGATGAGCATGATTCAAACTCTTTGTTTACAGGTACGAGTGCTCGGAAGGAGTTGATGCATGTGTCATTTCGCGCGAAAGCAAATGTGTATGTTAGCCTGCGATCAGTATAGAACGGGTGATCGGTGACTACAGGTTTGAACCCTAAACAATGCGTCTAGGCCCTCGTTGATTCGGATAATGATAGTCTTTGCATATTATCCGAAATGTATTGATGTGTCATTCGCGTACTTGTGGCTCGAGCGGGCACGACAAAAGACCTTACTACTCCAAGGTCGATTCGGGTGATAATTAGTATTTCTCGATAGCAGATCTGCGGCAGGAGACCGATTTCCGATCTGTTTGTGTGTGAAACTTCCCAATATTAGGACCGTCTCCTTGCTTTCTTTTAGTCACTCGTATGCGGTAGTCATCGGGCGGAGCGAATGGTAGGGGCTTCCCGTGCCAAAAATATCGTGATCGTAGCTCGATGGATCTGCCAAGCGGGGTTCTCTCCGCACATCGGAAAGAAGAATTGTGCTTAAAATATTCAGGGATATTTCCATTTACTCGAATAGGATAGAGGGATGTCCGAACGAAGCGGAAAGAGAGCTATATAGACTGGGGTACACTCACTTCTATATCCCAGCCTGGAGAGTCACTCAATCATCTTGATCTGCGACTCCGCTCGCGCGGTTTTTCGCGTCAACGATATGGACACGCATTTATTCGTGTAAGGCGAAGAAATACGTCTGTTCGTCGTCACAAACTTCGTCAAGCTCGAATTGAGCCTCCATGAGCTGCTGTAGGAAGCCATACAACCTTTACCCTGGGGGTCCCGCAATAAAAGGTCGTTCTACGGTGCAATGCTTCTGACGCTTCGGCGAAACGCAGGATTGGAACGGACCGCCCTGCTCGACCGTGCAGGTTTCATCACGCCTTTGCTTATTGTACTCCTAGTATACTCTGTGTTCATGCTATACGAGTTGTGCCTGCCGGTTCGGCGGCAAAAAAGGGAGATGCTCGGAGCAGATGCATCGCTTGAGTCTGACGGCCGGCTGTTGATTCGTGGATCTGATGTAAACTACTGGACCAACGGCGCGGAAAAAATAACATCGCCTGCTCGCTTTCAGTGGCCGAATTGCGACCCGTCACCGTATGCACATTGGCTTTCCGTGTTCGTCACCCCTGATTTTTTCCAAGACGCTCGTCGCGCGAAAAAGAAAATTGTCCGTGTGGAACCGACGCCGGAGCGCATTTCATGGTGTTTCTAGCACGGGTCAATTCACATTTCACGAAGTAGTAATGTGCGCATCGTATCTCCGCACTTGGAGGCGTTTGACGACGATCCACCCCGAGGTAGGGTACCCTTGCTGTTCTTGGTGACAATCCGCTTAGCGGGTCTCCGCAGTTCCACGGCCCTCATTCTGTGGTTTCAGCTAAGTGCCTCCTGAAGGACGCAACTCGGAGTTGTACGTGCCCAGATCTCACTCGAGTGTTTTCGCCGCCGCCATCTATCCCTGTTGTATTATTGTTCGTACGAGCCCGTGAACTGTTTCGCGCATCCCGGAGCTCTCTCGGCGTTGCGAATTGCCCAACCCCTGCACACGCGAACTCCCGACCTTTACGGCATCCATCGGGCTGTTCCACGTCTTAAGCACACCTTCGCGTGGGTTTTCGAGTCTAGGTGAGACGATTTAGTAGTCTCCTCACGGATATCTGCCAGTGGCACATCGCCTCGATTGTCGAAATTCTCACAGCAAAAAAAAAAAGGCACTAAGAGCAGGCGAAGGGTGTCGGAAATCGTATTGTTCTCCTATGTAATCAGAGCTCGACCGCGCTCGCGGATCACCAAATTGTTTCTCTTGTGCCAGGTAGTTTTTAGGAAACCAAGCGACAACGATGTTCATCTGGGACTATGTGAACAGCGGAACACATCGGTGCCTGGCACACGGGATTTTTTCGCGCAGTCCCGTGGATCACCCAGTGGTCATTGTTAATATCTATCACTGTTCGGTATGCACCACAGAACTTCTCAAAAGTGATATAGGGACAATTGGTAGGACGTATACGAGCGGTGATGTCGGACTACTCGGAGCAATATGCCAACCATTTCAATCGAGGAAGCACACGTATTTGGACATTGGTTTTCTCGGTGGATTAGATATTCAGCCCGATTGCGGCGCGGAAGGCTACGACCAAAGGTGCCAAGCTCTACTCACGATTATCTTGTCCACGAAAGACGAAATTCCGAGCAGAGTATTTTTGTCAAGAGCATGCGACCTTTTGTTCCGCAACATCAGGTCCGATGGGGGAGAGTTTCGGCTCAGATTATCATTCCACTTTATGCCTGCTTTGGGATTCGTGTTGGAGCGTGTCGACGCAATGTCCTCGAAAGCTATCTAAACTCTCTATATGATGAATTCTCCATAGGCAGTACGCGATTTGAATAATTAGCGTTTGGTTTTTTGTCTCACGCATGTTCTGCGAGAGAGCATCTTCTCGCGCTGCCTTCTGAGTTTGAGGCAGGTGCTGGAATCGATCCGGCTCCGGCCTGCGACCCCCATCGATGCCCGTAGATCCGCGAAGTAACGAGCGGGCGACGCGTCATTCCGACGTAGAGACTGTGTTTTCGACAGTTTGCGTTCGCTCCCACGTAAGTATCCACGCATGGGATTCAACACGACTTCGAGATTCGTAGCCTTTGATCGATTGCGGGTGTGTAGTCGCGAACGTGAGCGTGTTGGCGTTGTACCGCTCAAACTGTCGGTTCTTATTCTCGAATCGATTAACTCGACACGAAAACTCGCGCTAGCGAGTTTCGGGTTGCGATTGGTTCTCAAGGAGTTCATCAGACGCCCGTTGTAGATTCATGCAAACTGTCGGTCGGCCGAAAATCCCATCGATGAGGATTTCAGTGTTTCCAAATGCGTGGCGATTCGGCGGACATTTTCACGTGGCACTCTCCGCGTGTACTTTCAGATTACGCGGTGGATTGAAATCGCGCTTTCGGGCTCCGTCAAGTGTTTGAAATTGTGAAACGTGCAACCATCCGTCACGTGCAGGACGCCTCCGCTCGAGCAGCCTGAGCGCATTAGCAACTCGCGTTGATCCTCGCCGGTTCTTTCCAATTCGGACAAACGTTCCAACACGGTTGACGGCGAAGTCCGCGATCGGCGTGTCGTGCCTGCTCGGAAACTCTCTCGCAATGATCGACGCCGCAAACCGAAGTTCCTCGGCATGTCAAACCGAATCGGAACCACTCAGGTGTCTTCGTTCCATAAACATTCTGAGCGTTGTGGTAAAAAGAGATCCGCAGGGACAGCGAACTGT
>Ga0163217_1074603_pt1 | contig 12365 bp, 15 predicted proteins | sample SynspAceP_FD_185933 | JGI IMG/M metagenome (GOLD analysis project Ga0163217, IMG submission 185933) | Saline lake microbial communities from Ace Lake in Antarctica - Synechococcus sp. Ace-P (PacBio error correction) | ecosystem: Environmental > Aquatic > Non-marine Saline and Alkaline > Saline ... | reverse complement strand
ATGGCCCAATGCAATTTGGTGTTGTTGAACAACCGTCAAAATTGCGCTCCGGCCAGTTTAGGAGGCCTGGCAAAAAGATCAAGCGGTATTTTTCGCTCATTCCATTTGCCCGAACCGGTGGGCGCGGTAAATTGCGTCCAAACCGGTCCGTTCATTGCAGGATGATTCAAGTTATTCTTCGTCTTTGCCGCTTTGATGCCACAACGATCACTGCGCGTCGTCATTCATCGGTCTTCCAGGGAAGGTATCATCATCTTCCGCCGCGTCATCCATCATCATCAAGGTCGATTTTGCGGACATCGATTGTCGATGTTTTCTTCGGCATCATCATCGTCGTTCGTTCGTCATCATCGTCATCAAGGCCGGCAACTTTCACGGCACCGGTTGCACCATCCTCATCATCTGCATCTTCCAGAAGTGACCAGTTCAGCGTTCCAACTCTTCTCTCTTCCTCAACCTTGGGCTTTGCGCTTTCGCCGGGCGCAGGGCCTTTTTCAAGGGCCTTGGATCTTGGAAACAGCTGCCAAAACGGAAACGGTGTTTGCACATTTTGGCAGAGGGAATCGGGATTTCGCGTTTCAGATCGTAAAAAAAAAAAAAAAAAAAAAAAAAAAATAACCGGAGCGCAAACTGCCGCAGGTTCCGCTTTGGTGCCAAGTTTCTTCTTTAGCCATATCTTGCTTTGTCTTTTCTGTCGCAGGTTTTAGCTGTCGCTCAGCGCTACCCTCTAGAGAGAATCTGTCGCGCCCGTGCCCAGCCCGTCTGTCATTACCGGAAAATTGGACCTGCAGGATAGCGATCCGGACCCGGACTTGTCAAAGCAAAACATTGATGAAATGCGCAAGAAACAAAACAACAGCCCTGTTCGCGCCTTTCAAACCGGCATCGCAACATCTAACGGCGCGGCCCACAAACAGGTATGTGCGCCCACAGGTTGAAAGGCCACAGATGACAGCGTATTTAAAGGACATTCGGACATGGACAGCTCATTAGCAGGCCTTGATGGCGCATCCGGCGCGCGCACTCTCGTGGTACCTTTTGCGCGTGCCTGGCGGGACAAATCAATCTTCACATCCGCTCGCTGATGTTCTCTGCCATGGCTGTTGGTGCAAAGTCGTGTTGAGGGCTTGCTGGAATCGGAACGATGTGCTGGGCACCGCAAATGCCATGCGCGCCTTTGGGAGCCACCATTGGGACAAAAGATGGGGATAGCATCTGCACATTTCATGGTTGTCTGGCATTGGGCGGGCTTCTGGAACCGGAAGAGATGATTGATTACGGCAATTGCGGGCACAGGTGTGCGGCTGGCTCTGGGTCTGCAGCCCATTGGTGATTTCGTCACCCGGTTACGGGCGGACGCCTCCTTGCGGGTCCGGCCCAATGGGCCCCGTTTTTTGGTGGCTTTGAATTCCCCTTTTTTTTTTTTTTTGGGGCCCCGGGGGGGGTGGGGGCTTGATGGGCCTGGAAGTACTTGGAAAGCAATGATGACCGGCTTCCGTTGGCCGTTGCGTGGCCGCAAGGCAGCACCCGATGCGTTATGAAACCCCGGTGCCATCTGCGCAGGCAAATCTGCCGTCCTTTGGGCAGGCTTGAACGCCCCGGGTGAACCAACAATTGTCGAGCGGGTTTTTCACACGGCGAATCACACGGAAAAATTGCTGGTGGGCTTCGCGCGCGGATTGCGACCGTCGATACGGCCAATTGACGGTACCCGGCACAATTGTTCTGAAAGGATCAGGCGGAATTCAAGCCACAAAATCCATCATCGTACCAGGTGACCCAAGCTCAGCCGGTTTTCGGATGGTTGCAGCGCTGATTGTGCCGGACTCAGCATGTCACCAAATTCCAGCGGCGTTTTGCATGAATGAAAGGCCGGACAGCCTCATCAAGACGCTTTGGAGAATGGGCGCGGATTATCACCATCCAGAATGAGCGGGAAATCAGGCGGTGAAGCCCATTGCCGATCTGCAATGTGAAGGCCAGCGAGTGAAGGTGTGACCGTTTCCGAAGCGCGCGCAGCGTCCATGATTGATGAATAATCCGGTGCTTGGCTGTCCGCCGCAGGCTTTTGCCGCTGGTTGACACCCATATGGAAGGGCTGGCGGAACTCCGCGTCAAGGAATGTGACCGCCTGTCTGCCACCGCATTCGGCTGAAAAGCCAACGGCGTTCATCTGCGTTGAAGGCAAGGATACATTGACAGTAACCGGCGGCGCTTGTGCCGGGCGGTGGCACCGGCCAACCCATATGGACCATTCGCATTGCCATTGGCATTTCTGCGTTCATGGGCCTCGGTTCGCAAAAAGGGTGTCGCATGGTCGATTGATGCCGGGCATATCGCGGAACAAGCTTCCCGACGTTTTCAAAAAAATTATTGGCGGATCTGGGTGCCGGAGATACCACACCGTTTGACGCTGAATGCAATGGCATCCTGAGCATTAAGATGGCCGCGCAAAATACCACCGCTGACAGTCGCGATTGACGCCCTGCCTGCTTTCCGGGAAGGGCACGCTGGCCCGTCGGCTGGCAGCCATAATTCGATTCTAGCCTTATGCTGCGATACCGGACTGACCTACCGGCTGCAGTTGGCCGCCAAAATGCAGCGCCCGAAAATTCAGGCTTCTTTGATGATGAAGGGGGCCGCATTAAAGCAGCTCAAAACCTTGATCTGGCCGCGCTGACCGGGTTTTTCTGTCGGACACCAGATTGGCGCGGCAGCGTTCAAAAAAGTGGCGGTCATCGCCAAAACTGCGCGCTGGAACTGGTCGCCCTGACAGCGCGGGTTCGCGGCAAAGGTGCGGTCATGGCTACGGACGTGATTATTGGCACCGTCGTGCTGTCAAATGCGCAGGTGAAACTCTTTGTGACAGGCCATGCGCGGGAAGCGCGTGCGGAGCGGCGTTTCAAGAAGTTGAAGCTTTAAGGGTGATTGCCTCCAGCTATTGCGATATTCTGCGGATATCAGGCAAAGGGACGAGCGCGACAGCTCCAAGATCCGTCTCTTTCCTTTGGAGAAAGCTGCCGGACGCGCACTTGATTGATACCACTAATGGATATAGAAACCGCGTTTCTTTCAGCGAAAAACCCTGGTTTTTGCAGCAATCGGGCGTTAGAAGCAATATCATGTTGCCGAATTTGCGACCATGCGCCACAGTTTGTGGAGTGCTTGAGGCACCAAACAGGTCCAAACCGGCTTTTATCAAACACAAAACCTGGCGCACTGGCGACTGGCCCATATTTGGACGGGCACAAAAGTGTCCCGAGACCGGCTATCGCACTTCTAGGAGGGAATTTTCATGAATATCGAAACACAAAGGCCGCGAAGATTTTCGCTGCTCTTCTTGACGAAACCTTTGGATCTGAACGCAGCAAGAAGGCAGCGTGATCAAAAGGTACAGTCAATTGCTTTGAAAAAAGATTCTGGCCGTCATGATGTGCGGCCTGAAAGTTGAAGCCGTATTTCCGTTCGCGGAATTGGTCATCATGACAAAAACCGCGCCTGTCCATCGGCGACCGAAGTTGAAGTTTACCTCGAGCGTATTGAAACGCGCTCGGTGAAGCTGTTCTGTCCGTGAAAAGCCGTCGTTGAAGAAAGCTGGGTTTCGCTCGAAGTGGTCCTTCGAAAAAGGGCGAAAAAGTTACCGGCCAGATTTTCAATTCCGTCAAGGGTGGCTTTACAGTCGATCTTGAAGGGGCTGTTGCCTTTCTTCCGCGCAGCCAGGTGGATATCCGCCAGTGCGCGATGTAGGCCCGCTGATGAACAATCCGCAAAGCCATTCCAGATCTGAAAATGGACAAGCGTCCGGCAACATCGTTGTTTCCCGTTCGTGCCATTCTGCGAAGAAACCGGCGCCGAACAGCGTTCCGAGATCGTCCAGAATCTTCAAAGAAGGTAGGTCATGGAAAGGGTGTTGCAAAAACATCACCGATTTATGGCGCTTTCGTAGATCTTGGCGCATCGATGGGCCTGCTTCAACGTGAACCGGAAATTTTATGGCTTGGCGCCGTATCAACCATCCAAGCGAAGTTTTTTTTTTTGTTTTTTTGACAATCGGCAGACGGTCCAATGTCAGATTCATCCGGGTGAACCACGAAAGCCAGCGTACTCGCTTGGTATGAAACAGCTGGAAAGCGAACCATGGGAAGGCATCGATTGCGAAATATCCGCTCGAAGCCAAATTCACTGCCGCGTGACCCAATTATCACTGACTTATGGTGCATTTCGTTTGAGCTGGGAGCCAGGATTGAAGGCCTTGATCCACGTTTTCTGAAATGTCCTGACAAGAAAAACGTCCATCCTGCAAAAATCTGGTCTCCACCTCCAGGAAGTGGAAGTGCTTGTTCGGAAGTTTGATCCATCCAAGCGTCGTATTTCGCTGGCGTCTAAAACAGGCTATGGACAATCCTTGGACATCGTTTGCTGACAGTTCCCAATTTGGAACCATTGTCGAAGGCGTAAAGTGAAAGAACAAGACTGAGTTCGGTCTGTTCGTTGGTCTGGATGGCGATGTCGACGGCATGGTTCACTTGTCCTGATCTGGATTGGAAAACGTTCCGGCGAAGAGATGATCGAAGAGTTCAAAATAAAAGGCGGGACAGGTTGAAAGCCATTGTGTTTGGACGTGGACACAGACAAGAACGCATCTTTCTCTGCATCAAGCAAGCTTTGAGGCGATCCGTTCTCCTTGATGCTGCCAGCCTTCGGTGAACTGCCGCAAGGGTGCGGTTGTAACCTGTGAAGTGTCCGAAGTTCAGCGAAAACGGACTGGAAGTGAAGATTGCAGACACGATCTGTCAGCCTCATCCGCCGGCTCCGTTCTGTCTCGCGAACGTTCCGAGCAAACGTCCGGACCGTCTTCGCTTGTTGGCGAAAAGTTCGACGCCCGGATCACCCAACTTCCGACAAGAAAGCCCGCAAGGTTTGCACTGTCGATCAAAGCTCTGTAAATCGCCAGAAGAGAAAAGAAGGCCGTGGCACAATTACGGCTCACCGCTTTCCGGTGCATCGCTTGGCGATATTCTGGTGCCAGCTCTAAAGTCAGGACGACGAATAAAATCGTCTCTGACTTGATCCGGATGCGAATTTCGGATCGAGATACTTTTAAAACCGGCGCAGTATTTCTGCGCCGGTTTTTGTTGACCGGATCTGAGGCTTGTGACGATGGCGTGAAAGTGACTCTTGTGTCAGCACGTTTCGGCACACTGCCCTTCAACCGGGACACAGCCGCCACTGTTGACGGTTCTTCAGCCTCTATGAAACAAGCCACAAAAAAGCTGGATCACGAAAGGAAGGCGCCGTCGAGGGGAACGGAAACCCCGGATATTAAACGGGCGCGCCGCCGCCATTACTCAATAAATCATTAAGCATGCAAGCATGCGGGTTGTGTGCTAGGGTGTTGTTCATTTGGCGCAATTCATGCGCACTTTCCCACCTACAGATCGGTCTAAAACATTGCAAAATCCTGAATTGGACGAAACCCGCACTCATGCGGCGCGCAGTGGGCGCATCGCTTTAGCTGTTTTTGGGATTTCAAACTGAAGCGGTTGGGTTTACCGTGCTTCAAGCGTCGGAAATGTCCGGCAAGCCAATCGATGGCAGCCGTTGCTGCAGCGCTTACGCCTTAATTGTATCCAGAACTCTAAAAGCGACCCTAAAAATCAGGCGACATAATTGGCGGAAATCGAAAAAGCAGTACTTATCAGGCGTCGCGGTATTGTTGAAAAGGCTGGATGGGGCCGACTCCACTTGGAGCCGAAAAGCCAGGACAGAAAAGCCTTGGCAGAATTCTTGTCAGATTGCACTGACCAAAGACAATTGATCAAAAACAATTGACCAACTTTCGCGGCAAACAAAAAAACATTGCCGGCGAAAGACCTAAAATGAATTTGTCTGGCGCTCCCGCCTGCAGGAAATGGTCGGGCAAACCGATGACATTTCGGAAGCTTTATACCGACATATTCGAGTTCATTCCCGACTGCTTCAAACCAATCGCTTTGCAAATTCTCGACGCCTCGAATTATATTATAGGACAAATCTTGAACACTGTTGAGATGGGCCCTTACCGGACCGCTCTTTTTTGTTGCCGATTGCCGCCTTGATTTAACAGTCGATGTCGACGCGCTGCACCCGGATATTTTCTGATTTTTTTGCCGTAGCATTCATGATTTAAGACTGAAGTTTTCTGATAGGGCCGAAATTTTCTGAATGGGCCAAAGTTTTCTGAATGGGAACTATAATATGGCGGATGATCCGCGCATGTAACTGCAAACCGGGTGATGGCCCGCATTAGCGATGATTGCCGAGCCTGTGATACAGGATCTGGGCTTCAGGCTTGTGCGTAGTGCGCGTTCTCCGGACAAGAGCGCGATGTGACTGTGCAAATCATGCGGAAACGCCCAACCGGTTTGATGGACGATCGCCGATTGCGAGGCCAATTTCGCCAAGGCCATGTCTCCGGAGCTGGATGTTCATGATCGATTTCCGGGTTGCATACCATCTTGAAGTGTCCAACAGCCGGTGTTGACCGCCCACTCGTGCGCAAATCTGATTTTTGAGCGCTGGCAGCGGCATCTTTGCAAGAGTTGAGGATGGCTGTTACCATTGGTGGGGCAACGCCGCTTTTCGGCGGTCAGCTACTGGGCCTGCGCGAAGAAGTGACGCCTGGAATTTGGCCTGCGCCCAATGGAAAAAGCGCAGCAAGAAAACCAAAGCCAAATCAACTGAGAAATCAATTGGCTCACCTGAGGCCGATATCTGGTCTGCATTGGCGGATGTGGCCTGACGCCAGTCTGATTTTAACTGCATGAATTTGATTTGATTGTTGCCCGCACTATGCTGAAACGGAAAATCCGGGACTTTGATTTCCACCACCGAAGATGGCGCAAATTGCCTGAACTTTGATGGTGACACTGAACTTGGAAAATTTGATACAGAACTTGAACCAATACTTGACTGACCAACAGACCTGCCGGGATTTGTTCCGGTTGGCTCCGTTTGGGAGATAAAAGACATGGCTGTTAAGTTGCCCAACAGACTTTGAGTTGTTTGCAAATTGCCGAGGCAGTGCCCGCGAAAAAGTAATCGACCGCACCTATTGTGATTGCGGCGATGGAAGACGCGATCCAGAAAGCCGCAAGGCGCGCTTATTGGATCGGAAACCGATGGTCCGCGCGGAAATCAAACGACAAGACTGGTGAATATTCGTTCTGCTCGCTTGCTGCACGGGTGAAGAAGTTCGAAAAATCGATGTCGGAAAGTCTCTCTGGTGGATTTGCCAGGCGCGCAATCCGGAAGTTTTTCCAAAGATTGGCGATTGCTTTTCTGAGGCCCCTGCCAACCGATGGATTCGGGGCGCATCGCTGCCCCCCAGTCCGCCAAGCAGGTCATTGGTGCAGAAATTGTACGCGAGGGCGAACGTGACCGTCAGTTTTGAAGAAATATTCAGCGACCGCATCGGAACTGTGGTCAACGGCACCCGCAAACGTGTTGAATACGGCAATGTCATTGTTGATCTGGTCCGTGGCGAAGCGATCATCCGCCGTGTGAGCTTGATCCCGCGCGAACATTCCGTTATTTGGTGATCGCGTGCGTGCCTACATTTCATGATGTGCGCCGCGAGCAGGCGGACCACAGATTTTCCTGTCCGCACCATCCTGCCTTCATGGCCAAGCTGTTTTGGAAATGGAAAGTGCCTTGAAATCTATGACGGCATTACCGAGCTGCGCTCTGTTGCGCGTTGGATCCTGGCTCTTCGTGCCAAGATTGCCGTCATCTCCAATGACAGCTTCCATTGATCCCGTAGGTGCCTGTTGTGGGGTATGCGCGGTAGTCGTGTACAAGCGTGGTTGGTGAATTGCAGGGCGAGAAAATCGATATCATTCCGTTGGTCTCCTGATGCTGCGACCTTTTATTGTGATGCGCCTGCAACCGGCAGAAGTGCGACCAAGGTGTCTGGATGAGATCAGGCGAAATTCGAAGTGGTGGTGCCGGACGAGCAATTGTCCACTGGCCATGGCCGTCGTGGCCAGAACGTGCGCTCTTGCCTCGCAACTTGAACCGGTTGGAATATTGATATTCTGACAGAAGAAGAGGAAATCACAGCGTCGTCAGAAAAGTTCGCCGACGTACGGAAACTCTTCACAAAGCCTTGGATGTCGATGAAATGGTTGGTTTCAGCTTTCTGTCACGGAAGCTTTACCTCTGTGAGAAGTGGCCCTATGTGGACTGGATGAGGATGCCTTCATCGAAGGATTCGATGCATTGATACGGCGGACTGAAATCAAAACCCGCGCCCGCGAGTATCTTGAAAAGGCCTGGAAAGCTGAGCAGGCATGCCAGAGCGAATCGAAACTGGGCGGTTCTTGATGAATGCGTGAGATTTGAGGGTGTTACAACCGGCATGATGGTTCGCATTCGGCAAGAATTGAGGTAAAAACTGTTGAAGATTTAGGGATTTGTGCTGCTGGACGACCTGATTCGCTGGACAGAACGCAAGGATTGGTGAAACCCAACGGTTTGCAGGGTATCTTCCGCCGGCGGACATGTTCCCCGCGCTGAAGCTGAGGCCCTGATTTATGACAGCGCGTCTGAAATCCGGCCCTGATCAAAGAGAAGATTTGGCAAGTGATGACGAGGGCTTGAGGCTGGCGCCTATGAAGAAGTGCATGAGCCAGCAGCAGAAGAGTGGCGCAGTAAGGCGTTCTGGTTTCGGCAGGGTTTAAAAACATGTCGAACACACCAGATGGTCCCAAAGCTGCCAATGAAGCCAGCAGTGATGCTAGCGGTTGATGCATGCCATTGATACAGGTTTGCCGAGCCGGATATAGAGCCGGATGATGGGAAGTCTCGGCTCGCAGAAGAACCGGAAACGGCAATTTGCTGTCAGCCGCGGACGTTCTGTCCAAAGCGGAGTTAATCCGGCTTTGTGGCTGAATCCAGAAGGGGTATTGTGCCGGATCTTGAAAGCTGTTCTGCCTGGGCGCCGGTGTTTGGGTCAGGCAGATGGCCAGACATGTGGATGCGGAGCAACGCAACTGTTTGCGGCGTTCTGCTGGCAAGAAAAGTGATCAAAACGATCACTGTTGATGCCGGTTTGGCAGGACCAGAGTTGAAAAAACTGTTGTTGGATCGAAGCCATGGGTCCTTGGCACTGGCGCAGAAATCCGGGCGGATCATTTACAGGTTTCGCCAAGGGTGGAATCTGCAATTGCGGCGATAATGTCGAAGCGTTGATTGTAGGCCAGTGAGGAGCTGAAGACAGTCTGCGCAAACTGAAGCAGGCCATCACACGACGATTTGCTCTTCGGACGCCTTGCAGTTGTACCGAAAGTTTAATGGCGTGGAATTGGATTTGGCATTTGTTCGCACAAATGTAATACATTGCGCGCTAACGAAAGCAGAAAGAAGACGGGACCGGGGAAGATTGGTGGCTTTTTTGAACGCAGCCGAGGCGGCCTCCAAAACATATATTGAGAGCGCGGGCAGAGACCTGAGAAATGAGATAAGGATTACGCGCCTGGATTGAGGTGCGGGTCCTAGTTAGTTTAAAATTAGCAGCCAAAATCAGCCAGAAAACTGCCTTGATTATAGCCGAAGATAATTTGACATGACGCGCCGCGCGGCAGTTTAAACGCGGCAGCAGGATCAGGATAAGAATGAGCTGATACGGATAACACCAGGACGACAAGCAAAGCGGACGTTCCCAACTCTCTCGCGAAAACGCGGTTGTGGAGCAGCAGGGCACTGTGCGCCAGAGCTTTCTCATGGCCGGTCATAAAGCCGTGGTCGTGGGAAAAAACGCAAAACGCAAAATCAATATGCCGGATCGACACCAGCGGCAGCTCTCAGCCGCTGAGGCCGCACCGCGCGCGCCAGCAGTTGAAAGCGCCTTTCGCAGATGGCCGCAGCGGCCACCCGCTGCACCGGCAGGCACCGCAGCCAAACTGCAGCGCCAGTGCCAAGACCAGCAGCACCGGTGGCAAAAGCTGCTCCTGCGGCCTGCAGCGCCTGCTGCTTTACAGGTCCTTGCCAGCCGTATTGCACGCCCACCCTTACAAAGTCGGCCCGGCACAAAACAGATTCTGGCGCTGGCCCAACGCGGCGGCAACAAGACATTTGCTGCGCACACTGAACCAGTGGCGAGCGCGATGCCGCGCAATGGCTTTGGGCTGGCGCAAAGGGCGGAAGCAGAAAGATAATTGCCCGACGGCACGCAGAAGAGGCTGAGCGCACGCAACGTTGAGGCAACGAACGCACCCGCCGGGGAAACCAAAGCCAGGAGAAGCTTGAAGCTGAGGCAAGAAGATCGCTGAGGACGAGGCGGCACGCCCGCATGGCGTTGAAGGAGGCTGTCAATCTGGCGCAGTGAAGAAAGTGGGCGATACTGCACGCCCAGCCAAAAAACCCGTGAACGGATTGCCAAAAACACCAAGGTGTTTGCGTGCGGTCAACGGCCTGGCGCGAGCAGGAACAGGATGATTCCAAAACAAGACTTTCGCAAAAAATGATTGATCGTCGCAAGGGCAAGCTGACGCTGTTCCAATTGCGCTGGAAGATAACCCACGGGGACGCGCTCGCGATCACTGGCATCGATCAACCGCCGTCGTGAGCGTGAAAAACAGCGATGCTGCGCAAATGGTCGCACGTGAGAAGATTTCGCGTTGAAGGGTCATCCATTCCTGAAAACAATTACCATTCAGGAAACTTGGCCAACCGCATGGCAGAACGCGCGGTCGATGTGATCAAGCTGCTGATGCAGCAGGGCCAGATGCTTGAAAATCAACGATGGATTGATGCAGATTACTGGCCGAATTTGATCACAGAGGAAATGGGCCACAAAGTGCGCCGTGTTTCCGAATCTGACGTTTTGAAGGCGGCCTGTGACGAAGGATCGAAGCTGACGACGATGGAACAGGTATTCCTCGCCCGCCGATCGTTACCATTTCATGGGTTCATGTTGACCACTGGTAAGACGTCAGCTGCTGGATGCCTTCCGGCAAAACCAATAATCGTGTCTGGTGAAGCCGGTTGGCATCACCCCCAGCACATCGGTGCCTATTCAAGGTTGAAGCAGTCTGGCCAGGAAGATCACTTTTCATCGATTTACTCCGGGCCACGCGGCGTTTTACCGCCATGCGTGCTCGCGTGGCCAAATTCAACCTTGATATCGTCATTCTGGGTTGGTCGCGGCTGAATGATGGCGTGATGCCCGCAGGACGGCAGGAGGCAATTGCGCACGGCAAAAGCCGCTTGGGCGTTCCGATGATTCATCGCGATCAACAAGAATCGACCTCGAAGGAGCCGACCCGAACCGTGTTACGCAACGAACTTCTGCAATATGGGAAGTTCAGGTGGAAGGCAATGGGCGGTTGGACATTCTTGTACGTGGAAGTCTCTTGCCTTGAAAGCACAAACCTGGACAAGGTTTCTGGGAAAAGCCATCATTCTTTTGCAGTCCTGAATTGCTGGAGTGAAAGCCAAATCCGGAACCGCAATGGCCGTGGTACGGTGAGTGGAAGCACAGCTGGATAAGGGCCGCGGTCCTGTTGCGGGGACTGTTCTTGTACAGAACGGGAACGCTAAGGTTTTTGGGACATTCTTGTGCCTTTGGCTCTGAATGGGGCAAAGGTGCGGGCTTTGATGACGACCATGGGGCAAAACGAGGTCAAATCTGCGCCCACCATCCATTGCCGGTGGAAGTTGCTCGGCCTGCAGGAAACGCCTGAGGCTGGTGATCAGTTCGCCGTTGTGAAAAATTGAAGCGGCAAGGCGCGTGAAATTTACTGAATTACCGCCGGACGTGTGAAGCAGGAAGCTTGTTTTATGGCACGGGGCGCGCGTTTGTGGTTCTCTGGAAGCTATGCATGAACCAGCTTCAGACAGACCAAGCGCAGGAATTCGCCATTGGCTCATCAAAGGCAGATTGTGCAGGGCTCCTGGAAGCCAAATTGTCGGCCTCGCTCTGGAAAAAACTCAACACCGGACGAAGTTGGCAAAACACGTGTGATCCATTTCGGGGGCCAGGTGAGTTATCGCCGAAACCGATATTCACGGCTGGGCTCCTCGGCGCGCTTCAAATTGCACCCGTTTGGTTGAGGCTTCAACGTGCCGTTGCCAACAACAGTGCGCGGGCCAAAAGCGCGGTGCGGAAAGCAAGCCACTCTGGGCATGCGAAATTCGCTTATTAAACAATTGGGGTTCATCTATGATCTTGGATTGACGATGTGCTGTGTAGACAACCTTTAAAGCGCTCTCGGGAATGTGTGCTCGGTAATTGCTGTCGCACTGAACTATACCCAATATACATATCGCCTGGGGCAATGCGCTTGAAGAATCTGGATAGCATTCAACAACCAATCTTCTCTCTT
>Ga0163217_1096472_pt1 | contig 12366 bp, 9 predicted proteins | sample SynspAceP_FD_185933 | JGI IMG/M metagenome (GOLD analysis project Ga0163217, IMG submission 185933) | Saline lake microbial communities from Ace Lake in Antarctica - Synechococcus sp. Ace-P (PacBio error correction) | ecosystem: Environmental > Aquatic > Non-marine Saline and Alkaline > Saline ... | reverse complement strand
GTAAACCATTCAGCGTGTTCAGCAAGTAATATTAAAAATTCGGTGTGGCGATTTCCCAGAATTGACCAGAATGTAAGCTCCTGGTGTATTTGCTCTGACAGCCCCGGCTCTTTCTGGAATAACTTGTCCCTAAGTTGTGAATAATCCTAATCCAGTTTCAATTATACTTTAAAAAGGGAAAATCTCATATTCGGCATAAGTGGCTGCCCAATTACCTTATTCGTAATGCCCGTGTTACTCCAATGCTCTTGCAGCCGCCGTAAGGGTTGGTTCGCAAAACGTGCTGTTATTGTCGTCACCAATACATAACCGGCTTTCTGATTAGGTCATAAACAGGCTGATTGGTAGGTAAAATGCAAAACTATCTTATAAAAGGTTTCCGTTTACCCTTTCTTTGATTGCTCCGGCTCAGGCAATATTCTCGCCAAAAAGTAAAGCGCCCTTTTTTGGTTTGAGAGTTTATCCGAAATATTGGGTACTCGCTCCAACGTCAGTTCCCACAATTGCGCTCCTTCTTGATCGAATTTAAATTGAGTAGATATTAAAGATAATTAGAGTTCTCCGAACCCCCGGAAAAAATTAATATGTGTGTTCTAAATTGTCCCTGTCTGGAAAATTCTCCTGGCCAGATCTGTATCAAGCCCCAGTCCTAAGACCTTGTGATGCGTTCACCATTATTTTGATAGCGAGATTATTTATCTCAATAAATTGGCAGCATGGTCAATGGCAACTTTTGTTCAATGGTCTGAAACAAACCAAGTAAAATTCATAAGGCTATTTTCAAGGGACCCTGCCTTACCCTTTCTCTCTACTGTGTAGTGCACATACTACGACTTCGATGAGCCGCCATAGGGAGCCGACCGCATAACCAATGCCTGAGAAGCAAAGCAAGCTAGCCTCTGCCTATATACACTTGGAATGGATTTTCGATAATATCGCGTAGAGGTCGTAAATCACTCCGCACAGGAATGACATAAGCATCTTCCATCGCACCACAATAGATGGTGAATCCTGAACCGGAAAAAGAGTTTAGTCCACGATATCTTGTAGAAGAGTGAAGCACCTGGAGTTCCCGTAGAGTAACTGATGTAAACTCCCGCAGCACGTCCCTGGAGCATTTGCCCACGTTACTTGCCGGTGCTTCAGCATATTCTTCTTATATACACACGGCCACCACTTAAGTCGCTACGTTATACAACTTGGTAACCAATGCGACCACACCCTCGTTCCAGATCGTTGGAGTCCTCTGATAGGACAATGTTAATACTCGCTTTGCAGCGTAACCGTCAACATGTATTTGGTTGGGTAAAGAAGCCAATATAGATAATGGTCAGTACCGCACTCAGACGCCTTAACGTCAGACCACAGTTTGTTCAAAAAATCGGGTTAGTGTTCCTGTCTGGGTTTTCAGAGATTACGATGCTGCACGCGGGCTAAAGCTCTCTGCACCTCTGGCCATCCGAGTACCTCTCTACCGACCTTTACACTTAGTTGTTCGAGAATATGCAAATGCGAAACTAGTATGCCTCCTCTCGAGAACAATGAATAGCTACGTGTGGTTGTTCATATCGTGAATTTGTTCGTGTTTTTTCATTTGTTTTCAACTTTTTAGAGCTTGATTTGACAATTAATGTACGTTAGATGAGGTTTCTTGTAAGAATTTTTAGCAGAACTTGATAACAACTACCTCCCCATAATTCGAATCACCGATCTTTCGTCATTTACCAAATTAAATACCTTATGCAAAGCTTGACATACCGAGTGACCTTGGTTTTTCAAACCTATCATATAAATCGTTCAAGTTTTAAAATAAATCGGTTCAGAGAAAATCGTTCACTTTTAACACGGATGGTTATTTACATGGGACGAAAACGTAAAATTCATTTTTCTGCTTGGGAACAGCGAGATTCATCGCACGAAAATCATACTAAGTTTATTAAAATCACATGCACTGACACATTCAAGGAGATTCTGTTATTTGAAGCAACTCAAGCCACCTTTAATAGCCCAGACGCACTACACTAATTGACACTTGAAAAAGCCTTGCTAGATTCCAAACAGTTATATTATGGTATCATCCATTGATACGTGGCTATATACTGCTTCCGACGATAGACCTGATTGTAGTCAATAGCTCGGAAAAACTTTAAAGGGCACACTCTTCCTCCAAAATTCTTGGCTGTGTCGGATCAACCATGACCTACTATATCATTTCCGCATTTTTCTAAAATCGTTACCTATTCTATCCTCTGTGCCTTGATAAGACAATAGCACTTCACGCGCCGGATAATTGTGCCAAAGTAGATGTGCCCAGCCATTAAAAACATTCGATATGCGCAAGGGCATAACCGATAGGCCGAATCACTCTCGTATGTCGCGGACTATTGCCGTCGGAACCACGCACGCGGTATCCTTCTTACTCCTTATGATATAGGGTTTGAATTCTGGGGTACGATTCATCTTCATATGAAATCTCTCAGACGGATTTCCATTAGTAGTCCTTGAAGTTAAAATGGGGCATGGCAACATACTTGACATATTATTCTGGAAGTGGCCTTGACACCACGTAACATAGAATAAAGAAGTAGAACCCTATTCATTGTCCAATTGGATATACTTATCGTGGAGTAGGTCATATTCCAGATGGCAGAGTTCCTTTCACCTGGCCAGCTATTGCAACCAACCAATGATTACCCCAGGGCAATTTTCACTCTTTTTTTAGATACAGTATATATTTTATCCAAACTCTCTCATAGCCAAAGCACACTTATGCCAAGACGACACCATTCGGCCTAATTGCTGCTTGACGTCATCTTGGCGTCAATCCGGTCTTTAAAATATTGCGGTTCGGTTCAGGGATCGGATATCGCTATAATCAGGATGTTTTGTCTGTCGCCAAACCAAAACTCTTTCAAGTTTCTGTTGATGGGCATCCCTATATCCGGCTTTTGGAGCTAACCATACACTTGGTACATGATCTAACTGCCAAGTTATACAATCAGCCTTGCGTTACATATAAGTACACAAGACCACCATACATTCCGCTTCATAGCTGCTTGCTTCACGATACATTCCAAAGTTTTCTCTAAACTTTATTCTGATAATGTCATTTACAACAGTGTTAATTATACCTACCACGATAAGCCTGTACGATCTCACGTATTCTATGTTCTGCGCTTAACTCGGACACTCTATATTATTTTATGGTCTTTGGAGTGTCCTTCTCATAGTGTCGTGATTACCTACTGCTCTCGCACTAATATCCTTCGAACAAAAAGCAAGGTAAAAATTTCAGAAGTTGGCTTCCGCAGATACAGTACACATAAACCTCGGTCTGTGGTTAACGTTATTTTAGAGCCTTCCGGGAGTATGTTGTCATCTTGGTCCCACTTCTGTCTATCGCATTTCGTAGCGTCATGTTAAACGTATCTTGACCTCGCCTCTGATCGAACTATCCGATATGCTTGTTTGCTTGCGTCATACAGGCGGACCTCTGCGGCGCGAGCACCAAAACCGGCCACCTCTGTTATCCGGGTTTATCTACTAGTAGCTCTTAGGTCACAGAACGCACTACACTTGAGTCTGGTTATTCCTTGCGCATGGTGACCACGGATGTTCACCTCTACCGTGAAACAGTTCATTGTAACCTTTCGATGATAACCCCTAATTGTTATGCTGGTTATCCATAGATGGAACCTTCCAATGGAAGTCCCTCATGCGCCACTATCTGAAGCTCCCCTACGGAACATGGCTTCTTCTGGGCTCGTTATTGAATGACGTAATTGTTCAGGGGTCGGAGCATAATTGTGAAGGTCCACCATTATCACTCTTCCGGTACGGTAAAAGTTGCCCCCCAAACCTGGCCGGAAATCTTACAACTCGGCTCGAGAATCAAGCCTTTGTCCATCACAGTAATTTCTCTACGGTCTTAAACTTTGCCCCAAGCGTTCATTGAAAGCGGTACCAAACACTGATTGCTCGGATGGAGTACAAGAATACAATAACCAAAATGCCCCTTTCCATTCGGTTCTTTGATTTTTTCCGATTCAGGACTTCTCTTTTAAAATTCTGTGCCATCAAAATAGTGTCGATTCGTGCACACCTCGGACTCGACTCCCGCTAGGCATATTCTTGCCCAGACCAAAACCGCGCTTAAAAACGGTCGCCAATGGGTTGTACACCAGTGCAGGCTGCTACCTTTACGTGCTTGCGAAATCATGTCTTGAATAGCGAGTTCTTGGTCGTTACGATGTCATATTTGAGCGGGCCTCTCCTGTAGGCGCAGTGTATAGTCCGGTCAGGCCACCCAACCTTGGTCTCGAGCGGTCCAAAATCGGAAACTAACGCTGCCTTATCATTGAGTTGCATGACATACGCAGCATCCCAAAATTCATCTTTCATGTGTGGAATTTCTCGTAGTCGCGTGCCACTATCGTCGCAGCTATACAAGTTTAGCGCTTCCTCACTCTTCATTACAGGTTAGAAGCCTTGCTATCGCTCACCAATTTGGAGACATGGAGGAGCATTAACTATAAAGTCGGCGAGTCGACCATCAGACACTGACCCCGGCATAGCCCGTTTCCGCGCGGACCAAAGCCTTTGCATTATTATGGAAAGCACAAAATCTTCGCCTACGGCCGCTTTTTGCCGTAGCAATAGCCTTTGGACCATCAAAAGCACGAAACCTCCTACAATGTCTCACAAAGTTCCGACCATCGACCTAAGAACCAGCGAACACCAGTTAGACGTCCACTACTCCCTCAATTAGAAATAGGACCGCACGCGTTGTTAGGCTCGATGGATCATTTTATAATCGCTGGGGCATACTGCTCCTTATACGCGCCAGACCGCAGTTCGTGCCACGAATTTCCAGGTAGCCGTGTAGATGCTGTTAACCATGAATCTGCCGTTCCGCGTCTGACGGTTTGCACTATGTTTGTACCTCGATGGCTGGGGGACCATACGTCTAATCTGCTAAGATCCCAAAACTTTCTACCGATCCGAAGGCGTTTTGTCGATCCATGCCTTTATATAAGTGCAGTATATCATCAACATGGAAGAAAACGGGTATATTTCCACCCTCATGGGAACCATTACTTTCTTTATTTCGTTCAAATCCAGACATATCTGGTCCCCAGCCAGTTCAGCAGAGCAGCCCTACTGACTCAGTCCATGCAAAATACCTGTGTCCATAGTAACTGCTTTTTTTGCCCCGTTCACCTATACTCGGAAATCGCCCACTATCTCTCAATCATGAACAACTCTAGCGCTGTGCTCGCGCACGTACCATAGTTTCGTTCTGGGCATCGCCAATATCCTTCCATTACCGCCAGAAAGGCTCGATTCGGCCAGCGAAAGGACCAAGATTTGCCATCAGAATTTTCGACCGGTTCCGCTTTCGCCTTTTGGGCGATGGCAGATCCAAAGTCCATTAAGATTTTCCAATCGGCCCGCCATAATAGGCGAGGAATATTCAGGAAAGTACCCATTTTCAGGAATCGATTTTCTCCGCCCAATCCGTTGTTTGAATTTGTTCCCGGCGGGTGATCCACTCTGAGCCGCGGCCACAGTGAGTGCCACACCACCACTCGCTAACGAAGCCAGATATAGACACCATATCAGAGACCTAACTTACTCATTCACGTACGTGCTATCATCGTCTAAAAAGCTACTAGCGATGGCTTTCCATGTTCACGTTCATTCATCGAACATATCGTGTCCATACATATGACCTCTACCCGGATCCTCGCTTTATCGGAAGCAGCGTGTTTTTATTCTCCCACCCTGAATATCTCCTTAGTTCGCGTCATATAAGCTGCTCATCTTATCTATAGTCTAATGTCTATGCCTCACTTCACCTTTCCCATAATGACGCCACCACCGCACCTCTCCGCGACGTCCTGACGCACTCTCCGCCCCCTAACACTCGTCTTACAGTCTTAGCGCTATTCCTGTTACTCCCTCGTGCATACACTCTCGTAGATACGTCATTATATCTCTCAACAATCATGACGTGATGTTCGCGTATATGACGGATGGGTCACCCACTAGACGCTCCACCCCTCTTAAAACCACTAGATCCACACCATCGCTTTCCGCGGCCAGTAGACTCTCATCACAGCTAATTGCTTCCTTCATCGCGACAAATATCGTCCAGACAACTAGTGCTTCTTCTCATTCTTTATTTCCTCGACTCCTACATCAATCCGTCGCGTCTCTCCTCCTCTCTCCTCCTCAGGCCCGCGAAGTGTGTTGTTAGCACGACCTTCCAACCGCGACCAGATCTATCAGTGTCGAACTCACGTACGCGCACATAGACAACCATGACAACTACAGCTAGCCGTCGTCGCGGTGGGACATCACTGCTCTTCTTCTCCACAAGATCGAACACACAGCCTCAATCGGCATCCTCTATTGATATAATCCTTTGGCGAAAGTACGGTCTTATACAAATACCTCTCTCGAAACCGCAACAAACTAGGTCATCCGTCCATTATCCTTCTCACCATGATTGTGTGCATTCGTGCCAAATTTACAATCAAGGATAACCATAATACTACGTTATTTGAAACGGTACAATGTAGCGCATAACATTGAAAACCAAAAAGTAAACAGAAGATAGGACGGAATTTTGTAAAAGTTAAACCTCGTAAATATATGGAACCCCCATATAATCACCATATTTTTAAAATGAATAGGCTTTCTAATACATTCAAGCTTACTATAGACCACTAATTGACACTGCTTCTTAGAGTATCTGCACTCAGCTTGGCCCTTCATTGTTCTCTCCTGCTATATATCCCATCAGACCTCCCGTCGCCGGCCACCTACCCGCATCCGCCACCGCCTCCCCCATTCGCCTACTATCTGCGACGAGTCGACTCAGCCCATTTGTCTATCTCGTCATCGCTGCTAGAATTTCGCCCAGATGTCACCTCCCTCTCATCCCAACCCTACCATCTCACTGCGACAATGCTTAGCTCTATACCTGTGCTGATATTATCCAGCTGGTACGCGCCGGTACCGCCTCTGCGCGCTTACGCTGCCCGCTTCTCGAGGGCACTGCCTAACCGCTCATCCTCTGCCGGATTCGTCCTTTGCTGCAACGCCGGGAGTGGCGCCGCCGCTCAGTGGAGTAGAAACCCGCCCGGGGAGGGGCGGTGGGAAACAAATCAAAAACGGCATTGGCGGAGAAAATCGATCCTGGAAAATGTACTTCTGAATATCTCGCCCTATATGGAGCGGGCCGTTGGACTAAAGAACTATGGACTTTGGGATTATGGCCATACTGCCAAAGGAACAAAATTCGGAACCGCTCGATAATATCTCGATTGGAAAAATCTTCGTCCCTTTCGCTGCCCGACATCGAGCCTTCTGGCCTAATGAAGGATTAATTGGTCGCAGTGAGAAAGAAAACGGATAGGGTAACCGCACTAATTTTGAGATTGCTTGCCCGATGGAACGAAAAAAACTAAAAACTTCTATTACATTTTGTGCGCTCGATTGTTGACTGGCGGGCGATATCTGGATTAACGAAATAAAAGTAGGTTCCCATTGAGGGTGGATAACCCCGTTTTCATTTGATATAACTCTCCATTTAAAAGGATGGATCACAAACAATTGACGGTCTAACAAGTTTGGGATCCTACGGTGATGGCCCCCCAGCCAAGAGGGGTAACAGGCAACGAGCCGGACATATGGCATTTGGATACACTCCAGGTACTACACCGGGAATTGGCAGACGGTTTTGGTTGGAGCCGAGCCAGTTGCGCCCAAACAATAAACACTCCACAGCCTTAAATAAACGGTTCTCCTAATATTGGATAGTGCGACGCTAACTGTCGGTCGAGGCGATGGTGCCGGACATTGGGAGGACCATCTGTAGATGGTCGGCTCTTGATGGTCCAAAGGGCTATTGCTCCGGCAAAAGCCTGGCCGGAGGCGAAAAGACTTCTCTGTGCTTTCCATAGATTTAATGCAAAGCTTGGTTCGCCGGAATCCCTTTTTTATATAATCTCTCCTTCAAATTGGTGAGCGATAATCGCCAAGGGTTACCGGATGCTTGAAGTGAAAAGCTATGCGGTATGCGAAAAAAATAATATCCATGACTATAAAACAAGATGAATATTTGGGATTGTTCGTATGCACTCGAATGAAAGCGGACTATTTCCATTTGGACCGGCTCGACCAAGGTTGGTGGCCTGACGGACTATACACTGCCCCACAGGACGAGGCCCTCAAAATATGAATTCGTAAAAAGACCAAGGAACTGCGGCTTCAACAGATTCGCAAGCACGTAAAGGTAGAGCCTGCACGGTGATAACACCCATTGCGACCGTTTAGCGTTTTTGGTCTGGCAAGATAGTGCCTTAGCCGGGATTCGGGTCCAGGGTGGCAGACAGAATCGACAGTATTTTGGATGTGGCACCAGGAATTAAAAAGGAAGGTCCTGAATCGGAAAAAAATCTAAGAACGAATGGAAAGGCATTCTTGATCTGATCTGACTCCCCATCCGAGCATATGTCGTAGGTACCCTTAATTGAAGCTTGGGGCAGTTTAAGGACCGAGGAGATTACCGAATGGGGACAAAGAGCTTATGTCCGAGACGCCGATTGCGTAAATTTCCGGCCCCAGGGGCAATCTTTTTTACGTACCGGCAGATATGGTGACCTTTCACAATCTATCCCGACCCTGAAATAGTACCTTACAGATGCCCAGCAGAACCAATGGCTGTTCTTGCGCGGAATATGGCGGCATAGGACTTCCATTGGGAAGGCCATTCTATGGAAACCAGATAACAATTGGGGTCTACATTACAAGTTCAAGAATTCTAAGGAAACCACCGCAGATTTACATCAAGGTATGCCCCAAAGAACGAACCTCAAAGAACTGGTAAAGGCCGGCTTTTTTGGACCCCGGTCTCATACCCCAAAACAACGGATGTCCGACGGCCCGAGGTCAATGGTTTTTATGGACCTACCGATCCGCACGAAAGTGGGGACACAGGTCAGTGAAACATCTCCCACCCGAGCGCTCACAAACAGTAACAACAGCGGTTATTCTCATGGTTACCAACAAATTTAAATTTTTATTGCTGTTTTTTAGACTGATAAATCAGCAGTAGGATCATGACATAAGAAGACTCCGAAAAACCAAATAAATTAATAGTATTAACGAACATTAATATTAGATCGCTCAGCAGTCGTATTTTATGTTATTAACTTTTAATGGACTTATCAATAATTAAAAACTTCTTGAAGTATGTAAGAAGAGATTCGAAGGGAAATGATTTGTTCTTTTGTTACTTAGTATACAGTATTTAATTGCAGTTTAACATGTACCAAGTGTATGGGTTAGCTCCAAAACCGCGAATATGGGATGCCATCAACAAGAACTGAGAAGGTTTGGTTTGGGAAGAAACATCCTTGATAAGGATATCCGATCCCGACCAACCATATTAAAACGGCATACGCGAAGGGACTCTAAGAGCCAATTAGCGGATTGGTTCGTTTGATATGTGTTTATGAGTTTGGATGAATATACTACAAAAAAAAGTGAAAAAAATTTCTGGCGTATTCATGGTTGGTTTGCAATACTGGCAGGTGAGAAGGAACCTGCATTGAACAATATGACGACTGCCAGATCATAAATCCAATTGCAAAATAGGTCTATTCTTTATTGTTATGGTTCAAGGCCATTCAGATAATATCAATATGTATGCCATCGCCCATTTCTACTTCAAGATACCTAATAAAATCGTATTTCAATAGAAAGATGCTAATACGACTCCAAATTCAAAACCCTATATCATAAGGAGGTAAAGGGATTACCGTTAGTCAACGGCAATAGTGCCGAAAGAGAGTATCCTATCGGATCCCTTGGCATACCGATGTTTATGCTGGAGCACCTTATTTGCACAATGTATCCCGCGGTGAAGTGCTATTGTCTTATCAAGGCACAGAGGATAGAATAAGGTAACGATTTAGAAAATGCGGGAACATGAAGGTAGGTCATTGGTAATAACCAGCAAAGGAAGTTTGGGAGGAAAGAGTGTGCCCTTTAAAGTTGACGAATGATAAATCAGGTCTTGAAACAGTATAAAGCGTATCACATTGATGAATACCATAATAGCTTTTGGAAATTCTACAAGAACTTTTCAAGTGTCAATAGTGTAGTGGTCTGGGCTATGGAAGGGTAAAGTTCTTTAAATAACAAATCCCCGAACTTGTCAGTGAGGGTGTTTACATATAACTTAGTATTTCTTGACATGAATCTCGCATTTCCAAGAAAAATGTTTTACATTTCGTCCCATTGTCTAATACATCCGTGTCAAAATATTACGATTCCCTCTAACATTTTTATTAAAACTTGAGCACGAGTTTATTGATAGTTTGAAACAATACATCGGTATTGTCAGTTTGTAAGTACTTTAAGTTTGGTTTAAATGAGAATCTGTTCAATGCTTTGGGACGGTATTGTTAATAATTCTGTAAAAATTCCTATAAAGAACGCTCTCATCTAAGTAGCAATCTAATTTCCCAAATCAACCTAAAAATGAACAAACAATGAAAAAAAACAACGAACAACATCTTTTTTAAAGGCAATTGTACTTCTGTGTGCTTGCTAAACGCTTAGTTCGCATATTGGCATATTCTCAGAAACACAACTTAAGTGTAAGTGTAAGTACCGGTGAACATGGTCCCAAGCGTTGAGCCTTTGCCCCCGGCGGTGCCAGCATTCAGTAATCTTGGAACCAGACAGGAACACTACCGATTTTGACCGAGAGATAATTTTGAACTGGCAGTGTAAACGGTCTGATGCAGGCGGTACTGACCATTAGCATTATATTGGTTCTTACCCAACAAATAAATGTTGACGGTCGCTTCAACCCACTTAACATTGTCCTATCAGGAGGACTCCCAACGGATCGGGACGAGGTGGTTCGTCATTGTTACCAAAGTGTAAAGTACGCGATATTGTGGTTTCGGTAGCCCGTAGTGAGAATTACAGAAGAAATGCTGAAGGCACCGGCAAGTAACGTAGGGGCAAAATGCTCCAGGACGTGCTCGCAGGCGAGTTACAGTTACATCTACGGGGAACTCCAGGTGCTTCACTTCTATCAAATTCGGTGGGACTAAAACTCTTTTTCCGGTCAGGATCTCACCTCTATATTGCGTCGATGGAATGCTATTAATTCCCTTTGATGCGATTTTAACCCTTAAACGAATCGAATCCATTCACAGTGTTAAAGGATGCGTGGCTTCTACGGCATTGTAATGGTTCTGTCTAGGGTTATGAACGGCTCGGGTGTAATGTTTAATACAAAAAGGGTAGCAGAGTCCCTTTGGAAAAGTATGTTTTACTATTGGTTTTCAGACATTTGAAAAAGTTTTGCCATTGGACCATGCTGCCCAATTTATTGAGATAAATAATTCTCGCTTATCAAAATAATGGTTGACGCATACAAGGTCTAGGACTGGGGTTGATACAGATTGGCAGGAAAGAATTGTTTTCAAGACAGGGACAATTTCAGAACACAATTATTAATTTTTTCCGGGGTTCGGAGAAACTCTAATTAACTTTATATCACTCAATTATTTCGATCAAGAAGGAGCAATTGTGGGACCTGAGTTGAGCGATACAAAATTCGGATAAACTCTCCAAACCAAAAAGGGCGCTTTACTTTTTGGCGAGAATATGCCTTGAGCCGGAGCGAAATCAAAGAATGGTAACGGAAACCCTTTTATAGATATGTTTTTGGATGTTAGCTACCATACCTGTTTATGACCCTAATAACAGAAAGCAGGTTATTTGGGTTATTGGTTGACGACCAATTAACAGCACGTTTGCCGGACCCAACCCCTGATATTGGAGGGGCTGCAAGAGACATTGGAGTAACACGGGCCATTACGAAATAAGGGGTATTGGGCAGCACTTATTGCGGATATGAGATTTTCCTTTTTCTTAAAGTACTAAATTGGAACCTTGGGATCTAGGGATTTATTCACAACTTTTAGGGGGACAAGTATTCAGAGAGGGCCGGGCTTAAGGCAAAATTACAACCAGGAAGCTACATTTTCTGGAAAGATCGGCCCACCACCGAATTTTTTTTTAATATTTCTTGCTGGGGAAAAAACAGCGCTGGAATTTACAAAACCCCAAAAACCTCGGAAAAAAAGGTACCCGGATTTTCCCGGCTTTTGCCTTTTGGCTATCACTACCCCAAAAGGGATAGGTTTTTTATCTTGTTATTAATGGGCTGCGCGGTAAAACAGGAAAATTTTTTTTTTAAAACCCGGAAAGGGGGGGGGGGGGGGGAATTTTTGGGGGTTACCAGGGGGACAACGGTTACGCCGCATCTCTGCC
>Ga0163217_1028418_pt1 | contig 12366 bp, 6 predicted proteins | sample SynspAceP_FD_185933 | JGI IMG/M metagenome (GOLD analysis project Ga0163217, IMG submission 185933) | Saline lake microbial communities from Ace Lake in Antarctica - Synechococcus sp. Ace-P (PacBio error correction) | ecosystem: Environmental > Aquatic > Non-marine Saline and Alkaline > Saline ... | reverse complement strand
ATTGGTACCCAGAAGAAGTGTAACAACTAAAAAAGAACTTTAAAGTTAAAATGGTTTTTGCACTATCGCTTAAAATATCGGTCTCAAAAAAAATCCGTGCAAATGTACGCTTTAATCTCCAACAAAAGAAAAAAGCAAAAACGGTTTATTTTAGACCATAATTTAAAAGCAGTCCGGAAAACAAAAATTGAGCAAAACTATTTAGCATTACTGGCAAGTAAATAATGTTTCCAAAAGAAGGCCCATACGCAATAAGGAAACAAAAAAAAGAGGAAAACTCTAAGGATTTCCATGTTGCCAGTCGGCATTATAGTAAGGGATAAAAAAGCGATTAAAGAAAAAATTAAAACTTGAGCATACTACCCGCCTAGAAAAAAGGGAATCCAATTTGATCTCTATATTTTAACCCGAAACCAGTAAAGGTGCCAGAAATAATAAGCAGGCCAGGCACCACTCTTAACATATAAGCCAAAACGATCATATGATCGAAACAGGCAAAACCAAATAAATAAAGGGACCAAGATATGAAGGCAAAAAACCCAAAAGGGCTCAAAAAATTACCAAGGATAAGTAAAAGTAAAAAGAAATTTATGTTGGACATTAATACTTTATGGTATTCAATGCTGTAATAAACCAAATATATTTGCCAATGGCAAACTCCAATAGAGTTAGCACCAATAAGAAAAGGTCTTGGACTTCCATTTCAAAACTAGTCCGTCAACCATTTACCTTCCCTTGGCCGAAAAAAAAAGTATTCCCCCCCCATTTCCAAAGCAATACCAGACAGCAAGGCGGCATTTTTTAAACCGATTGTTAATTTTTAGGAGGCTTTTGCTGGCTCATTATTGCTTTACTGAATGTTTTGTTGGACTATTTAAGGAGCTTTTGCCCTCTTTCCCCTTATTGTACCAGGCCGGCGTTAAAAAGTTTGCCAAGCCAGGTTCAAACCCGCTAATTTGGATACTGTTACCTGTGCCCTCTATCAACCGCAAGAGGACTCTTAGGGATAAAAGGATCTGAAAACCGATCAACTCTCCATTTAAAATTACCCTCAATATCGGGCATTACACACCTCCACTTTATTACCATGAATATTAACCACTCGATACCGATGACCACTTTTTCCTGAAGTTTTTAACATTGCCGTCCAATTTTTCCATCCAATCCTAAAATCGCTTCAGAGGCTATGTCGCCTTTGATTCTTAGTTATATTTTTTCAATTTCTGTCTGGGTTGTCCCCTATTTCTGTTCATAACACGAGGTTTTTGTTATTCTGAAAACATTTGTTAAAGGTTTTGGAGGATTTATGCTTTGAGCTTTATAAGCTCGCTATATTCTTGGATGTACTTGTATTATTTTATAGTTGTTAGATATTAAAATTTACGAAATTCTCATTCACCGATCCGTAATCCTTGTTGTTTTTTATCATTCGGCGTAACCTAAGGCAAAAAGTCCTTGGATTTAAAACCCATGAACACACAATTGATCTTCAAGATTATAGATGTCTTTTGAAACCTTGTTCTTAATATAAAGGTCCTCTATAGATTTCTCCAAAAGTTCTTAAGCCTTAGGCTTTTTACTATCCTCCTGATTTAAGAGGAAGCACCACTTTCCAATTTCCTGAACCTGTAGCAACCGGTTTCTAAAGAGGAACAACTTTCGGGCCTCCAACCTTGGGCAATTGTTCCGCTTACCATGAGTCTGGGGCTTTTTTCCCCTCTGGATTGTTGGGATATTGAGGGCCACATTAATGTAATGCTTTCCTTAAAATACCTCAACTCCTGTAACCTACCAATAGAGCATTTGCCTTTAGCATTTCAAATTTTTGGACAATGGGATCACCGGTATAGTTACTAAATATTTGCCTCAGGCCCCTGTTAAAACTGTAAAACTCCGGTCTTGGAAACAGTCTATACAAGCGCTTATTACTTGGCATCAGGGCTATACCGAGCTTCAGCCAACTACGGCCATGTGAGGTATTAGAAGGCTTCCGGCATATCTGGATTCGAGAGATGGTTTCTTAATAATATCATACCTCATGTCCGTTGCCAAAGAACTACCTGATTCTTCGTTTATCTGTGAAGATTGTATTTTGATTGGAAAAAATTATCAACCTTTCTTCCGGGTGGACTCTTAAAACACTCCTCTAATTTGCCTGCAGCTAATACATTTCCTTACATTTTCTTTCATAGATCAAAGCCTAAATTGATCAATTGGCAAAGTTGCGTTTTCAGATTTTAAACTGTCGATTACCTTGCTTTCTGTAGGTATATTGGATCTAAATAAAATTCCAACACACTATAATTTTGATCCTCTCCTATGGCTGCAACGTCTTAAGCTCCCGGAATCTGCCAAATTACCCCCACACTTCCAAGATTTTGCATTTAACTTTTTGGACCATCTCGCCAATCGTCCTCTAAAATTTCGCTTCCCCCATCTAGTTTTTAAAAATCGTTACTTGCCATATCCAATGCTGTTAATTATTATAAAAATAAAAACTTGGCCCTTAGTTTTCTCTTGCCTCCTTCTTTTACTAAAGGCTGCAAAACCTTGCATTGCCATACTTTCTTCCTCTTTTTTTTCTTTCTCGGCAACTTCCTTTCATTGGGCAATATGCATCCTCAAATACTTCACACCTTCCTCAAATTGAAAATTCATAAAGGGATAATTACGCTATCTGTGTATTGGCTACCTCTTCATACTTTTATAACATCTCCAAATTGTCCAGTTCTTTTTTAACCTGCTCTTAAACTTTTTGGTATATTCTCATTTAAATTTTGCCAACACGCATCATATTAATATGCTCCGGAAGCCTTTATAACCGTTTTCTGAGTCAAAATGTATAGATTGCCAGATTTTCATAGTTCAAAGCGTTCAATTGTGGCACTATTCTGAGTTGCACGAATGGAATATTATTGTAATAAAACAAGGCAGAACTATCGTTTAGTGGCCAAATGAAATTTCAGCCACCTGACGATATTATTTATTCAAGAATGGCCAGTTTTCCCTATTTTCTTTCCATTCCGTAAGCCCCGGCTATTCATACCAATTCCTCCCTATTACATCCGGTAAGTTCGGTGTCTTCGTGAATCTTTTGAGCTCGCGGCATTTGATCATTATACACCCCGGCGATTTTCCTGTTAGGCAATTACCTTGTCAAATGCATAATTGGCACTGTGTCCTTATGTCCCCAACTGCCTTGGACACAATTGGACCAATAATCTTACAAATAGCGAACCTTTTTGGGGATTCTTTTTTAGTTGTCGACCGAAGCAAAATTTTTTAATTGCTGAATGGCCGTATCCTGTATTTTAAGGGTTGATGTAGCCTGACCCATCAATGGCACGGGTATCGGCAATTATTATCTTTGATTGCTAAACCTCCTGTTTTTATTAAAACGCTTTAAGTTCCTAAAGAGCGAGTCCTCATTTTCCAAAACGAATATTTACCTTTCTCCCTCCAAATCGCTTGCTTCACTTTCAACTTATTCGCTCTGTGTATATTTATTAAGGATATAATTGGGGGGGGGGGGGAAGGATTCTAAAAGCGGCATTATTAAGCGTTGATCAAAAATACCTGGCCTTCCCCAACAAATAAAAAAAGCTTCTCGGTCTGTGGTTCGTTCTTCATCCTAATGTCCATTACTGTTTTTTGTATGCTTTTGGATGGCCTTTCCTCCGGCAATAAGAAAAATTTTGGTTATTGTCTTTCAGATCCAATTTTATTATCTTCAGTTGACTTCCAGCCCTCTACGGGCAATCATTCCCAGTAGTTATTCCTGATAAACGCATTAGGGCCCTCTCGCCCTGTCCTCAAAGGCAATATTACCATATAATTACAAGGTATTGTATTTTGGTATTTAGGGCGTGCAACTACGGTAATAGTGCGTCTTTCTTGGACTGGAAACAGGCATTAAAACAATTCCTCCAAAAACAAACTGAAAATATTAAGTTCTCTATTGTGAAGCTTTCAAAATTCTATGTATTCGTACGTTATCCTATAAACTTAAAAACACCAAATATTATGCGTTAGTCGATAAAAATTAGATATGGTCTGTTGACGTAACATTCCGGAACCATACATCAAGAAAATGGGCAGAAGTAAAAAGTTTAGTCAAAAAGAATAGATAATCCTGCTATTCCTAAATTTGCTCTAGCCAATATTTTACTGGGATATTTTGATAACATTATAGAAATAGTTGTAAAGTCTGCTAAAGCCCATAGAGAGATTATCCCCCAAAAAAACCTCACCTCTTTTAAGGTTTCCTTGAGGTCTGTGATATCCTTCCCAACTCCCCTTTACTGAGCCCCACATTCGTTCACAAAAACCTCGGGTAACTGTAATAGGTCTATGACTCGCGACCCCAAAAACGGTCACCTTCTTTACTGACGGGCCAAATCCTTTAAATTCCCTTTAGCCTAAATTTGGAGTAGTAGGGTCTAAATTGGCAAAGGGTTTTCATCCAAAATAATCACCTCTTGGATCACCAATAAAATACGGCAACAATTCCAACTTTCTTTTTGATTTCCTTTGGATGGCCCTCAGGTATTTCTCTCTCTGGCCAAGATTTCCCAGGAAAAAAATCTTCGAACAGCAACATATGTCTACATTCCGCCTTGTTCTGGCCACGTAGTTCCCCAATAAAATAAAAAGTATTCCTCAGGCGTCAAATCCGATCAAAAAGGTTCTCATCAATAAAGGCGAGTAAAAGTGTTTCAGCCTCGCTCGGCATCTACCTGCCACCCCGTTCATTAATGATATGGGCCCAGTTACTTGGCTGGATTAAGTCGGAGCAAAGAGACTAAAGCATTGTCGTCTTTACCCGGCCCCATATTTCCTACCTAAAACCAAAGGCCTGTTCTTTTGGAATTTCCAAATTTTCGATATTCAAGTTACTATGGATTCACCGTTACTTTTTTTGGTTAAATTTTGGACCTGTAATCATAGTTATGTTTTATTTTTATCTCTTTTGTTTATTAGGCAGCAATGGTTCTTTATATTTTTCCTTCTTGTATGATGGCCTCTATCATAGCAAAACAACTTTATTCCTAAAATACGAAACATCCAACTTCCATCCCACAAAAATATCATAAACGTCCCAGTGCTGCGCTAAGAAACTCTGTAAATAATGCACCCGCAGAGGAGACCAGGCAAACACCTGATCCCTGGCCGTGTCATGAAAATATAGGGCCAAGCAACAACGGTCACAACACTAATCACAGAGGAGCTTTTCTCGCAAATTGATATATAGAGAAAGACGGGACATGCTTATCCACCTAACCGTAAACGAGACGACACAATTTTATTGATGATAAATCGATGGGTGTTTAATATAGGCCCCGCCCCATTAAAACCAAATAGAATACCCCCAATATTGTAAATTGCCCCTTACTATACCGCCAATATGCATTCCATTCCAAAATAATATAAAAGGAAAGCCAAATGGTTACTCTGGACAGTAGCTATGATTATCAAATACCATTTGGAAGTTTAAGTTATTCCCTATACCTAATATTTGGCTTCATTCATTAGAGGATAGTACGCGCTATCCCCAACTAGGTACAAACTGACCGAAAACTAACAAGAACCCTTCCAGAAATAAAATCTCCGCAAATACCTTCCATACGGTCCATCATAGCCTCTATACCACCGTAAAAGAAGAAAATCCATAGAAAATAAAGAAAAAGCTTTCATGATACGGAGGTTTGGAATCGCTTGTTCCTTCTAATATTTTATATCGTTCGTTTAAAAACTGTTCCAAATTGTCTCTGTGCGAAAACGTTCGCCAGGGCATGGGTAGGCCGGTGTCTGGCAAGATTTCTCCTTCCCCGCGCCCAGTCCGGCATCCAGATAACATATGTCTTTTAAAATAAATATATAGCCGAGATGAAGCAATGCTATCAACAACCCCATGTCAAAAAAGCTATCCAAGCCAGCTTCATAAAGCGCATTAAATAATGGGGAGTATTACACGGTGATATGAAAAAAGTTCATAATACTGACTATACGCCCAAAATAGAACTACTCCAAGCAAGGGCATAAAAAAACATTGTCTTTATTGTGACCAATACATTTATTGAATTATTACCATAAACAGTGACCCATTGATGCCCAAAATGCCAACAATGACTCCTAGCGAGTAACCTCTACCAAAAAGGACTATAGAAAAGGGTTACAAAGAAAAAAACATTGCGACCAATTAAAAAGGAAACTACCCGTTTTCCCCAAGGAGTAGCCACCACCTGACCTTTTTTTTAGCAGGGAGATCAGCAAGGGCTTAATATTGGTATCGGCAATTTTCTGCCAACATGTACCTTATGTATGATCCGCGCACGAAAATAAATCAGAGGTGATGCGAGGCGGTAAGTGGATCTCCCCAACCTTGCTTTTCACATGATATAAAAAAGCCCTATTCCTAAGCCAAGGAATACACGCCATAAAATAGAGGGCCCCAAAAATCATAAAAATTTTTAATGCAAGATTGGCTTTAAGAGGCTGACCCTAAAAAAAGATTTCCATTTCAAGCGTTTAGAAAAGTCTTTAATCGTGGTTAGAATAGTTATTCTCTCTTCTGGAACATTAGTCCCGGAAGAGTATTTGTTACAAACCCCTTGTATTTTTTTCGATTTCCCGTTTTAAATCCTGGCTTGCTTTGTTTAATTTTGCACCCAAAAGAATTTAATATGTCCATTTATCGATCCCTTTACGGTCAAAAAATTTAAGGCCGCTTACACCGAGCCAGTTGCAATTACTTTATTGCCATTCCGAAAAAGAATTGATACATTACTTTGCATTTACAGCAGGGCAATATCACATTAAAAAGGGAAATAAAGGGTAAGGAATTGCGCAGGGGCCTATTCTATAAGTTCTCTCCAAATGTTTGATGGTACTCGTCGTTTTTTCGGGTTAAAAAACAGTTAGATAAGGGTGGCTTTCAGATTTTGGCACACAAACAATTAAAAGGCAGGGATGTCATTTAGACGTTAGATGCCGCCAGAGGCCCGATTTGTTTTTTAAACCTTCTCCAAGCGCCAAAAATGTAGGTTGGTGGCCCTTTGTGCTCAGGTAGTGGTATTACTCCGATTATGGTATTTGCAAAAGCTGTGTATTGGAGTCCAATTCCAGAACTTTTGTACTGGTTTATGGGAATAAATCTATAAGGAGACCATTGTTCTATTACAGATTTGTGAAAGCTTTCAATTGGAATACAACAATAGGATTTTCATGTGTCTATTTTATTTTGGAGTCAGATCCAAAGGAAGACGAATCTATTTTTGGACGCTATTGAGGCTTCAAACGATAAATTTATGTGCTAAAAAACAACATAAAAAATTCTTGATTTTACGATTACTTATTTTATGTGGTCCGAGGCAATGATCCAGTACGTAACCGAAAACTTAAGACAAGGGATTCCCAGAAGATATAATCATTTCGAAACTATTCAACTCCGGAGATCAAAGATGAACTTCCAGAAGTTATTGTTGGGGAAAACCCAACTAACAGGTAATTGTTGGTGATGTGAAAGACATTTTCTATATCCATCGGACAAAAGGTACCCTTGTGCTTGATTTGCCGTTTTAAAGGAAACATTAGATGCCCCCTATTCGTGCAAGGCTGGAGATGTTAGCAGTTGTTCGCCGGATTAAGAAGGAAAAAGCAGATATGGTAAAAAACCAGATACTGACGGTGTTGGAATATATGTTAATTTAGCGAAGCTTGATCTGTAATTGTCAGCGCACCCAACCACACTACCCTAACCGGTGGATTATGACGATGGTGTAAATAGAGGAAAACTTCTCCACATTAGAACTCGGGAACTCTCGCAGTGGCAGTGGCAGTGGGCCAGTGGGGCAAAGAAACATTTATTACAACTCTCGACGTCAGTTAAATATAAAAGTTTTTACCACGGAGCTGTTCAATTAAAAGCCCGTGTGGTACTTACAGACCTTTTCGTTAACGCTGTGTGTACTTAAATACCTACAAGAAAATAATACCGTTCTTACAAATTTAAAGATACACCCAAAGTTTTGCTGGATTACATCTTACCGCATGTCTTATAGCCGATTATATACGCTGTTCAATTCCCTTTTTATGCCAAATTTATATACCAATAAGTTCCAAGGGCTTGGGTTCAATATTAGGGTCGCATTGCTCAACTTTGTTATCTATTATTGGGCGTAAATCATCCAAAAGAGCTCGTCCGGCTCCTCTTGCCAATTCGCTCAGATGATTTATATACTCTCTCTGGTATTTCTTTATTCGGAACGTTACTTCCAATTATATGATATATAGAGATAAATATTGGCAAACCTCGTCATAAGGAAAGTTGTTCACTCCAATACGCCATCCGCTTCTTAATTTCTACACCGCGACTAGAACTCGTCGCTTGAACCCGCGCGCCCGCGGTTAATTAATTCCCCTTTCAGGAAAATATTTTTACCTTCCCTTTTTTGGAGATCATAGGTAGCTCATAGAGCTTGACGGTTTGCGTAATGGGACTCAAAAGAATTATCCGGAAAAAATATCTACGCTAAGAGGTCTCTTAAAATACCTTTCATATCCAGAGGTCCGGGTTTTCAATAGTCATAAAAATGATAACGGAAAAGAGGAATGTTTCCTTAAAAACTGTAAGATTTCTGCGACGAGTTGCATTACGCGTAATAAGGAATACCTATCAGAGCCCCAACATAGAGCCCGGATACAGAATGTGTATATTATCCCAATTCCATTCAGCGCTTGAATCTCCAATGTGGCGCCATTCTGTTTTACTCCGCTCCCGGACCAACTATCCGTCCAACCGATTCTTCGATTTAACTTCGATTACAATTCAATTAAAGAATCTCAAGTTATTCAGATTTTGATAGATTACTTACAAATATCGTTAGGATATAAACTCATAATTACCCATAACCATCTCGGACTCTTGAAGATTAATTCAGAAACACATTTGTTTACAAACAACCTAGTTGTAAACTCATTTTCTGTCTGTAGAAATGGTCTTTTCGAATAGCTTCTCAGCGATCCATAATTCCAATTGGCCCGACTTTCTAAACCCACAAACCTTTAATACATGGGTAAAGGGATGAACCGATACTATGTATATTTCGTCTTACTTCTCAGTAATTTTTTAAAACAGGAAGGATGTTTAAGAATGATAATGTTAAAAGTAAAAAAAGGATGTCTTTTTAATATTTTTATTCCGCTGGTTCTCCAATTACTATTAGCTAGAAAAGCAAACAACTTCATAACTCTCCCGCAGGAGATTAGTTTTTAAGATTTGTAAAAAAAAATATTATAATACGCTCTATAGATATAAATAAATGGCTATGGTTCCTGCTCGTCATCTTTAATCTTTTTGGGCTATTCGCTGTCCTAGGAGCACATCTAGAGTACGCAAGACAAGCCGAAAATAGCTCGCCGCCATCGGCTATTGTACTTCCCGGAGATTACGGCCAAGGCATATAAACCCTATGGGAACAGAAGTAGTACCTGCAATTGTTTTCCGTGTGTCTCGCCAAAGCAGATCGCTTGCGGTTACCACTTATTCTAAAAAGCGAGTTGGGGGAAAAAATGCCTTTGTAGCCATTCCAAATTACCCTTCCACTCCAGGATTTTATCCCTGCCTTTGAAGAAAAATATTATTACAATGATGTAAGTAATTCCCTGGGATATGATCGTAAGTGGCGACCAATAGTACTATATTTCTATGTCTAGTGTCTTTAGGCTGTTACAAGCGCGTTAATTTATGCGGATAGACTCCGGTGTATCAGTATAAGCTGGGAATTACCATTCTTTTCCATATGATAAAATGCATCCTTCCATTCCTTTCACTATTAAAACAATATTGTTCTCCATGCACGAAAGGGTGCAAACTTTTCCCAATGAAAACCCTCGACATCATATAACCCACGCGTGTTAGTAGTTAATTAAAAGGGCTTGCCTTCATGACAGACATTACAATAATTCAAGAATTTTTTTTGTGTTTCCCTACCCGTTGTTGCGCAGCGACTGCTTCTAGAATAGATCATGAATGACTGCTTTGTTTACCCTTGGCTTTAAAGGCATTTCGTTACCATAATAGACAAACCACTTCTCCAAATACCCCAACATCCTCAGAATCGTTATTCATGAAGATATTCCAAACGCCCCTTATTTGAAATTACCATTGGCGTTCATGTGATTAGGTCCTAAGGGCATCTCTCCGCGTGGGATACCCCTTCGTTTAATTTAGTGCCCTTTTTGAAAATAGCTTGTTCGTTGCCAGAGGGAGGAAAATGCGTAGTATTGGCAGGGATCTAATAGGTCATATATCTATTTGCGTGGAAGTTGGTGTGCTACGCGGCACCCTTCAAACCGTTTGCCAGGGCCTTCGTCCGGCGGATCACTTATGGATGGTGAGGCTGCCCGGAAATCCCTCCGGTTCAGGAGAGTTTCTCAGTGCCCGAAATAAGACAGCGCCGGGCATGCCCTCTAATATATCTGTCCTCCTGCTCATTGGGGCATTTTCTCGCCTCGTCCGGATTTCCCCATTCGGCCCTGTTCGATTTTCCCCCATAGGCTATTCGCTACCAACAGCCCGGGGGCTACATACGCGCGCCATTCAGCAATAAACAACGGCGAGGCTCTACCCGTTGTTTTGCTCTGTGGGTGGCACTGCGTAAATTGCTTTTTAATAACTCCCAAAGCCTCAAGCGCCCCAGGCCTTTATGGCCAGGCAGCGCCAAGGCGTCAGAATGAGGAACAGTTGCTCGCTGGGCGATTCTTCCAAACTTCAGAAAAGGTGAATCTCTGCAATGAATTCGCAGAGAAGGTGAATTACCCAGGCAGATCGTTCCCCTTGACAGCGCGTTGCTCAATGATTGGCACGACTGGCGTGGGCCCGGTGGGCGGGGGGGTTCGGGGGTGTCCTTGGCGGCGGGGGTGGTGGGGATAGCGTCCCCTCCGGAAGAAGTCGTACCCGCAAGTGGTTACTCCACCATCGCTGTTTGATGCCCGTGAGCCACTGTGGCCGTGTTCGTGACTTATGGCGGCAGCCTATGTGTGGGATAGACCTGTTGCATTCACCCGTTGCAGCCCCGTGTTCCCAGGCTTTTCGAGATGCGAGCGCGGGGGCTGTGCCCCCTATCACGGCTCGCGTGATTATCGTGCCCACGGCACCGCGCAGTCCGGTGTTGATTTGCCTGCCTTCGCCGAATGCAGACGGGTCGATAAAGAATGATCCAGGATTCCTCATGGCTCCAGGGTCCGCGTGGATTCACCGTACAACGAGGGCCCAGTAGACCTAATTGGCTTATTCTAATCGTGGGCCTGCGGCCTATGGCGAGCCTTGCAATACATGATCATTTCCGCCCTGTCGGTATACTGCCCCGATGTGGAAAGAGGAAGCTTTTGATCCAGTGTACGAGAGAAGACCGTAGGAGTATGCGGGCATCTCACCTGTAGCCTCTCCAATGCTATTCCGAAATTCGCGCACTCTCACCGAGACGGTCACCTGGAAAAACTTTAAAGGCTCGACCTCCGACCCACTTCCCAGTTTTTGCTGTGTCGCCCTTGTTTGTGGTTGTCGGTCCTCCGAGGAGCGGTAATTCGCATATTACCAATCCGGAGAAAAGATCATAGGGTTGCCTGTTTCAGATGGGCGGCCGATTGTTGTGGCCAAAATATGATCACTTACAGAAGCCCGCGGCCGTGACTTTTAACTTTGTGCCGAATGGCTACCGAAAGCAAGAGACGCTGGATGTGCAAGAGTTAAATTTTGCTATTGCAGGCAGCATTTACCATTATGTTTTCACCATCACTTTCCACAAAGCAAGTACTTGAAAACATAAAAAACACAAGGCCATAGGCATGTACCACAGCTTCCGGCCTACAAAATAGTTTGTGCATTTGAGGGAATACGACCCGCATCCGCCACTGGAAACTAAAGATTTTTATATGGGAAAGGTCTAAAAATATCCTTGAATAAATATGGTCCAAATTATAGCTCGGTTTTTTATCTAAAAACTAATTGTTGAAAAGCATTGGAAAAAAATTATAGATCAACATTCGTTTTCTTACAATTTTAGCAAAACCATTTATTTCCATTCTACTTTCAATCCATTTATAAAAATTAAAAAATTTCCAAATTCACTTAATATGAACCACGTAAAATAATTGAAAAAGTCTTTTATTCAACTACCTATTCAAATCTTTACCCATTTTCATTTCTTCTTAAAAACCAAAGGCTTAATGAAAAAAAAACATCAAACACCGGATTTTTTTAATATTTTAAAAAGGTTTTAAAAAAAAAGGCATTTAATAAAGAAGTAAAGGATTTTTTTAATATTGTTTTAATTTTTCCTTTTCCCTCCCTTTCCTTTTTTTTTT
>Ga0163217_1106824_pt1 | contig 12367 bp, 17 predicted proteins | sample SynspAceP_FD_185933 | JGI IMG/M metagenome (GOLD analysis project Ga0163217, IMG submission 185933) | Saline lake microbial communities from Ace Lake in Antarctica - Synechococcus sp. Ace-P (PacBio error correction) | ecosystem: Environmental > Aquatic > Non-marine Saline and Alkaline > Saline ... | reverse complement strand
TCTTAAAAAGCGGGCGACGATGTAAATGCGAACGTAGATCAGGAACAGCCCAAGACCCGCGAGTGCGCCAGCCGATGGGCCACGGCCGCCCAGAGGCAGGCCCACGCGCTTGGCAAAGAAAACTCGTTTGGGTCGTTGAAATCAGAGAAGCATGCGGGCCCGCGGACTTTCGTATAGGGTCGCTTGCCTGCGCGGCCGAGCGCGTTTTGGCAAAGCCTGACTGACACAGCACGGGCCGCCCCCACCTACCGGGCTTAGGGCAAGCCGCAGATTTATTTATTGCCCTGGGACCGGCTTCACCCCGTCCTTATTGCCCTTCCTTGCCCGTGCGGTTCAGCATTCTCTTCGACACGTATGGCATAGCCGCACGCTCTTCTGCTGGCATTTGGCAAGGTTCGGCCAGCCATGCGTCCTGCACGGTCTGCTGCACTGTTAGGGTGGCATTTCCCGTTTGCAGGTCCAGCACACGGGCCGCCTCTGCGACGTTCAAAAGGCGTCGCTTCGAATAGCGGTCAGCGCCTCTTGATTAAAAGGCACGGCGGGCCGTGCGGCTAACGGATTTATCGTCTCGCCCTTGCGCGGCATTCATGAAAACCGCGTGCCTACGTTCCTTTGGGCAACGCCATGACATAAGGCGTGCCGTTAATTCGCGCCATGTTTGCCGGCTTGGACGCCATTGGGGCCCATCAAAGCGGTAAGCCGCCCGACTGGAACAAGCCGACCACCGCAAGTTTCAGCCCAAGTGACAGGCCCCAAGGCCCATCGCCAATATTTTCGTGCTTTTGAATGCAAACCCTTGCCATTTCTATCCCCTCGTCCAAGTCCAGGCCGAACGCCGTCAGCTCTGAGGCGTAGGTTCCAGCGACGTATATCGGCCAAACGATGTAAGCGTCGGCCGCCGGTGATGATCTGCGTCGCGACATCCGGCAGGCCGCCTTGGGGGCGACACCGATCCAGAACCCGACAGGCCGCGTCCGCCGCGACCAACCCGCCCAAAGCCGAGCCCCGCCATCGCCGCGCCAGACCCCGCGCCATCCGCCCATTACGGTGCAGGCTGCGCGGCCAGCGCATTCGCGATCAACCGGTCCTCCATCATGGGGCCGCGGGCCATTCTGCGCGGAGGTGCCGCCGCCCGCCTTCGAATGCGCCTTCTGGCTTATCTATATTACGTTTTGTCATCATCGTAATCCCAACGGCATCACGTCTCGCGCCCAAAAAGTTTTCGCCAAACGCCCGTTCCCCGTGCGGTCAGGCTTTCTACCGCTTCGACCCTATATCCCAGAATGGTTTCGCGATCTCGGGGTTCGCAAAGCCGTCTATGTGGCGCAGGCACAACCGCTTGCCGCTGCCGGTCTGCAATGTGTCCCAGCGCCTCTTACCAAGGCATTCTTCGCGCGCGGCGCGCTGCAGGCCGCGCCTCTGCGCTTTCGCTCGGGTCGGCGGGTTCGGCATATTCCTCGAGCGGGAACGCGGCCGCGTTGCGCAGACGGTCGTTGCACAGGTTGGCCGTCACGCGGTATAAACCACGTGTCACCTTCGGGCCTCGCCGTCGCGCCAGTCCAGGTGCGATCTTTCCATAGGCAACAGCGCGGTCTTGGTCACGTCTTCGGCCTCTGCCGCGTTGCCCAACATACGAAAAAAGAGCGTCGACCAAAGATTGCGCGGAGTCAACTGCTACTCAACCAAACGCGCAGCGCCGCCGCATCCCCGCCCACATAGCGAAAATGCAGCAAGCCACGTCGGGGTCGTCTGCCTGTTCAGCGTTCAGAAGTATCGAGCATATCCATCGAAACCGGAGGTAGCGGTCTGCGGGCTGCGCCATTCAAGCGCGCCCGCAAGCTTGCTTATTCCGTATGCAGGCGCGTCGCCGTTTCGATCGGACTTGTCGCGTGCCCCCCCCTCATGTGTTTGCCGGCTTGCCGTTGCCCGGTCTTTGCCGTCTTTGCCCGTCATGGCCGCCGGCCCGCTTCCGTGATGTTTTGCCACCCAGTACGGGGCTTTGGCAAATTTCCTCGGCGCTAAGCGAACCGTTCGTTGTCGTTGTCCACTTTTTCGAATCATCTTCTCGCGGTTGTGACGTCCGCCCATCTTCCATCGACAGTTGCCGGTCTTTGTCGGGGTTCCATGCGCTCAATCTTTGCCCTTGGATGCTTGGCCATCGGTTTCGCCTTTGCCTTTGCCATTGCCTCATAAGGCTCGGTCGCAGAAAGCGAGCCGTTGCCGTCGGTGTCTAAGTCTTCTCCAACAGGGCGCTGGCTGCGCTCCGGCATGGGCGCCCTTGGCCGCACGGCCATCTTCTGGTCTTGGGTCAGAAGGCCGTCACCCATCTGCGTCAGCCAGCCGGAAAAACGCTGCCGCGCATGTGCCTTCATTTCGCAGCCGGTGAACTTTCACCTATCCATGTTAAGGTATTCCAAACTGGACAAAATGGCTTGCTGGCACCTTCAGCCTTATCGCATTCTGCGCGGGACAAGTCGTGCCACCCCAAATGCGATCAACTCCCGCACTCAGCAGTGCGATCTGGAAAATTGCTCCGTTTGTCATCTGTTTTCTTTCCTTTTGGAGACCGTCTACACCCGCTGTTTTTCAGGCGTGCCGATACCGGTTCAAACGACGCGCCCTCGGCTTCCTGTGCAACAAAGCGAAAAACTTTCACACTCCCCGACGCACCGGGCTTTGCGACATGGCGACGCAACTCGATTCTTTGCTCCCTTGTATCTTGGGTGATTTGGACCGCATGTTCAGGGTAGGAACAAAGGATAGCCCAGATGTACTGACCACGACCATTAGAGATGCCACACGTAGGACGCCCCCGATGCGCAGCATGAAGAATTCCCTGCTGCGCGGCTGCGGCGCAAATCGGCCCCAACTGCGGGGCCGGTCCGATGCTGAAAAGCTATCTGAAAGGTGAACGACACCTGCACTGGTTTTGCCCAAGAACTGTTTTCACCACCGCGCCCGATGATGGACCAGCCTACTGACGATCCCTCGTGGTCGCGGCAGCCTTGAATGTGCCGCCGGGGCTGCATATCGCCCTTTGTGGCCTAGGCGAAACCTGAACCTTCTGACCTCTGTTTACAATCTTTTCGGTTGGCTGCGTTTGGATTGTCCTCACCTTCTGCCTTAGAATGAAAGGGGCCATGATCGGCTTCAATGGGCAAGCGCGATGGCGGGTTCGGCAAGCACCAACTGACCGACCACACCCACAAGCCCTGCTAGAAAAACAAAGAATTTGGGGCAAGGCGATGACCCATCGACAAAGGCAAAATCCGAAACGCTAGCCACGCTAATCGTGATTCCGCGGATCCGACATACGGCACGCGGATTCTGATGAGCCAACGCGGCGCGACCGCGGCCTTTATGCCGCAACAAATTCGGTCTTCCGGGCGGACTGCGTTGATCTGGGCGATGCGCAGGTGCCGCTGGCCAGCAATTGGTACGATGAAACCTGCCAAAGCCGTTCTTGCCGATGATTGCCGATGGCAGCCTTGCACTATCTTTTGGTGGTCTCTGCCATCGCGAGCTTTGGAAGAAACCGGTTTGATCCTCGGTCAGGAAGGCACGTGGGAGGGCACGCCCCCGCCGATTGGGCTTACCTTTGCCTCAAAAGCGCGGCTTATCTGCCCCACGGCGTCCCGCTGCAATTCGTATTCCGCGCCCTGACGCCTCCGGGCCGCCCACGCCGTTTTGACGCGCAGGTTTCTTTCTGGTCATGCCGACGAATTGCCACCGATCTGGATAACTTCGACGAACGCCTGACGCACGAGCTTTCGCATCTGCAATGGGTCGCCCTGTCGGACGCCGCAAATTCGATGATGCCCTTTCATCACAGAGTCGTTCTGGCGAAGTAGAAGGCCGCGCGCGCAAAACTCGAGCGGCCCCGCGTCCGTGCCGTTATTTCAAGAACAACGACGGAAGAGAGCCTGTTTCTTGCGGCTGCGCGGCCGCCCGTTGCCCAAGCATAAACAGCGACCCCTGCGCTTCCGCTAGGGCCACCCAACAAACCAGCATCAGGAATCGGACGCCAATCAGCCACAGCCATGCCCGCAGCTTCGCGGGTGCTGATCTTTTCGCGGTAAAGAACAGCCCCGTAGAGGCGCGACACTCAGGATAAGCTCCACCTGCCCGAGGGCTTTTGACATAGGCCGCGTTTCTGGCAGCGTGAACGGCGATGGAACCAGCACAGCGATCCCCCATCGAACGTGAGTTGCCGATCCAGACCGCGACACGGCGCGCGCCGCCAAGACCATCGCGGATTTTGCCCCGGCTCGCGGCAGGCGCAGGTAAACGGCCATGATGACCGATTGCATTCATAACCAACCGCCGCAAGGGTGCACCCCCGCGCGCAGCACAGGCTTGCTCTGTCATCACCGCCAGCGAACGTCCCCGCGATAGGACAACAGCGGGAAAGGCGAAACAATGCGCCCGACGCAACCCAGGCCCCGCGCGCGGTTGCGCAAGTCGCGCAGGTGAAGAGCCTTTTGCCTCGGCCCCCGCCGGACAGCCCAGGCCAGCCCAACCCCCACTACGCCTAGTGGCAATCCGGGCCGAAGCCGAGTGGCGCTGGACGCCCTCGGCCCAAGAATCGGACCCACTCCGAACCAGCACGGTCAGGATTAACTTCGGTTTTCTTTGACGTGATCCCGACGGCAAAGTTAACGTGTTGAACAACAGCACGACGCAAACGGTCGCCAGTATCTGCGCTGTTCCCCTATCAGCCCGTGCGGCCCAGAACCCCGGGCCAAGGTGCAGACGCGTCGCGCTGAGACATCAGATAGGCCCCAGGCCGCAACACGATAAAAGGCGCGAATTACAGGAACCTTGAGAACCGTCGCCCAGCCGCCGAAATGTCGCGGTGGCCAGATATATTTCTGCCCAGCATAAAACGCCCGCGTCTGAACACCGCAGCGGCGAGCTCCACGAGGGACCAACAGGTCCGGGCCCGTATCAACCCATGCGCGTTGATCCGAGCATTGCCCGTGTGTGCGCGGACAAAGTGACACCCGCGCCACACACCCTGTCCCTGCCAACCTTATCGGGGTCATCGCGGCATTCCCAAGAGTCTTTGACCCGTGTCATAGCCGTTAAAGTCCAGTATCTCGCGGGCCGCCGACGATTCCGGTCTGCGCGACGCCCGTAGGCCTGCGGTCACAGAAATCCAGCCGAAGTCTCCAGCCGGGTTCCCGACCACCGCCGTGCGGAAAACCCTTCGTCACCCAAAGCACCCAGAGCCCACCGTGAGTGCCGTCAGGAAGAATAAGGACAGCGCATACCCGCCCCTGCCACTAGTTGCTTGCGCAGCCACAAAGGGTGCTCCACCATCACTGCACCCTGTTCTGGCGCGCACAGTTGGAACGCCGGCCCTTTGGTTTGTTTCGGACCAAGGCGACCTGGGCGCGACACCGTCGGCCAAAAGCATATCGCGCACAACCAAGGCCCCCTATTGAAAACGGGCCGCATCATAAGCGGCTGGTGGCCCCGATTCAGGCGCCTTGGTGTTTGGCGCAGACCTTTCGCGTTTCAGGGCGCGAGGAGCAGAGCACCGGCCAAGCAGGGCCAACCCAAAAACGCTCCGCTTCAATGTAGGCGGGCCTGTTCGTCGCGGCCGAGGCTTTCAAGCCCGACCCAAACAGACCGCCCCCAGACCCCGATTACGCACACACGGGATTGAATACCGTCTTGTTCATGGTAGGCGGCATCGCGAAATCTCCCCTGATGGTATCGGGGCTGGAGGCTGCGTTCGGTTCAGAAGGGCATCGGATGCGGCTTTGTGGGCGGTCATTCCAAGATCGGCCATCACCTCGTCCAATCAAGATGCCAAGTCGATGGCCCCCCAGAAATAAACTTCTTAGCTGGTCAGCGACGTCGCGCCAAGAATCACCGAAGCCATGTAAAAGGGCCGTTGCCCGCGCGAAACGCCTCGACATCTGAACCGGGTCCAGCCCGTGTTTTCTGCGCAACTTCTGCAAATAATCCTCTACGGCAACAAAACACCCGGTCTGTCTTGCGCCCGCCCAGAATCCCCGTTGATCGCCAATCCGCGAACCCTTCGGAATCGCGCCACGTTCTGGTACTTGCCGGTCAACAGACCTTTGCCCCCAGTGGAGTAGCTAGGGACAGGCATGCCAATCTCTTCGTTTGTGCATGTCTCTGCCACGTCGCTATCGGCAATGCGCGTTTCAACAGCGAATATTCATTCTGCACAGAGACCGGACGCCGGGCCGCCTGTCCGCTCGGCAGCCGTTCCCCATTGCGCTTCAGACCCCAAGCGGTTTCGTTGCTTCAGCCCGGAAGGCGGCGGATTGGTTGCCGCCGGGTCACTTCATCTGCAGCGCGCCCATGCCAGTCTTCCATATGGGCCCATCGTTCTCTGCGCGTTCTGCGACGAGCGGGTCATAGTCCCAGTTCTTGCGGAACATATAGCTGGCCACGGTTGGGCCATGAAATTGATAAAAGGTCGGACGTAATTCGGTGTTCATCCCCGCGTCAATGACGCCTCAAGCGTGCTGCGGATCGGTGTCGCGATGAAATCCCCGCGCCGTCTCGCACCGGTGCCCCCGCGCCCGAGTGTTCGTCGCCAGTCACAAAATCGCGACGCCCCGGCGTCTTTGCGATCCACTCGCCGATGATCTCTTCGTGCGGCCAAATGAGTTCGGCTTTGACCGGATTGGACCGGGTACATCTCGGCCAGGTGTCCAATAAATTGAATCCCCGCATCTCAAGCCAGCGCGTTCGATCTGGGCAGACCTTCTCAGCCAGGTGTTTCTGCCGGTCCCCCAAGTCATTGAGCCCAGACAGAATTCTTTGTCACTTCTATTTACCAGGTGTGGCCAAGTGTGTTCTTTGCATCGGAATTCCTCGTTTAGATTTGCGCCTAACCCTTTCTGTTCCGCACTGCCACCGCAAGCGCATTTTAGAGGCACCGGAGCGCGCAAAATGGCCCGATGGCGAATATTTCGCACAGACGTCGCTTTGGCCGTTTGGTTTTCGCCCGAAAGAAGAGAGCACAGAGTATTCACCGATATGCGCCCTGCCTCATTTCCTTCGCCGCTCTCTTTTTATCTTTCATTTTGCTACAGTTGTCGTCGAGGCCGGTGTGGGGCCATTGGACGTGCTGTCGGGCATCCAGTTGGCTTTACCAACCAGCAGATCCGGGCCTGTTGGGCGCGGCGCATTTCGTGTGCGGTCTTTCTGGGCGGCTGGGGCGGCGCGGCCGCGTCTTTTGGCAAGCCGTCGCCCCAACAGCGCGCCTTTGCAGCCTTTACTGCTACACGGGCGACTTGGCTGCTGTCGCATGATATGATGGTGCTGGGACCCCTATGCCCTCGGGCACTGATGCGTGGTCGGTCGGTCTGCGTCTGCAGTGTTACACGGTCGTTAGAGGCATGGTTGCAGGCCCAAAGTTACCAACGAGACGCGGCGGGCGCGTACCATGGGGGCTACCGGCGTTTGGGCGACACCAGCGGGTTCGTTGGCGGCCCACAGGATGATCATCGGCGTTGCTCGCACCTGCATCCTATGATTGTCTTACAAACCTGTTGGACGATCTTGTGTTGCGCCCGCGTGGATACCCGCTGGTGCTGACCGCCTGCCCCAGCCCGCCGAAAACCCCTGAAAAGGGACGGTGCGCCCCAAAGCTGGCCATTCAGCGGTCCCCCTTGGCGGTGCTGCAGGTGGTCGTCGCAGCCTTGTCGAGCGCTCTTCCGATGTCGGGCCGATCTACGGGACAAGAGGTTCGGGCTACCGACCGGTCAATCGCTTGGTTTCTGTCGGCCTTCGTCTCGGAGCGGGCGCGGATGCGCGCAATTCCAGGTTGCGCTGGCTAGCCGATAAAATTCGAACCGCCGCTGGTGCTGGCTCTGGCTGTCGGCGACGTCGATGGTAGTTGCGCGGTAAACTGTTTATTGTCGGCTGGATGGGCACCGGCACGGCGGTGGTTCCCTCGCGGCGAGCTTCTTGGGCCTCACGACCCTTTTCCGATTTCTATTCCGTCGCTGGGCGTTCCCAACGCCCATGACTCTTGCCAACAGCTCCGAACGGGTTAGAGCTGTCAGGCAGCCCTGAGTGTTCTTAAGTTTGCCGTTGGGGGCGATCTTTTGCACCCTTATCTTGGCATCGGTGTGATCGAAGGTCTTTGGTTCCCGCGGCACTGTCACCGATGATCTCGGTCGGGCTATGGGGGGTGGTTCTGTCGGGCTGACCCGCGATGCGCGCGCGCCCACTAGCGGACAAAACGCACCCCCTATGCTCTATGCGCCGCGCACCGTCTTTCACCATTGGCGCCTTTGATGCGGCCCCAGTCGCGAACGCGACCGCCCCTAGCCCTTTCCCCCGCCGCTTTGCGCGAGAGACGTGCAAAAAGCAGTTTCGGGGTCAAGTTCATGACCGCGCACCTTATCCACCTCCGCCATTCCGGTATATCAACGGGATCAAACATTTGGGTAATCTTGTGGGCAGCCAAACTGCCTGCGGAGAACCTCTATGCCCCGCTAGTCGTGCCGCAGGGCGCGGCCACGGGGGAGTTTCTGTCCTGTGCGCCACGTATGAACACGGCACGCCCGGCTGAACTGGCCGCGGCCCAAGGCGGGTGGAAACCTGTTGCTGAATTATTGCGCGGAAATGCCACGAGGTGCAGGCCCGCATCCGCCGTATCGGCGTTCGGCTTAGTCATTCGAGTCACCTTTCTGGGCCGGTCGTCCAGCACGCAAAACAAGGTGCTGACCCCAGCATTTCGCCGCAGCCCTGTATGACCCAAAGGCCTGATCGAGAAGTGCGAACAGCGGGCAGAATCTATTCCGAAACAGACGGGCTTTCCCTTGCCCGGACCGCTATGTCGAAGGCACCTGCCCCAACTGACGGCTTTTGAAAGACGCGCGCGGCGACAGCGTGTGACAACTGCCACCAAACAGCTCGGACCCCGAAGAACCTGGATATCAACCCGCGTTCCACCGATGTCCGAGGTGCCACCGACCTCGAGATGCGCGCGGACCAAGCATCTGTTCCTGCCGCCAGTCGCAGATGAAGGACACAGTTGAATACATGGCCATTCAACCAGCAAAGTGCCGAAACTGGCCCGTGGCGTGACCACCTCTATATGCCAAGAAATGGCTGCAGATGGCCGACGGTCTTCAGGGAACCGTGGAACAATCAACCCGCACCTGAACTGGGGTGTGCCGTCAAACGCGGCCGATACCGATTGGCCGGGGCATGGAGGGCAAGGTGTTTCTAGTCTGTTCGACGGCCCATCGAATACATCGCCTGCGCGCAGGAATGGGTCGACGCTGGAAAAGGCACCGATTGCGGAACGCTGGTGGGCGACCGACAAAGGCGGCGGACGACGTGGCGCTATACCAGCATGGGCAAGGGACAACGTCCCCTTCCCACACGCTCGGCTTTCCGGCGACGATTATGGGAAGGTCGCAAGAGCGCGTGGAAGCTTGTGGATTACATCCAAGTCCTTATCAACTACCTTCAATTATGACGGTGGCCATGTTCTTCTACCTCGCGCGGGCGCGGTGTGTTCATGGACCATGGCGCTTGAAATTCCTGCCGGCGGAACTACTTGCGCTGGTTGGCTTGCTGTCCCACCGCGCCCGAAACCTCGGACGCCGAATCTCACATGGGAGAATTTCTCCAGTCTTCCGTGAACAAGGATCCGGCCGAAGTAATTAGGCAATTATCAGTCGGCATCACCAAATTCTTGCGCTCGAAAGTTCAGCGAAGACCGTGTCCCCTTGCAGCGGCGCAGTACGGCCCGAAGAACATTGCGCTGATCGGCGGATCTGAACGAACGTGCTGCCCGCTATCAAACTGCGATGGAGGCGATGGAGCTGTCGCCTAAAATCCGCCGCCGAATCTTGCGCGCGATCTGGGACCGCGGGCAACGAATACCTGGCAGGCGCAGGCCCCTTGGGACGACCTTTAAGACGGACCCTGACCAAAGCAGCCGCGCAAGGTACGTCTGGCGCTGATCTGATCCCCGACTTTATGCGTCTCTCTCTGCCCCCTTCATCCCCACCGCCGCGCGAGCCATGCTAAGAGCGAGCATGAAGGTTCGAAAACGCAGCTTGGCCCGACGATGTGCCACGCCGCATTGGCCCACAGTTTGGCCCAGCCGGTCCACGCCTCTTGGATCGAGTGCCAGAAGTCCTGCTTCGCAAAAATCCACGGCACGAAACAGCGCCGCGATGAATGCGGCGCAGGAAAAAATTCGCCGGTGTGCGCAGCTGAAGGCCTACGGCACCAACGCTTTGAAAAAATGACAAAGGCCAGCGCAGTGCGCTGGCCTTTTTCGTATATGTCCCCAAAGCTGGGCCCCGCACCCGGCCGCCCTATTTTTAAGCGGCGAGCAACGGCAGGTCGAAAAATAAATGTCGTGACTGCCATTTTCACAGTGGACCGGATCAAATTTTTCTTTATTACGATCGTCTTACGGTTTTAACGATCCGCTTTGGATTGTTGACATCTATTTAGTTGGTTTTTTTCGCGTATCGATTTTCCGGTTGAAAAAAGCCGCCGCCGTCGATCAGTTGCCCTGCGCGCCTCTTGATCGACCAACATGCCAGCCACTCCAATTCCGGAACCCAACCGCGACGGATCTCGACCTCAAGATGACGAGCGGATCACCTTGCATAGTTGCATGCTGAGGGTTGTGATCGCCGCGCTTCAATTCGGTGAGTTTGGCCTTGCCGCGCCTCTGCCTCTACTTGATAGTGCTGCTGGGTGCTGGCGCAGGCTTCTTGACCGCCGGCGATTTCCCTCGCCCGCCGTCCACTGTCCTCTTTTCTCGCCTGTCCGCCTCATTGTGCAGTTTGCCTCTAACTGAATTGACAATTGCCCGCGCGTTGCAAAATTTCATCGCACCCAGACCAGCTTGCCGGATTTGGTGATCTTGTGCGGATCATCGGACGGCCGCTGGCCGTAGTGCTTTTCGCCCTTGGCGATTGAACGAGGGCCTCGCCTTTGACCGTGGCAGATGCATATGATTTTCGACCTATACGGGTCAGGAAAATGATATCGCTCTCGTCAGTCTGATTCCGAGGTGCTCATAGACGAATTGGCTTGAGCGCCTCGGCAACTTTTGGCTCCTAGGCTTGTGCTCACCGGCAATCTTAACGATAATCTCCTCAATGGTCTTTTCATTCCCAGCTAGAGTTTTCTGCTTCCTTGATCGGCCCACCCAAGGTTCCACGGCTTTGCCTCGCGATTAATAACCCGATCCGGTGGGCCCCTTCGCTCCGACCTCATCAGCGGTGATATTGCCCATAGGGGCTAGGAAGCGTTCTCCTATAGCCCATAAAAGACGATTCAACGGGGCACCGGGCGAAGGGCAGCTCGATTGATTATCGCCCGTCATCAAGCGTGATCTCCACGTTGTCGGGACCTTGTAACGGCTTCATCCGTGACCGTGAGGTTTCAAGAGGCGATCAAACCTTGATCTTGGCTTGGTGATGTTCACACCGATCTGCCGATTAACTCTTGAAATCTGGGGGGTCATGCGATCAATCCCAAAAGCCGAAATGTTGGGGCGTTTCCCTGAGCACCTTTGGCACGGCGACGCGTTAGTGTGATGAAGCAAGCCCAGACGGCATGGACCGGGCCCATGGGTAGGCAAGGCCGGCATTGCGCGTCCGAGGGGACGTCCTCGACGCGGTTATTGCCTGGCTGCATCGCCGTAATTGCTTGGCGCCACACATGGTCGAGCACGTCGCCGTCTTTTGGTGCGATAGATCATACCAGCCTCGCCAAGGTTGGAAAGCGCCGCGACAAGCGAGGACCAAAACCCACCGAAACCGCCTTGGGTCTCCACCTAACTCCTTTAATGTGATGGAAAAACGAGATCACGTGCGCCGGCGCCGTTGGCCTCAAGGCTCGGGTGCCGGTTTCCTCGCATCTTAAAGGATCACACAATTCTCCCAAGGACATAAAACGCACCGTGGCCCCTTCCAGTAAGCATCATCGGCCTACCCCGTCCGCTTGCGCGCGGCATAAGGTCAAGTTGTGGATTACCGCCTCTCCAATTGGGCAGAATTGTGTACCTGGAGGGGTTAATCTCGATCGGCCCCCTGGGGGCCGAACATACTTGCTTGGGACCGGGGGCTTTGCGGGGCCAATGCCCCGTCCTTGTTCGGCCCAAGCGATAGGTCGAGACCCCGCTTGGAAATCTTGGTTGATAGGCTGCGGTTGTCCGGCAATTGGAATGGTAAGGCCCCATCATTCAAATCAATTGTTCACCTTTTAACTGTCCATTTGCCAAAACACTCCTCCATTTGGGGCCGACCTGCGAAAAAAAAAAAAAAAACGGCTCCCCCTCGGCATTTTCCCCATTTCATTTTCCATTTTTTTCCCTCTTCCGGCCCCCTTTTTT
>Ga0163217_1104826_pt1 | contig 12367 bp, 7 predicted proteins | sample SynspAceP_FD_185933 | JGI IMG/M metagenome (GOLD analysis project Ga0163217, IMG submission 185933) | Saline lake microbial communities from Ace Lake in Antarctica - Synechococcus sp. Ace-P (PacBio error correction) | ecosystem: Environmental > Aquatic > Non-marine Saline and Alkaline > Saline ... | reverse complement strand
ATAGCGCGCGCAAAGGGCAGGGCCAGGCGTGCAGCAAAACGGGGGCGCGCCAGAGCAATGGCACATGCGGTCGCCGAGGGGGCGCAACGCCCCTGGGAAGCAAGGGGCGCGCGCCACGGTCAGCAGCAAACCCTGGGCAGCACCGGGCCGGCCCCAAGCCACGGTAGCGCGCACGGCGTGGCGTGGCGTCGGGACCGTTCAGGCGGAAGGCGCGGACCAGAGCAAGGAAGCAGTGTCGACACGAGCAACCACCGCATCGGCCGCAGCAGCGTGTGGGTGCCGCGGCCAACAACGTGCCCGGGGAAACACAGCCGGGCCTGCGCACGCGGGACGCCCGGGCGCCAGCAGGAAGCGCGTGCGTAGCGCGGTCGCTGAGAGGCCACGTGCGATGGCCACGAGAAAACCGGCAAGCGGGGGCCGCGTGTGGGCAGCGGAGGTGCCCGCGGGCAATCGGGTGTGGCGCCGCCAGCCAAGGGGGCAAAGCCACGTGTGAAAGGATGCCGCCCAAGCGCATGTGCCGGTCCAGCAACGGGCACGTGGCCGGTCCGCATGCCGGGTCGCAACAACGCGGAAATGGCGCCGGCGAGGCGCCGGGGAAGCGGCTTCCGCCAGCAGCAGCGGCAAAAAAAGCGGCCTCGACAAAACGGAAAGCGCGGGGGCCACGCGGCGGGGGTCCAGCACCGCTGACCCCAGAAAGAGCGGCGAGGCATGAGGGCTGCTCTGGAACGGGGACCCGAGGTGCCATCCAGCCCCATTAACGGGCGCAACGGTGGCGACCAGCCGCGTGCGAGCCCAGACCCGGCAAACCGGACAGCAGCAACTGCCCCCACACAGCAGCGCCTCGGTCGCAGTGTCCAGAGTCAACGACCCGCCCTGCCGAAAACGCCGGGGGATGCGACGCCCGGGCCGCGGCCAGCTGCTGCCAAGCGGCTGCGAGGGCTGGCTTACAGAGCGCCCGGCGAAGGCAGACGGTGTGCGTTCCTGGGAGGGATAGCAGGTTAATGGAAGGGGAGTCGAGGGGAACAGAAAGGCAAAAGCAATGAGGGACAAAAAACCGTGGACCCCAAACAGGCAGAAAAGCCTGGCGCGGTCGTGGGAGCGCGCGCGGGGCCGTGCCGCGCCGGTGTGGGGAGAGAGTGATAAGAACAGAACGCGGCAAGGCTGCGGTGGGGTCACGGGTGTGTGGTATGCAGGGCGGCCAGTCCTGTCACACGATAACGGACATGCGAAACTGAGTACGAGAACTGCCAAGACGCAAAAGGCATGGAGCCCAAGCCCGCGATAGTGGAGCAGAAATGCAGACACGCGGGGGCGAAAAGCTGCCGAGCCACGCGTCCGATCAACCGGCGCGGTGACGGACAGGAGCGGGCGTGGGAGCTGTGACACGTGACGCGCTTGCTGGGGGGCGGCACGGGTGCGGAATCGGTGTGGCGCGGGCGGGCAAGCCGGCGGCGGCAAACGGGAGCCAGGTGAGGGGCTGGGAGGCAATGCGGGTGCCAGTTGCACGCCCGACCTACATGCGTGCGAGAGTCGGTCAGAGGTGGCTGGACACGCCGACGAGGGCCACCCGCGGCATGCCGTGGGCGAAGCCCGAGTGTGGCCAGCTGGCGTGAGGCGGAGAAGCAGTCAACGCGCCGCGCCGCGCACGCAGCCGCGTGGTGCAGCGAGTGCAGGAAAAGACAGGACCGGAGGGACAGGACCGCGCCGGGGGCACCGGTTCACGGGCTGTGGCCACCCAAGAAACCCGAGAACAAGAGGCGCACGACCCGTGGCCAAGAGGCCCAGCTTGACGGGTGCCTTGGCAGGCGACGTGCCTTAGCCCGGAACCCGAGTACAGAACGGCGAGAGCGTGGAGAGGCGACCACGGCGATACTCCGATGGCGCAGCCACGCGTGGGTACCACGAAAGGTTGAGGCCCGCGCAAAACGCGCGCGCAGAGTGCCGGGCGTGGAAGCCGGTGGGCGAAGACGGAGCGCGGATGTCGTGGCACGGCGCCTGCTGCCCGCCACTGACGGTCCCACGCCAGCCAAAACCAACCAGCGGCGCGATGACCGGGCGGGGGCCCCGGCCCCGGGCGGCGGCAGGCGTGGACGGACCGGGCGCGCGCGCACCGGGCTTACAAGGGCGGTGGCCCCCCTGCGGCCGAAGATGGGAGGAGAGGGCCCGCCCCGGGTGGAGGCAACCAAGTGGCACGGAACGTGCCGCGCGCGCACGAGGGCGCACAGTGCCTGAACACGTGGGAGCGACGCAACCACACGGCCAGCCGGATCGGGAAAAAGCCGCGGCGTGAACAGCCCTCGACACCCTGGCAGTCCGAGCGAGAGCAAGCAGCCCGGGCCCGCGCTGCTGGCCCGGGCAGAGCAGTCGGAGCCGGACCGGCCGTGGCGCGCGCAGGGACGGTGTCGTGCGCGCAGGAGGTGGAGGAGGATGCGTCTACCGCGTGCCTAAACCGGCCGCACAGGTCGGCGCGACAGCCGGAGCGCAGCAATGACCACCGTGCGGTTCGCGCTGGAATGGGTAGGACAGTGAAGTAGGGGCGCGAACAGCGAAAGGTGCAGAGTGCGCAGGCCGGTCCTAATGGCGCGGGCGATCCAGGAGCCGCTCGAGGTGCGAACCCTGGGGCCTCGCAGCCGCCGCCATGGGAACAGATCAAGCGTTGACCGCGCACGCCGGCTGGGACGCGCGGGCGGGTGCTGGCAACGGGGCGGGCAAACCGCGAGCGGTCGACCGGGCTCAGCTCGCCCTGCCTCCGCCGGCTCGGGTCAGCCCCAGAGTGACGCATCGGTGCCGAAGCTGCTCGTGGGGTCAGAACGCACCGGCCGCGAGTGCGCCCCCGAAGCCACCGCGGGCCAGGATCCCCCAAGGCGGGGTGAGGGACGCGACTTGCACGGGGCAGTCGCGGGGGTCCCACGGCCCTGTGACCAAGGCCGCCGGACCGCGGCCGTTGCGGGGCGGGGGCTCTGCAGTGCGCTGACCCGGCACGAAGAGGCCGCCGGGACGCGGCGCACAGCGGCGGAAAGCGTCGGCGGCCACCGGGCGCAGAAACGGAAAGCGAAACAACGAGAAACACCCTAGCGGGAACGGCGCGCCGAACGTAAGCAGAGCGTGCAGCAACAGGGCGCCCTTGACCGGCGGCAGATACGGGGCTGCACAACCGACAGCAACGGCGCAAGCGCGCGCCGGTGGCGATGGGGAGCGCGGAGTACGCCGCACGGGGGGCGGCAGTGGACCGGGTGCGGGGACGGGGGACCGGCGCCTTGGGCATGTGCTGGGCGCTCGGGCGCTGCCGAGCCTGGGCGATCGGGCGGCGGTGCCACCAGCCCCACCGCCGCCGGGGCCCCGGCGGGGCCTGACGCGGCCGCAGCGAATGCCGAAAAGCGTGTCGGACCGCACGCCGGGGTGGCTGCGGAGGTGCGCAGGCGCCGGAGCGCGAGCAGCGGGCGGCTGGGAACCTAGCCGAACCCGCAAGAAGAAAGACCCAAAGGCACCGGCCCTGCGGAGTCTAGTGGCGGGTCCGGGCCGGCCGACCCGCGCCGCAAGCAACCGAAGCGCTAAAGCACAAGCGGACCCGGGCCCACGCGCCGACGCACCGTGGCGGTGCCGTGACCGCACTCTCCGCCCGAGCAACCCGCCGGGCAGGCGGCCGACGCCGGGCGCAGCGCTGGCCGGAATGCAACCAAGCACCAGCAGCCCGCCCCCAACCAGATAGCTCGAGCCGCGCGAGGGAGCAGGACCAGCACACGTGGCGGGTCAGACAGGGGCAGGACGGCGCGGCTATGACGGCGCGATTTGCGATGGTGGGGCCGGGACAGGAGCAGGGCAGCAGAGGGACCAGACGGCGCAGAGGGGGCGGCAAGGGCACCCGCAACCTGAGGAGGACGGGCGAGCACCCTTGTAACCGGCAAACCGCCCTGGCCCCACGCCGAACGTGGCCGGGACGAGCCAAGGTCTGCGGTGAGGCCGCGATTCCGGCGGGAAGAAGGCGCATCCCCGCGCCTAGGGCCCGCCACAGGCGAAAGCGGAGCTACGCAGGGCCACCGCCGCCCGGGTCGCGCCCCGCTGGAACTGCGCGCCCGAGCACCCGGGTGGACAGTGCAGGCCAACGGTCTGGCCGGGGCGACAACTCGCGTGGGGTGACATGTTGCCGGGCGGCGGCGCGAGGGCGGGGGATTTGCCGGGACCCGAGAACCGCGAGGGCAGAGCGCTGGTCGCCGCGACAGGATGAGAACAGGCCGGGGCCCCCGCGCCGACCTGAGGACGGCGTGCGACGGCGATGGCAGGCCCGCCAACCCCGAGAGGAGTGTCGATGCGGGCCGATATGGCGACCCGCCGAGCAGAACAGGCACCGCGGCCGACGGATGTCGAAAGCGGCGGGAGTGGGGCCGTGTGGCCGGGGCCACGCAAGGGCGCCAGCGATAAGCAGCCGGGACACCGAAGACCCGCGGTATGCCGTGCGCCGTGCGCGGGCGGCCCGCAGGCTGGTGGCGCGCGAGAGCGGGGAGCCCCAAAACACGTCGATGCGGTGCCGCGAAACCGCGTCCGTGGCGGCGGGAAAGACCGGAGGATGGGACGTGAGCGCGAGCGGCGCACAGCCCGAGCCACCCGGGCGGACGCGTGGATTCGCGGCGCATCACGATGGCACGCCGCTTCGGCACGCGCAAGACACAAAGAACGGCGGCAGGGCAGATCATCTGAGCTGTCGCTCTGGGCCTGCCTCCGCCGGGGTGGGGTGGCTGAGAAGGATGCAAGATGAGCGCCCCTGAACCCATCGTGCGGCGCTTGACGAGCGGCGGCCATTTCGCGAGCGCCGCGATCACCGAGGTCCGACAGGGTGGTGAGCCGCTGCGGCGACGACCCGCGACGGAGTACAGTCTATCCTCCCGGCCAGGTGCCGCCCGAGATAAATCTAAAGACGGAGAGCGCTGTCGTCGGAAAGCAGGTCGAGGGTTGGCGTGTAGGGGCCCCCCGCAGTGCAGCTGGGCGCGCCCCAAGGGCGGGCCGCCAGGACCGACAGGCGCACCGGCAGCCTCAGCAGGGTCCCTGTGGGCTCGGTCAGCGCGGCATATCGCGCGGCAAGGCGGGGCCCGGCAAAACGGCACCAACACGCCCGCCCGCTGCAGCGTAGCGCGGCAGCGGGGTGACCGGGTCGGCAGCGGACAGGGGTGCGCGAAGTAGCGGCCAGCACGTTGCACAGCGCGGGGCGGCGGGCAGACTAACAGTCGCTAAGCGCGCCGCGCAACGCAGGGTCGCGCGGGCCAGGCCGGGAATATAAGGGAGCGGCGACAGGCAGCGCTGTAGGCACGCTCTCGCGGGGTGCGTCCGGCAAATCAGCCCCGACCTGCGCGCCGCCGCAACGCAGTGTGCGTCCACAAAGCGGGGCGCCCCCCGGCAGGAGACGGGCCTGCAAGGGCCAAAACTCACGGGGATTCCAGGCGCCGCGCAGGATGCAGCGAGTGAGCACAGTGCGCGGGCCTGCGGCGACCGCGTGCGAAGGGGGCGGCACACTGGCCGAGTGGGCGCGAAGCCCCGCCGCAAGCCGCCGCGTCAGTGATGCGTCGACTGGCACGGTGCGGCAGGGGCAGGGGGCGCGGGGTCCACGACGATGGAAGAGTGTGATGCGCCCCGGTGCGCAGAGGGTGCCAGGGGCCATGCGCCACAGCACAAGTCTAGTCCCGGGTGCGGGGGACACCCTACCGCTGGCCCGAGCTGAGAAGTGCGAGTGAATCCACGTGCCTCCAAGTCGCAGTGAATCGCAGCGCGCCCCGTGCAGTGAGACGAGCCCGTCAGTGAACCACAAGCGGAGCGAACCCGCCAAGTGGCGGGAATCGCGAATCGCCCGGGCCGAGAGCGGATGGGCAGAGCGGGATGCCTGTTCGGCGCGGCCGGAAAGCCGCCTCAGCCACTGCAGCCCCGCATGCGTGCAACTGGTGAAACGCGAACCTGGTCGCGGCGCGGGAGGGGCAGAAGCCAACGGGCGGCCGGCGCGGGCGGGCACGGGCAGCGGGGCGCTGAGCGCGTCGGCAGGCGGCGGCCAGCGGTTCGCGCCGGCCCAGGGACCCGGTTCACGACGAGCAGCAGCGCCGGTGGCCGTTGGGGGCGGGCTGCGTGCGGTGGCAGGAAAGGGGCCAGCAGCCCGAGGATGCAGCGCCGCCCGGCAAGCAGGCGAACAACAGCAACCACGGCGACGGGCACGACACGCGGTCGCAGCCGGAGGCCGAGGAAGAAGCGCCACCGGGAAAAAAACGGCGGCGGGTCGGGGCGTGGGGGGCACAGCCGCAAGAGCAGCCACAGGAGCGGCAGCCCAGAAGCGCAAGCAGCAGCCAAGGCGCGGAAACCGAGACCCCCGACACGGCAGCCGCCCTCCGCGGCGCGTGAATCCAGGCGCACCAGACAGCCCACAGCGCGCCGATGGCGCCGTGGGCGGGCGGTTGGGCTGCAGCCCGACGCCAAGCCGGGCAGGGCGCAAGGGCGGCGCGCGGCCTGACGTGGCGGGCGAGCCGCAACGAGAGCGGGGGTCAGGGTGTGCGCCTGCAACCGGTGTGCGGAGCAAGGGCCGCCGACGCGCAAAGATGGGGGCGGCCGGGAAAACGGAAGGCCTTCGGGCGGACGAAAGCACAGGGAGCCAAACACCCCCAGGCACGCCGCGGGCGCCGGTCCGCGGTGGGCAGGCCGTGGCGACCCCGCGAAGACGCCCAGGAAGCAGAGGATAAAAGTACAGCCCGCGCGGGGGGGATGCAGGGCACGGGCGCGGCCGGCGCAAACCGCGCGTCGGTCCTGGACACAGCGCTTCCGCAAGGCGTAAAATCTGGGGGCCGGCCGACCGCGAGGCAGGGCCTCCGGGCAGGCCGACGCGGATCGCCCCGGGCAGCAAAACCGCCCAGCGCAGGCCAGCAGCCGTGCTCGGGCAGCGGGCGGCCACCGGCGGGCGAGGCAAAGCGCAGCGAGGCCCCCATGAAGTGCGACCCAGCAGCAGGACGGACGGCGCGATTCGGCCAGGCGCGGTCGCCGCACAAAGCATGGTCCCCATAGCGAAACGCCGGGGGCAAGGCGCGGCGGCTGGGCGCCGACCTGTGCCCGGCGGAGGCCAGAAAGCATCCCCACGCCTGCGCGACGACTCCAGGCGCCGCCCAGCAGGACCGCGCGGCCAGAGGCTGCGCACGGGCCAGCAGCGCGGGCAAACGGGCTGGGGGCTCCGCGGATGCGATGCCGGAAGGGGTGCCGGCTGGGGCACGCCGCGGGCCTGGTGCCCGAGCAAGGCTGCGGCGGTGTGCGCGAGGCAACGGTTGCAGGCGTGCCACCCGTGGCCGCCGCGGCAAGGCAGGCCAGTCGAAGCAGCAAAACGGCGAGGCCAGATCAAGCACAGCGGCGCCGAGGGCCAACCGCCCGGGAGCAAGGGCGCCGCGCCCGGGCGCTGCAAACGCCTGCGCGAGGCCGGGGCCGGGCCCCAAGCCACGCGATGATTCGCGCACGGGCTGGCGGGCGTCGGGACCGGCAGCGGAAGGCGCGGACCAGATCAAGGATGCCAGGCGCCACGGATGTCACCCGGACCGGCAGCTGGCCGCAGCAGCGGGGCGCGGCCTCACAACTTGGTCCGGGGGAAACACAGCCAGGGCCGGCGCAGCGGAAGCGCCCGGTGGGGGCGCCAGCAGGAGGAGCGCGGGCGGATCGCGGCGGGAGAGGCCACGGATCTGCCACAGGAGGAAACCGGGCAAGCTGGGCCGCGGGCAACGGGAGGGGCCCGTCGGCAATCGGGCGGGGGGCAAGGCACGAAACGGAGCCCCAGAGGCGCGGCAGCTGGCCAGCAACGGTGCCACTGTCGGTGTGCCGCAGGCCTGGCAACAAACCGACGGGGATGCGCGGCGAGGCCGGGGTGAGCGCGTCCGGCCAGCAGCAGCGGAGCAAAAAGCGGGCCTGGCGACAAAAACGGAAAGGCGCGGGCCAGTCGCGCGGGGGCCAGCACCTGCTGGACCCCAGAAACGGCAGCATAGCAGGCGGTGTGAACGGGACCGAGCCAGCCAGCCCCAGAACGGTGTGCAACGGGGTCGACCAGGCCGCGGCCGGGCCCAGGACCCGGACAAACCGAGCAGCAACCCGGGCCCGCCACACAGCAGCCCGGCGAGTGGCAAGCAACAGACCCGCTTCGCTGCCGAGAAAGGCGCCGCGGGACGACGCCGGGGGCCTCGCCAGCTGGTCGCAAGCGTCGCGATGCTGCGACCATATTCGCGGGCGGGGGTGCGGACGGGGCCGTCCGGGGAGGTGAGAGCAGGAGAGGAAGGGAGGCGTGGGAAACAGGAAGAGCAAAAGCAAAGAGGGGACAAAAACCGGGACCCCAACAGCAGAGCCGGGCCGCGTCTGGTGTACGCGCGCGTTCCTGCCTCCGCCCGGGGGGGGGAGAGAAGAACAGACGCGCAAGGCTGCGCGTGGGGGCACGGTTGGGTCCACGCAGGTGCGTGGGCCAGGTCCTGTTGCACACGAGAACGGACAGCGAAAACGGAAGTAACTCCAAGGACGCAAAGCATGGACCAAGCCCGCGATAGGGGAGCAGAAAGCGAGACGCTGGGCGAAAAGCGCCGAGGCAAGCGCGAGCAACCGCCGCGTGAAAGGACGAGGGCGGGCGGGAGAGCGGACACGGACCGCGCATGGCTGGGTGCGGCACGGGGGCGATCGGGGCGGGGCGGGGCAAGACGCGGCTGTGCGAAAAAAAAACCGGGTGGGAGCCCCCCAACCCCCAAGGTGGATGGGGGGGCCTGGGGGTGGGAGCAAGCGGGGCCAGTGTCACGCCCGACCCTGAAGCCGGTCCGAGAGCTGGGGGCAGAGGGGCTGGACACCGCCGCCGATGGCACCCCGCGCAGGTCCGGGGGGCGAAGGCATGGGGCCAGCGGCGGATGGCGGACGAGAGCAAACCGCGCCGCGCGCGCACGCAAGCCGCGGGGTGGCAGGCGATTGCAGGAAAAGACAGGACCGGTGCGGGACAGGGACGCGCCGGGGGGCATTCGGGCACGGGCGTGCCACCCAAGAACCCGATGAACAAGAGGGACCTACCGTGGCAGAGCCCAGCTGGACGGCCGCGGCAGAGTCCGACGGGGGCCTAGCCGACCGCGAGACAGAACGCGAGATCCGGAGTGGGCGACCACGGGGCGAATGACCGAGTGCGCAGGCCACGCGAGGGACCACGGAAAATGGGGGGCCGCGCAAACGCGTGCGGCAGATGGGCCGGGCGGGGAAAGCCGGGGTCGGAACGGATGCCGGATCTGGTCCGCGCCGTCGCCGACGGGCCCCGACCCAGCCAGAACGTGCGCGAGACCGGGGCGGGGGCCCCCGGCCCCCGGGCGGCTGTCAGGCGGGTGGATGCGGACCGGTGCGCGCGCGCACCGGGCGACAAGGCGGTGGGCCCCCCTCGCCGAAGATGGGAGTGAGAGGGCCCGCCCCGGTGGATGCACCGAAGGGCACTGGAACTGGGCGCGCGCGCACGGGGGTGACAGCCCTTGAAACACGGGGATCGACGCAACCAACGGCCAGCCGAGCGGGAAAAAGCCGCGGCGGGAACAGCCCGCACCCGCGCAGCCGAGCGAAGGAGCAAGCAGCCCGGGGGCCGCGCGCGGCCCGCAGAGCAGCGGCCGGCGCGGGTGCCGTGCTGGGCGCGCAGGGACGTGCGTGGCGCAGGAGGGGGGGAGTGTATGGGGCAAGGACCGGCCGGCACAGGTCGGCGACAGCCGGCGCAGCACTGGGACACCGGCGTGCGGCGGAGGGGACAGGGAGGGGGCGCGAACGCGAAGGCAGAGCGCGCAGTCCGTCGGGCGCGGGGCGACAGGGGCCGCGAGGCGGTGTGCCGCGACCGGCCGCGCGGGAAAAACAGGAAAAGCTGGACGCGCACGGCGGCGGGGACGGGCGCGGGCGGTTGGCTGCAACGGCGGAACGCGGCGGCCGGACCGGCAGCGGGCCGGCCGCCGCGGCGGAGGCCCCAAGGGACGACGTGGCCGAAGCGCGGGTGGCAGGACGACGCCGCGGATAGGCGCCGCCGAGCACCGGGCAGAGCCCCAAGCGCGGGCTGTAGGAGCTTCTGACGCAGCGAGCGGGGCGGGGCGCCACGCGACCAAGCGCGACCGCGGCGTGCGGGGCGGGGCTGCATGGGCGGACCCGGCAGAAGAGGGCCGGGAGCGGACCCGGGGACCGGCCGCACAGCTTGAAAGCGTTCGGCGGCACCGTGCGGCAGAAACGGAAGCGAACAACCGAAACACGCGAGCGGGAACGCGCGCCGAACGGAAGCAGAGCGGCAGAACGGCGCCCTGACCGGCTGGCAGTACGGCGCCACCACACCGACAGCCACGGCGCAAGCGGCGCGTGCGGGGGCGCACGAGGGGCGCGGGAGTACGCGCAGCGGGGGGGCGGCAGGACCGGGGGCGGGTGGGGACGGTGGACCCGCCTAGAGGGGCGGGCGCTTCGGGCGCGGCCAGCCGGCGGGGCGAGCAGTGCGGGCGGGGTGGCTGCCACCAGCCCCCACCGCGCCGGGGCCCGGCGGGCGCGGGGGACCGGCGCAGCGAGGCCGAAAGACGTGGCGACCGCACGCCGTAGGGGCGGCGGGGGGCGGGGAGGGCGCCGGGGGCGCGGGGCGGAGCACAGCGGCTGACTGAGCCGGGAACCCGCAGGGAAGAAACAGACCCAAGCACCGGGCCCGGCGATCGGAACGCCGCCGCGCGGACCCGCGCCGCAGGCAATGCCGAAGCGCAGGGAGCACAGCGACCGCGGGGCCGCACGGCGCCGACGCACCGGCTCCGACCTTCAACCCGCCAGGCAACCCGGCCCAGGGCCACGCCGCGCGGCCCAGGGCAAGCCACACCAGGCAGCCCGGCCCCACCGATCGACCGGCGATGAAACCAGCAACGCGACGATGTACAGGTGCAGGACGCGCGGCGAGACCCAGCGACGTGCTGACAGATCAGCACGTAAGACCAACCGCGGGCAATGGCGCGATGCACGCAACCATGGAGGACGCATGCACCCGGGGCCGGGCAACCGCCCGTGCCCACCCGGAACGCCGACGGACAGAGGCCGCGCCCCAGTCGCGAAGAGCCACCCCGCCAGTGCCGGGCCACAGCCGAAGGCGAGCCGCAGCCACCGGCCCCTGCGCCCCCGCGGGAACGGCCGGCCGAGCACCCGACAGCACCAACTGGTGCTGCCGCAACAAATCGCGACGCGGGCGCGCCGAGCGGCGTATGCACACGGAGAACGGACGACGAAAGCGCGCCCGCTACAGGAATAAAACCAGGCCTGCCCCCCGCCACCGAACGGCCCGGGCGGACGCCCGCAACCCCGAGTAGCGGAGCGGCATGGAGGCACCCGGCCGGAGCAGGAACACACCCGCACACAAGCGGCAGGCCGGCCGCCACCAGGCCGGCCAGGCGATGACAGCGACACGAAGACCCGGCGGCCCGCCGCGCGCGGCCCACCCGCAGAGCGACCCCTAAAAACACGGCGAGCGGCCGGGCGAAACCTCTCCGGGCCGGAATACAGAGACAGCCGCGCAGGCGCCAACAGCCCGATCCCACCCTGCGACCGCGGGATCGCAGCCTCACAGCACGGCGCGCGGCACGCGCAAACAACGGCGGCACAGAGCATGGCGACGCCGGCGCCCTCCCGCGGAAAGAGCAGATAGCGCCCCGGTACACCAAAAAACGCCACAAGCCGGCCACCTGAACACGAGGGCAGCGATCACAGAACGGCGGCACACGCCATGAACAAACTACCGCCGGAACCCAGCCCGGGAAACGGAAGATGGCGCGAAAACAAGCGAATACCCCAGCGCGCGCCCCAACGCTCGCCGCCAGCCGCACGCACCATCAGCCCACACACGAACCGCGGCAACGGCCCGCAAAAAACACCAAATCCGCCCGCCACCACGACACGCGCCGCACAGGCCAATACGCCAGCACGACACACGGTGCCACACACGCCAACGCCCTCAACAGCCCGCAACCGTAAAAAGAGCGCGACGGCAGCCACCCCTGCGCGCTCGCCAGCAATTCAAGCCCACCCGGCGTCCGCCCAACCACGCACAACCGCCCCAGAACCCCGCAAGGCAAACGATCCCGCAGCACAGGCGACAGCCGCCTGCGCGACCCCCTCGAATGCCACAACTGCGACGCATAAGCCCGCCAGCGCGCCCCCGCAGATCCACGCACGCTCCAGCCAGCCACAAGAACGCCCGCCTCAACGTCCACCACACAGTCTCGCGTCGACACCTGCTACCCCTGACCGTACGCCGCAAGCACACCCCCGCATAACGCAGCCCCGCACTGGAACAAATCCTAGCGAACCGCCAAGGGGCAATCCAATCGCCGCCGAACGCGGCGCCACGCGCAATCCCAGC
>Ga0163217_1092247_pt1 | contig 12367 bp, 15 predicted proteins | sample SynspAceP_FD_185933 | JGI IMG/M metagenome (GOLD analysis project Ga0163217, IMG submission 185933) | Saline lake microbial communities from Ace Lake in Antarctica - Synechococcus sp. Ace-P (PacBio error correction) | ecosystem: Environmental > Aquatic > Non-marine Saline and Alkaline > Saline ... | reverse complement strand
AGACCCAAAGTGAAGAGGGCCAGTGGGACGCAGAGATGGGGGAGGAAGAGCAACAAGAAAAGAGAGCATGAGAGTGGAGCGTTGGAGCCCAGACCGGAAGGACCGAGAAGGGGCGGGGAAAGGAGGTGGGAGGGGGAGAGGAAGACGAAGACGAGAGGGGAGAGATTGGAAAGGGGTAGAAGGAGGGTAGCAACGAAAGCTGTGCGCAGGAGGGAGGGGGAACAGGGACAACGAGGAGGGGCAACTGCGCGCACAGGCAACCCGTAGGGCGCACCGAGCGTGCGGGCAGGTGAGGCCAGAGGGGGGGAGGACGAGGGCCAAAGCGGGAGGGACGGCGGGGGCCCAAGAAGGCAAGGCAGGGGAGCAGGGCGCGAATGGGCGGTGGTAGAAACCGAGGGCAAGGGGAAAGGTGGGCAAGAGGGCCAAATGGTCAGGGCCAGACCCCCCCCCAAACTGTGGCCCAAGGGAAACCGTAGGGGTGGAGCTGAGCCAGAAGAACGCGGGAGCGGAAACGCGAGTGGGGTGGCGGGAGACGGCACCAGCCGGGAAAAACGCCAAAAAACAACGCAGCGTGAGGAAAGGGGGACCGGAAGGAAGGGGCAACAGGCGAGCAAGGCGAGAGGGGCTGCGGCAAGAGCGGCCAAAAAAGACGAGGGCAGCCGGGAAAAGCAAGTGCAATGGGGGGTGGCCGAGACAGGGCAGTGAACCAGGGGAAAACTACGCCGACCCAAAGGGGTCCAGGGACTCCACCCAGGGGGAAGCAATAGCCGGGGAGGTGCGGCCGGGCGGAGGCGCCGGCGCGGGGGAGGGCAACATGGGGGAGCAAGGGGCAATGCAGGGGGGGCAGGACCACAGGAGCAAGCGGCGCAAGACGAGAGGCAGCGGGGAGAGGGGCGCCCAACGGGCCCGGGAAAGGAAGGAGGCCGGGTGCGGGAGGGAAGGGCAAGGGAAAATTGAGCCGGTGAAGCGCGTTAAAACAAGGCTTAGGGCGCGGGGGATGGGCGTGGAGAGCCAGGAAAGCGATCAGAGCAATAAATGTCGAGGACCCCGGAGCCTCCCGGGACAAAGGAGGCCAGCGACAGGGTTGAGGGGGCAAACAGTGCGGGTAAGCAGGCGCCCGTGCAGGAGCCAACGAAGGGCGAAAGTACCGGGGGGGCAAGAGGGCGAGGGGTAGAGGGAAAGGTAGAAACCCAGGGGGCCAAGGGGCGGGTGGCGCGAACAAAAGCTCGGGGGGAATGGCAAAAGCGGGCAAGGAGGCCAAGGGGAGCCCCGGGGGGAAAAGTGTGAGGGGGAAGGAGGTGTAAGAAGCGAGGAGGGGGGGAATGGGGCCAAGAATGAGATCGGAAGGAGAGGGGCCAGGCCGACCCTAGGGCGGGTGGAAAGACACGGGCCGCCGGGCTGCAGGGAGGGAGGAGGTGGCCACCGAAAGAGAGGAAAAGGGGCCAAAACAAAAGGCCACACGCCCAGTGGGCAAGACGCACGAACAGAACGGGAAAAGACGGACAGGCCCAGGGAGGAGGGGCGTCGGTGGGAGGGAGCCGGGGGAAGGGCGGGGGATGTGGCTGGAGCGGGGCGAGAGAGGGGCGGGGGCAAGGACGAGGTAGAGCGCCCAAAACGCAGGAGCGGAGGAAGAGAAGCAGACAGCCGCATTGCTCCAGAGTGAGGGAAGACGTGAATGCGGGCCGAGAGTAGGAGGAGCATCACCAGGGTGTTCGTGGGCCCAAGCCGAGGGAGAGCCAGGGGCACAGGGTCAGACGAGAGAGCGAAGGGAAAAGGGGCGGGCCGGGCCCAATGAAAGGGGGAAGGCCAAGAGGACATGGCGAGAACCCATGAGGACATGGTCCGCCGGCGCCGAAGTCAAGGCGACCGGAGAGGCAAGAGCCGGGGCCAAGGGACGGGTGGCAGGGCGGGGTGAGCGACAGAACGAACAGTGTGGAGAGGCCACTGTCCCGAGCGGGGAGGTGGAGAGAAGAAAGGGCACGGGGCAGGAAGGGGGGAGCCGCAGCGAGGACAGCTGGGCCTTGGGAAAGCGGGCGGAAGAGGGCGGCGGGGGGGGAAATGGAGGACAAAAGCAGGGGGCGGGGACAGAGGGGAGGGGCAAAACGGAAAGGGAGAAGCAGCAAATGGTGCGGCGGAAAAAAGATGGGGGATAGGGGTAGTCAGGGCGACAAAGAGGGGGGAAAGGCCCACCGTGGCAGGGGAAGGCCAAGGTGGGCCAAGCGGCTGGCGCGGGCAGGCGGGTCCGCGCCGTAGAAGCTTTGAATTGCAGCCGGCGAGCCGAAGTGGAGGGAGGAGGAGGAAAGAGGACAAACGGCGCGGACAAGGAGTACCGGGGGGCGGCGTGAGAGGGAAGTTGGCGGCCCTAGAAAAAAGCGTCAGCGAGGGTGAGGGAGCGTGTGCAAAAGAAGGATGCACCGTGGCGGCGCAGGGAGGCGGGACAAGAGCGGTGAGAAGCTGGTGGGAACAGCAAGGCGTACCGCGGAGAAGGCCGGTAAAGCGGACCGTCAGGGCAAGTTGTCAGGGGGAGGGCCGGAGGGGGCTGGAAAGGGAGTGGGGGGCCTAGAGCCGAAAAACGACACAAGGAGTGGCCCGCACTTAAGGCGGGGGAACTGGAAGGAGAAGGAACCCGCAGGATGACTGAACGTACTGAGAGTGGGGGGGCGACGCAGGCGGGGCAAGGACCAAGGGGTATGGGGTGGTCGCGAGTCAAGATTGTGCACGTGGGAGAGGGGGAAAAGAACGGGCGGGCGGCACAGCGGGGGACAGCACGCCGCGAAAAGGGGGCGGCCCCGAAGAAACAACAAAAGAAAAGTGGGGAGGGCAAAGGAGGCGGGGGGAAGGGAGGTGGGGGAGGGCAGGCGTGGCGTGGGAGAGCACCGACAGGATCGTAGAGGGAAGGGAAACGGAAGAGGCGAGAAAAGAAGGGAGCAAGGGGGGAACGCGCGAGGGGGAGGGCAAAAGGACACGAATGGAAGACAAGGAAAAGAAGGAGGCACGGGGGAGAGGACGGGAGAGCAAAAAGAAAGGGGCGGGGGAGGGGGGAAAAAGAGGGAGGCAGCGAAGCGAGCGAGGGCATAGAGCACCAAGGACGGGCGGCCCGGAAGGAAGGAGGGGGAACGAAACGCGTAAAGGGAAAACAAAAGGGAAGAGGGAGGGGAAGAAGGGCCGGGAAGGGAGGCGAGATGGGGGGCGGACCAAGAAAAAGAGCCTGGAGGGGAGGGAGGAGGGGCGGGGGAACGACAGCGGAATGAGGCGCAGGAGTGGGCGGGCACAGGGAGCGACAGTAGTGACAAGTGAACAAGGAAAAGTAGAAAAGCGGGCGCCAGGAGGGTGCGGCCGAAAAGAGGATGTGGGCGGCAGGGCGGGGGACGCAGCATATGGGACGGGGAGTGGGCCGGGAAAAGGAGGCAGGAAGGGAGAGGAGAAAGGGGGCCAGGGAGGCGCGCGCACCGCAAAAATGAGCGGAGCTGCGACGGGGAGATGGGGCTGGGACACGGGGTGCCAAGGTGAAGCTCCAAAAATCAATGGTCCAGCAACGAAAGATCATTGCATCGGGGGGGGGGGCCGCACATGCAGAAAGCAAAATCACAGGGAAAAACAGATGCAACTAATCCAACCGCAAGGCCTTACACGCCGCGACGCACGACACACAAGCTCGCCTGCGCATACGTCCCGGAAGATCCGGGGACGAAAACAAAAAAACACCGCAGCCAAAGCACAACCGAAAGGGCGACGAACAGACACACACCGGAGCCACCAATCAGGGCAAAAGCGAATCAGTCTCCGCATCCCAACCCCACGGTGACAGACCTACGCCGGACTGACGCCCAGAATACACAGGTACACCCGCACGACTCAAACCAAAAAGAGAGAAAAGCCAATGCGAAAACGGAACAATGCACCATTCCGACAGCGACTCACAAATACCCGCCACAAACGAAAAACGAACAAGCAAAACGAGCAACCGAAACCGGCAACAAAAAACGTCGCTGAAGGACAACAAAATGCAAGAAGCACCATGATAACCAACCCACACTAATACCTAGCCTACTCGAAAGAAGCCACCCATAGCACCAACATGAACGATCCCCGCAAATAACAAAAGGAAGAATAAACGAAAAAAACACAGATGCTGTGGACTCCGCTACCTGCTAAAGACCCAGCACAAGCCAAAAAGCTCACAAGCAACCCGAGAAACGCACAAAGTCGCACGAAGCCCCACCCACCCTAACCGGGTTAAAGCATCAGCCAAAAACCACGGAGAGGTGAAAACCAGAATAGGCGCGACCACAAACAAGAAGCGATACACAGCCGCAACCTAGGACATACCACCCCTCGAAACGAGAGCATGACGATCCCCGACATCCAGGGCTAACGACCAACCGAGTAGCCATAACAGACAATACCAACAAAGCAATCCCACATCCGTACGCAAAAGAGAAGAAAAACGACGGATGCACAGAAACCAACAACCACGCAAATATCGCCACAACAACTCCAAGAATACATATCATCGGCGAACTAACAGAAAACAAATACCGGCAACACCAATCGCAGCGTGACAAGCAAGAAAGGACCCGACACTCGACCCGAAAGACCCAGCGGCAAAAAGCAGGACCCTACAGGAAACATACCGAACTGCCGAAAAGCACATACGCCCACAAAAAAGCCCACTCAATGCCAAAGAATATCCGAGAAAAAAAAGGTCGAAAGCACCCTATGCGAGCACAAACCAAGAAAGCAATATAAACGCTCCGTCGAAACTCGCACACGCGAAACCGTCAACGAACCCAGGCAAACCAAATGGACCCCCACAATAAGGCCCAGCCTGCACAAAGCCACACTAAAAACTACGGCGCCCTGCATAAACACCCCACCGAGTAACAAGCGAAAAACGATAAACTAGGAACACGGCCACAAGAATAACCTCTGGCTCCTATATACAGGAAACCTAAACATGAAAACGCACCATAAAATCCCAGCAGCTAAAGAAACAATCACAAGAATGCCAAGCGAATAGAAGGCCAAAGAGCCGATAATTAAAAGCTGGAAACGACTCAACTCCAATCAGCGAAACAAACAACGTCCCGGAGGAAAAAGCGTACCATCATATCGCACCGCCAAATGCCTACCAAGCCACCGAACGCCAACACTAAAATGCACAGCACAAGTGCGATAGAACGTGCACATGCAACTTCGCATATAGTGCGCGCATCCGAGCCGTCAGCCCACCACACCTATGAAGCGATACCCCTGTCATAGTACCATAAGAAAATCCGCACAAAGGCCAGAGACACGCCGCAGAAAAACGGCAGCCACACATCAGACTCGCAACGCCAATCTCGGGCGACCGTATCCGAAATGCGCAAAGCCCAAACCCTCAATACCCCGCAAATCAAAAATCACACAAAGAATAAAGCAAGAACACAAGAACTGCCGAAACGAACACAACTCACCTATAGCATCATCATTAGAAGAAAGGTAAAGGCACACATTAAATATTAAAAGAGACTTTAGATGGGAAATAATATGCCCGAAGACTGAAAGATAAAAAAGCGAGAAGGAAAAGATTGATGACGATGTGTAATGAAAAGAAACTTACGCGTTATAAAAGAAAATTAAATTGAAAAAAAAAGACGACCTTTTGTTGGGTAAAAGCCCAAACGGCACTTAATAAGCCTAATAATTTAACATTCAGAAAAAGCAATAAGCGCAAAAACATTTAATTTTTTTTGCGCTTTTTATTAACTTTTTTAAGCAGAAGACCAGGAGTTAGGTCAAGAGATGAACATAGAGGTAGTTTTCAGTTTCGTTGTTTTAGTGTGAAAATGAATGATACTAATGCATCTCCGTTGCATTTACGATAGAAGCGAAGAAATTGGTTTACACAGAAAAATGAGCCGCGAATGACCAAAGAGAAAGAGAGCCGAGAAATTGATTGTTGTTATTTTAATCCAAAATATTCCGAAGGGAATCCGATACACTTCCTAAGGCTATCACCAACCTTTACAAATATTGCCCGGAAGTGAAACCAAGTAAGGATGAAAAAGTTCCAGAAAAATTTAGGCTTCTATCCATATTGTGGAATGCTTCTACAAGAAAACGAAAAAAAGGTGTGGAGGAGTATTAAAGTAAGGAAATTAAGGAAAAAAGAGTAGCCTGCTTCTGGGAAAAACTCCTGATCCCCTAATTCTTGCAGGGACACGAGCATAAACCAAGTTAGTAGGGGTGGCCGGAGGGCACCCATTGGACGGTGAAGGGCCGGGAGGCCGGTAAACCAGTGCATGAGCTTTGAACAGGCCCGGAGTGCACGGTGGGAGAACGGGTAGGGCCAGCGCAGATAGATGCAGGCTGAGGAAAAAGAGCCAGGAGGCCAATGAATTGAGTGTGACAGGTTCGCTCAACCAGACACGGGAGTCGTACACCGCGGTGCCCGTTGTGGTGGCAGGGCAGGGTTAACACGAGGAGTGCAGAAAAGTCGGGCGGCGAAGGGGCAGGGTCGGCCAAAAAAAGGGCGCGGGTGCCGGGGGCCGCGGTCAAACTGGCCACCTGGTGCCAAACCATGAGGGCAAGGGCAGCGGCGGTAGTGCGGACTGGCGCTGCCGGAGGGAGGGTACGTCTTGGCACAGACCACCGGCAGAGATGGGGCCAGAGGAAAGGGCCTTAGCAGCGAAGTGAGAGGCAAGGGACTGCTGAAGGTGGTGATTGCGGGGAATATTGATAAAGGTCCTTGCACTGGCAGGGAGAAGAGCTCTCCTGAAGGGCCGTAGGGGGAGGGGGGAGGACAAAGGAGCAGGCCAGCCGTGAACTCGAGGACGGAGGGCTATAGTGACGCGGCTGTCGGCATAGGCGCTAGTGTGGGGTGCCACTCCGCGAGACGGAAGCAGCGGCGGAGGCAACAAGGGGGGACGGGCAATTGGTCGAAAGGGGGGACCGCTCAATGCCCATAGATGACGTTGTGGGGAGCTGGGAGGCGGCAACGGAGCAGGCAAGGTAAGATGAAGCGGAGGCTCCTGCGTGTGGCCAGACGTGTGCTGGACGGCAAACGGGATGGAGAACGATGACAAGCCAAAGAGGGTAGCCTGAGTAACTGACAAGGTAAGCGGTATACCGTGGGTGAGCCGGGGAATACCACGATAGAACGGGTACCGAAGGTGGAAAAACAATTGAGAACAAAGCCAGCGTGCAGCGTGCCGGGGAGAGTGAAGGGAGGGGGGCGGGGGGAAAGGGGAGGGGACCCTGCCGCAGGGTGGGATCGAAGGGGGTTGTTTGCGAGCGGAGTGGAAAAGAGTCCGGATCCTGGATTCTCAAGGAGCAGTAAGCCGGGTGAATCTCAGTAGAGAAGGGCGGCACGGTCGGTACTGAGGCAACAATCCAGGAAGTGGGGGTGTTGGGTCCAAGGATAGGGAACGAGAGCTCGGTACGACAATGGTGCGGTAGGGGGACAGGCGTGACCGTTAGCAATAGCACCCAATGGGCGCGGGGGACCTGCAGGAGTAAAGGAAGATGAAGGAGAGGGGGAGAACGAGAGAGGGCCGGGAAGGTTGAATATTAGCATGAAAGCGTTCGAAGGGAGGGGTATATGGGGGGAGAAAGCGTTTATCTGCACAGCGGAGGTATGAAGGTGGAAAAGAGGGAATAAGAGTTGCAAAGTTGGAAAGCGGGGAGGTTAGAGGCAAGAAGAGTGGTGCGTACGGAAGAGCACAGCTGATATGAGGGTGATGGGAAGATTTTTTCGAGGGAAACTCACAAGGGGCAAGGGGTGTGGAGAAGGGTGTGGAGAGACTAACAAAGGGGGCTAGCGTCCAGGGGGGGAGAGGGACCAAAAGAAGGTGAGTCATGGTGATGGAAGAACCGCACCAAGTGGTCTCGGTGGCGTACTTGGAGGGGGGCGTAGCTAAGCGCGTGTGGTGGCAAGGTTTCAAGTTCCGGGCGGCGACAAGGAGAAAAAGCAGAGTCATGGGGCCGATGAGGGGGTGGAGTGACCGTGTGGCATTAACGACGGAATGTGGGGGTGAACAAAAAAGGGGAGCAGAAGGTGCAGGCGATGGCCGGTGGAGGGTACTGGGGGTGGGGGTGGTGCGTGAGAAGACCCGTGTGCAGAGGAGACATGGACAAGGGGCCCAGCAAGCGGCTGGCAACATGCAGGTGAACCCAGAAGCCGTGCGGTGGTGGGGGCGAGGCAGTGAGGTGCGGCGAATAACGAGAGCCCCCACCGTCCCGTGGTCTGTGAGGTGTGAAGAAAATAGGCGCCAGTGGGCGGAGGGTAGTGGAGTGAGCCAGGGGGTCGATACAGGCCAGGTGCTGGGGAAAGTCGGCCGTCGGAATAGACGCTGATAAATGAAGCGTGTGGATGCGCAAGGCACACAAGAGCTAGCATCGAACGCATCGGGGACCAGATAAAGAGCAGGACGAAAGAAGAGGGGCCGGCGCACCCCAAAAATCGCGAATGAAAAAGAGGAGGAGATGTGTTGGACCAGGTCACCGCCTGGTCCGTGTGCCCAAGGTGAGCTACGCGAACTACTGAAGGTTCGTAGTTGCAATGGGTGGCGAGGGCTCGCGGCCAGCGAAACCAGAAAGGGAGGTGGGAGTTTGTCGTTGCGCGAAGAATGACAGGGCTCCGGAGCTTCCTCAAAGGATGTGAGCGAGCGGCAGCAGGGAATTGGAGGGAAAAGATTGAGCACCGTAAACCAGAGGCCCAACAGGGGGGGGTCTACGGTGTGGGGGGGGTACAACGCCGGGAAAGCGAGTGGTCTGTAGGCTCGCGCGCGCAGCCGCGTGCGGAAGGCTCAGGTATAAATTGCCAGGAACGAGCGGGGGGCACTCTGCCTATGGGCTTGGTGAGTTGAAACAGGGGGCGCGCAGGAGAGCCGTGGGAAGGGACCGTTGCCAGAGGCGAGATAGTTTTGCGGCCAGTGGGCAACAAAAGCTAGTATAGCGCGTCCAAGGCGATAGCGCAGGGAAGAAACGGAGGTTTCTAAGAGACCATGTTCCGGGGTAGGAGAAGAAGGACCAGCCGGAGGCGGAGAGAGCCAGGCCGTAGAATGAGCTGAGGACTCCAAACAGGGGGCAGCGGAAAGGTGGAAGCTTGTGGCGCAAAAACAGGGCCAAGGCCCCGAAAGCTAGGTGGCGGGTGCTGAGGTGCACCGATGAGCAGGGCGATGGGGGGACCGTTGTAAGAGAGGGGTAACGTGATCGGGAGCAAAAGCAGGGTCTGTGGCACAATTGTCGGGAGGGGCGGGGTGAATGAAGGGGTAGGGGAGGGTGGGCACCCATGCGGAAGGTCGCGACGAAAGGACTGGTAAGGAGGGGGGGGCTTTTGACCTGGAGGATGAAGAGGAAGCCGGCCCCGGGCAAATGCTTGGTAACCGGCCAAAGGAAAGTGGATGGGGTGGCAACCGAACGTCGGAGAGGGGGCCATACCAGGAAGCGGGGAAAAACGGGCATCCGGCTTAGACGTTGACACAGCGTGCTGCTCTAGATAGGCAGAGATAGCGCGGGGATCCATTTAGTGCGCCTGGTGTGTGCGGGGTAGGAAACGTCCAAGAGGTAGGCGTGGGTGGCGAAGTCGACAAGTGTACGGGAAGCAAGAGCGGTAACCAAGCCAGAGCATTTAGTGGGAAGGAACAGGGGGAAGGGCAGAGGGTGAGCGTTTGAAAGCGGCTGTGAGGGGAGGAGGTGAGGGAGCCATAAGAATTTGCGCAGGGCTTGAGCTTTGACTTGAGAGAGAACTAGAACGAGGGGGGGGCGGGAGGGAATGGCCCAACGGGCCAGAAGTGGACAAGGAGCCGGGAACGGGCCGGCCTGGGCCCAGCCGCGAGGGAATTCTCAATGGGAATGCAGGTAGGGGCGGAAGGTTCATATACACTCGGCAGAGCCGGGAGCACCGAGATAACAGCACATGTAACTCATGTAGAGTGTGAAAGCGGGCGGAGAGAACCGTGAACGTACGACGTAATGGTTAAAGGGGGCGACAGGTCGGTGGAGAGGCGACGCGCTTACGGGGAAACGGTCCCTGTGAGGAAGAGTGAGGCCTAGACGGGCGGAAGCGGAAGCGAAGATGCCCCAAAGAAGTGGGGGGGAGGCCTCCAAGTTCGGCATTCGAGCTTCACGGCACCGGGGCAGAGGAGGGCGCGAGGTCTCAATGGAGTGTTGGGGCAGAGGGGGCACCAGAACGAGGATAGTGAAAAGGGTCGAAAACTGGATCGGGTGTGGGAAACGAAACATAACCAGGGTGCATGCATAAGTAGGGGTGTGAACGGGAAGGCGTACCAGGGGACGGAAAAAGCGCGCGAAAATGAGGGACAAGACTTGCACGGAAAGGGGGCTTGCGATCGTGGCCAAAGGAAGAGGGGTTATGTTATCGCCTGTGCAGGAAAAGCAGTGACAGAGAGTAGCATGGGGGCAGCAGGGGTTAAATACGAAAGGCGTGGGGGACGTTCGGTGGGAGCCCGAGTGCCCAAGCGACGCAAGGAGGGACACAATGAGAGGGGCTACACGGCCGTCACCAAGCCCCGCAGGGGGTCACGGAGATTAGGAGCCGATGATGAGGTGGGGGGATCAACGCGAATGTTGTGGACCGGGCCAGTAGCGGAGCCCCGGCCATGCTGGGAGGGAAAGGCAGGAGCGAGTATGATCGACTCAGGGGTGTGGTGTGTTGTGTAGAGCCGTACCGTCGGGAGCGCAGAAAGGGGGGCGGCATGGGGTGGTGTGTGTTGGCCGTGTGTGGCTGAGGTGTGGTGCTCTCCGTGTGTAAAACCACTGCGATGGTCGGGGGGGGGGTGAAGCCGTCGCCGTAGTGGTGTGTGTGTGTGGTGTGTGTGTGTGTGAGATGATGTGTTAAGAGTGTGGGTGGGGGCGTGAGAAACATAGGGCGGACATATACAAAGTGTGGTCTGGTCGGGCGTGGGGCGTCCGTAAGTTGGATCAATGACACGTCGTGTGTGGTGTAGAGGGCAGCGCAAGTGGGTTGCTTGAGAGTACAGCCACGGGATGGGTGTCAGGTGGAAGTCGAGCCGGTTGTTGTGTGTGTGTGTGTCACCCAGAAGGACGGTGAAGGAGAGTGGTAAAGGTGGCGGGGAAAGGCTCTGTAAGGGGCGTAGTGACGGTAAGTGTGTATATGTGGTGGAGAGGGGTGTGTGATGCAATGACCAGGAAGAGGCTGCAAGGAAAAGCGGTGTAGATAGGAGGGGTGGTGTGTGTGCGATGGTGGGGGGGGCCAGGTGGGGGGGACCAAGGCAAGGCCCAAGCGAGTGAAAGGGAAAGGAAACGGTCGTGAACGGGAGGATGGTGAGGGAACGGAAAAAAGGGAAATGGTAGCGTGACCAGCGATGACCAAGATGGCGCGGGGGGAAGGCGAAGGCAACCTGGGAAAAAGGTTGTGTGTGTGGTGGGTGTGGGTGGGGCGACGTTGTTGGTGTGTGGTGCGTGGCGGCGTGAGGGCAACCGTCCAAACTTAAATGCAATTGAAGAACATAGATGAAAGCAAACAAACTGTGCGCGGCCCAGCGGAAGGGGAACATGGCGGGACGGAAAGAAAACATAGAAGAGGGGGAGCAGAAGTTACGGAGTGTGTTAGAGACCAAGGAACGAGGGGTGGTGTGTGTGTGTGCGCGGTGTCGGGGGGTGACTGGTTAGATGTGGGTTAATTGCTGACAGGCCCGTGGTTGTGCGTCTGGAGAAGGGCGTACCAGAATCTCAAACAGGAGCTTAAAACTCGCCAAGCCCGGTGAGGATTAAGTGTGGCCGAGGCGTAGGGGGGGGCATGTGTGTGGTGACGGTGAGGGTGTGTGTAGGTGTGTGTGTGGGGGGGTGTCAAGGTGTGTGCGCACGGGTGCGGGTAGGACCAAGGGGAAACGAGTGGTGGGGTGAAAGCGATGGGAAGAGGCGGGGTGCCAGGAAGGAAGAGCAGCCAGAGGGCATAGGCGAAAGGAAGGGTGTGTGTGTGTGTGTGTTGTGTGTGTCACAGGAGGTACCTGGACGGTGTGTAGTGCCACGGCGGGTGGTCTTAAGGCTGTCGGCGCGACACGGGCGGGGAATGGGGGTTGGTGGAAAGAAGCGAAGTGGAAAACCGTTGTGTGTGTGGGGGTGAGGGTAAACGGGGAGAGTGTGGGGGGGAAAAGAGGCGGAGAAAGTGAGGCAACGAGGAGGAGTGCAGGGGCGTGTGGGGACAGAAAGGGGAGGGATTAGGTAATCCAAGGAGATGGAAGGAGGGGGAGGGGTCGAGGGTGCCGGAAAGGAGAGGCAGAGCGCGAGGGGCCCAAATGTGGAGGGAAAGGAAAAAAGCGAAGGGCAGGCCCCGGAAAGATGGGCCGAAAGGGAGAAGACCCCCACACGAACCGGGGAGGCACCAAAGGGTAAGGGCCCC